>Ga0315288_10002233_pt1 | contig 25084 bp, 13 predicted proteins | sample YL17G11_20_MG_FD_203454 | JGI IMG/M metagenome (GOLD analysis project Ga0315288, IMG submission 203454) | Sediment microbial communities from Yellowstone Lake, YNP, Wyoming, USA - YL17G11_20 | ecosystem: Environmental > Aquatic > Freshwater > Lake > Sediment | place: USA: Wyoming | collected... | reverse complement strand
GTTGTTATGAGGGTTTTGAACGCTATGGCGCTAGCCAACAACGTGCCGATACTCAGATATATATCGAACATGGCTATCAAGGAGGCGGCTGAAACGCCAAAGGCACTCACGACTCGGTATGACACCCCCGCTAACGTGGCTGGGAAAGGCGTGGTCATCGTAAGTTGTGTGGCTGAGTCAACCGACAAGATTTGATAAATACCGGCATCGCCTCCGGACTGAATGAACACCAGGTGGGATGTGTTGACTTCTGAAAACAAGAAGTTGACGGACAGGTCGGTGAGGACGGCTGTCGATACTGTGCTCCCCATAGCACTCACCACGATATCCGTGAATGCCTCATTCAAGAAGGCAAGGATGGCAGCTTGCTCCCCAGGGTAGATATCCTGCTCTCCATCCAGAGCAGCCTCCAAAGCGGTCAGGTAGTCACCTGGGGTGCCACCATAGGTAGCAAGTGAATTGTCAATTCGATAATTCGTTGGACCGGACACCAAAGCGGGAGTGAAGGTTATCACTGTAGCGCTGGTAACCTCCGTAATTTGACGACGTTCACCACTCGGTAGAACCAAGGTGAAGCCAGGTTGCACCCCAGCTACGATGAAAGAGGCGGCGGTATCCGCTAGGGTCGTTGTCGTTGGGAATGTCGTATTTATCGCCAATCCAGTAATTGCCAAAGAACTCAGCGCTATTTCGTAGGTGAACCCAGCGTCCAACAGGAAAGCCGTTGCAACCGTGATGGTGCTCGCTCCAACGGCGGTGATCCGCACAAACGGTGACAAAGCATTGCTTCCAGTGAGTATCCGAACCAGATCATTGATCTGTGGGAGGGGAGCAACGAACGGACCAGAATTTGTGATGACGTTAGCTACAAAAAGAGTCCCCACGCCTATAAAGGGTGCCGTAGTGGAAGTCCTGAGCGTGCCAGTAACGGGATGAATAATGCTATCTTCGATGCTGAGACTGCCGTTCAACTCATTCACTGGGTCAAGCCGTTGGATCGGGAAGCTGAGATCCCCGTCGTCATCTTCGGCTTTTCCGTAAAGAGCTGGAAACTTGAATGGAGCCGTCAAGGAGTTAATAAAGGTGACCTTTCCAGACAAAGCCACGCTTGGGACAGGTAGTGGATTGTTCATCAGGAACGGCGACAAATCCCCAATGTATATAACCTGACCATTCTCCCCATTAAACACGTAGTCACTACCCAGAATGTACGTGTTGGGAGGTGCGGAAGTGTCCTTCGGGGACTGGTAGATTGTTGCTCCGATATCCGCGACGCCACCCAATCCAGTGACCGTAAGGGTAGTAGCGGTCACACCAGAGACCGTAGCGGGACTACCAACGTCATTGATGAACGTGCCATCCCTGAGTTGCACCACGCACTCCATACCCACGGAAAACGGCGGCCTAGCATACTCTTCCGAACCATCAGCATCGTCCACTTTCAACGTGGGTCCGGATGTGGCGGAAGACTCAGTGAGCACCGCAAACGCGAGACGAGTCCGAAGATTCGATACCAGGGTGACATTGGTAGAACCCGTGTCCAGAACCTCGTCACCCGTCTCCGAATCGGCGGTAACGGCTGGCACACCAAAGAAATCCCGTGACGTAGGGTAGAAACGACTCAGGGCTCCGGGGGTGTAACTCTTCTTGTACGTCCCAATGGAAACCACCGTGAAGTTCGGGAACGCGAACGTGATCTTATAGGGTGCCGCTGAAACTTGAATCAAGTCATCAATCTGGTTCAAAGCCAGGACCCTATACCTACCGGAAGCCGTGGTAGGAAGCGCTGGACTCAACGTGAGTTGCGTAACGAGAGGAACAGCGGTGATCTGCCGTTTCTGCAACTTGTTCGTGCCACTCAGTATTTCTACCGTGCGCCCAATGAGAACGGTAGTGAAATTGGCATTTGGATCATCTAACGTAGTGGTTGATGAAAAAGTGGCGGATCCAGACGGGTTGACGATGCCAGTGGTCCCATCAAACAAGAAAGGTCCATCGTTGTTGCCAACCACGCGACCGTCCAACCACCGAAGCAAATCTTCCAGGCTGTTGACTAGATTGTTGTAGAACAGAAGGCTAGATCTAGCCACGATGTCTTGGTTGGCTAGGTGGTGCTCGTCAAAGTACAACGAAGTTCGTCCCTGCTCGAACAGCTTTGGTTGACTTGCGTTCGAGCTTGGTGGGCCAGAGGAACCGCTGCTAGCATCGGCTTCTAACTCTTTAGAATACTCCCCACGAAAGTTGGTCATTGTCTCGACACGATAAAAGAACGTGTCGGGCGACTGGATGTAGTAGTCCGCTACCAGTGTCTGACCCTCAAGACCATTCGTGGAGTTCGGAGCGATTTGGCATGTGTACGTGGCTTTCAGTTCATGCCCGGCAGGGATAACCCGAACCCCCGTGTAGAAAATCGAGAACTCCTCGCTCGGCAACAAGGCAGACGTAAATATCACTCGACCAGAATCATCGATCGTGTAGTCCATGGGGGAGCTAAGAATCACGCCCGCCGTAGCTGGTGCACCAAGTACACGTCGGTAAACCAAATAGGGTTGCGTGAGAACTGGTACCTTGCTTGTCCGGACCTCAAGTGTAGGGTCCTCAAAAATCGAGCGAATAGAGTAGGACAACACTTGGGTCGGGCTCACGTACTGCCGTGGGGCATTCGTGGACAGCGTGACTAGCGTCCGCCCGGATTTAAAACTAGAACCAGACACTTGCAAGAAATCCGTGAAGGTCATCCCACCGTCGGTGAACCACACGACAGTCCCAGTCTTGTAGAATTCAGTCCGATCCCCCGCGATGAAAAACTTGTCCATCCCTTTGGCAATGGCTTCAAAAGGCTCCATCTCCGCCACGAAATATGACGGCACTAATGGGGCGGCCGTGAGAGTGATGACCCCAGAGGAAACAAAGACCTTCGGATCCGTGTAGGAGTTCTGAAAGACCTGACTACCGTAAAGAACTACCGTGGTTTCATTTGGGCCTGGGGCATAGGTCGAACTACCAATTAGGTAAAGCTCCTGTTGCTCGATACGCATCAAATAGTTGGCAGGGAAATTGGCCGTCTGATCTCCATGAACAACGAACTGGTTGTTGGGGTTACCATTGGCATCCAACTCATTAATCACGACCATCGCGGTAAGGATAGGCGGAGTAATGACCGTGATGGTTTGCTCACCACCTACTGCTTGAGTGACGTAGTAGTCTATGTAGACACGTTCATTCGGGTTGACCGTAGCCCCATGTGGCAAAGCATCGGTGATCTGACTATCCGACAAAAAAGTGATTGTGGAAGCAAGTGTGTTCACGATGCATTGAACGCCTACTTGCTGCGGCCGACCACCACGAAAAACAGCGGGTGGTGGGAAATCCGCCACCGGGAAATTGTCCGGGTTGAACGTAAGCGTAGATGTGGGCACCGGATGTGCCGCCGTGACTTCCTTGCGAATCAAGAATGTGGCGTATTCCGTGACCGGAGCACCCGGGTCTGTTGGAGGATCCGTTGAAGGCGGGGCGGTCGTATAAGTAATGATTGCTTCTTCGTTGCGAAGAAAGCGCTCCGTAAACGAGACCAAACCCAACCCCGGCTGCATTAGGTACTCAGCCTTGGGCACCAAAACACGAATCCAATACACGTTCGACCCTAAATCGGCCGTGGCAAAGTTGAGGTCCCCCGAAGCTATACTTACCTGAATGGTGCCAGTCGGTGGACTCGTAAAAGCACCATTGTTTGGGACCAAGACCACCGTGGGGAACTGCCCGCCAGTTGACGGGCCAAACCTAAAACGAGAAGTGGCGACATAGTTCACGGGGATATTCAAACGAGGGGCATTTGTAGCTACCCCCAAGCTTCGTACTCGTTCTACCTTGGTAGACGGGTCCACCAAAGCCACCTCAGCAAAGAAGCGGTCTGCCAAAACCTCACGACTGTCATGCACCTTATACTGAACACCCACCGTGTTCGGTGAAATAGCATCAAGAGTTAGCGTAGTTGCCGTACGAGCTACTACTGTGTAAATGCCCACGTTGCCCGTGGGGGCTACTATTTCCACCAGGTTCCCAGCCACCACACCGGCCAAAATAAAGCCTGCGGTAAGATCGGTGAGAAGCGTCCCACCGGATATTGTTCCGCCAGTGCCTTGCGCTAGAATGGTCCCTCGATTGTCAATAAACGACACGATGCCTGAGGTACTATCAAAAAGAGCATCTTCCCCAAGCACCAGAGGTACATTGTCCAAGTCGAGAAGCAGATTACCGGTTAGGACCAGTGGATCCGGCAACACCAATGCCCCGACTGGTTGCTCCGTCTGGATTGTAACGTTCGCTTTTCGTTGAGCGAAGAACAAAACCCCTGCATCAAAATCAATGAAATAGCCACGGACCGCTGGCGGGTAAATGCTGTAGATGACCCCCACGACGGGCGAGGGCGCTGCCGAAGTCAGCGTCAAAACCGTAGGGGCTACAGTTGCAACGATGTACTGCCCCTGAGCAGCCGTGTTCTTGACCACGAGCATCGACCCGACTTTGACCCCAGCCGTGATGAAACTGGCCGACGGATCCGTAAAGATAACCCCAGTAAAGGACGCTCCCGTTCCGTTGATATTGAGAGCCAGATTCTGAAAATCGTCACTCGTGAATGTGCCCTGCCCCTGTAGTACCTTTACGCGAAACGGGTACGTTGCACTATCGAGTGGCGTGGATGGCAAAAACACTTGGGGCGATCCAATGATTGGATCCGCCCACACGGCCCCCGGAACCTCATAGAGTCTCGTGATATCTTTGGGGTTCGCCCAATCAATAGACGGCGTTGCCCAATCAAAAGAGGGCACCTCAAGCGTGCCACTAGCAGCAAGATTCACGGGGGTACGGAACAGCCGTAACGAAATCCCGCGCTCAATAGGCAAGTCACCAAAAATAACCCGTACAGCGTCGGAGCCATAGGTCGCTATGTCCGCTGTAGAGAACTGCACCGCTCCCGTGTCGGGATTGACCTGTACAAGACCCGTTGATCCAGCCGTGAAAGGCTTGGTGGTGTAAACGACATTGGGGAACTGGTAGTAAGGGGTTACGGAAGGCAATGCGAAGATGAGGTCACCACCAATCGGAGGCAAACCTACAATCGCGGAAGGCGCTAAAACCGTCCCCAAGTTCTGCCTTGGGAGACTCAAGTTTCTAGCGAACAGAACACCATCGTAATATAGGGGCACAGCGCCCGCAGCGTCCGTGGCGTTGAAAGCTAGACGGCCGGTAGCCAACGACCACTTCACAGTACCCACGGCCGGTAATGGAGTGAGCAACCCGTCATTTGCGACTTCCACGGTCTGCAAATAAAAACCAAAGCCGAAACGTAGTAGCGGAAATTGTCCGGTGGCTGGTTTGGGGTTCAGAAACAGAGCTGGGTCACTAAGAAGCACTGGGGCCAAACCCAGCTGACCCGTAGATTCATCTGGACCAAAAAATTGCTGCTGCTGAAACCAGACACTCTGCCCACTGTAAGTGCTCAAATCCGTGGCGTTCCAGTTCAGATCTCCGGATTCCAACGACAACTGAACCGTTAAGGAAAGCGGACTGGTGAAAGCACCATTCGTTGCCACAATCGTAACCGTAAAGGTCTGCCCACTGGCAGTAGACCCAACCGAAAGCCGATACGGTGCGTCAGGCCATGGGGCCGCTTGAGCGGGTGGTTTGACCGTGATCCGGGTCGTGTTGGACGTTGGCCCCAAGACTCCGGACGATGCCAACACGGCCCCCGGTAGTGGCTGGAAACGCCCTAGTCTGGCCAAGTAGCCGAAACGGTTGATTACCTCATTTTTGGTCCAACCGAATTTGGCGTTAACCAGGAGCCCGGCAATCGGAGTTCCCTCGTCAAACACCAAGGACAGGTATTCTGTTCTTGGTTGAGACTCATCCGCTGGGTAAGCCGCGTCAAACACAACCTGGTCAGAGATGTAGTTGTCCGGCGTCTGCGTAAAGGACGAGTTGGCCTGACCAACTCGAACGCCCTCCAAAACGTAGCCATTTGAGATAGGCATTTACGCAGCATCCCTATACTTGAACGCCAAGATTCCCATGCGTTTTCGATACCAACTCACGGCACTCTTTGATATATCGAAGATCTTGGCAACGTCTTTGTCCAACATGGTCCCAGCCAATTCATGCCACGGACGCACAAGATGTACACCGAGTGGTTCTGGCATTGGCCTGATATAGATAGGGATACCAAGTTGAGTGCGTTTACGACGTACAACCTCAGGGTGCTTTCCGAATTGTTCCGCTATGATATTGTCCGGTAACCTACTATATTTGCTAAGCATCCGACTAATAGACGCAACCTTCACCCCACGTACATGATCAAAGTCCATGCAATGAGCTGGGTAAGACCGATTGCAGTCTAAGCACGGGAGGCCGTGCTTAAGGGTATTCACAAAAGACCTCCGGGCCTTCTCGAAGTTTCGAGAGTATTGCCGAAACTTATCCTTGTTCTCAGAGGCGTAGATCGTGAGGCGGGCTTTAACCTTAACCAAGTTACTTTTGCGCCAAGCATCTGCCCCAGCTCGTGCCATCTCTGGGTTTGCCTCACGCCAGTCTTTAGCCTGCGATCTATTTCGTTCTCGATTGTCTGGTAGGTTAGAATACACCTTACGGCACTTTTTACAGCTACTATATAGACCATCTGGCTTAGATCTGTCCCGTGTGAACGGACCAGTACCACCGCATTTTGAGCAACGCTTTTCCATTTAGATCACCGAACCAAAGCCAACCCCGCCGCTAGGCACGGGGGACCCCGACCCAACGATCGGCACTGGCTCAAAAAAAGCTGCAAATGTAATATCCAGAGCAATTCCGATTGCGGTGGCCATCTTCTTAGAACCATCCGTACTCATGTCCATGTTATCAAAGCCATCAAGCATGGCAGGAACCGCACTACCACCAACTAGTCTCGCTACACCAGCACCCACACCTACGGTCGGATGATTGATCTTGAGAAGTGCTAAAGCGGCACACCCCACCGTGATACCATTTGCCAAGCCCACTATGACTAACGGAGCCATCGGACCGAGTAGCCCCATGGAACCAAAGCCAGAAAACAACGCTGCCAGTAGAACGGGCTGCGGTACAATCAAGGGGAAAATGGTTGTTCCAACTCCCAATGTGCCAGTGTCTACCGACACAACTTTAGCGCTAGATAAGTAGTCCACTACACCTAGCGATACGGCCATGGCAAATTTGGGCATCGCTTGCCCAATTTGCCCAGTGGCAAGCAAGTTGGGCGCAATAAACCCCGCAGCCATTATTGGAGACACTAGAGGCATTAGAGCGCCGACCTAAAGAGAGCGGCACCTTGCAAGGGCAGGCCGGTTATCCAGTCCAAGCTAGGAGTGCCCGGAGGTTGCATGGGTGCACCACGGCACACCCCAAGAGGAGCAGAGGGGTTTCCGATGAGCACCTGAGCACTCGTAAGCGTGATGGACGTTGGGGCCGACAAGTTCATCGCAAGACCCGCCGTGAGCGTCATCGCAAGACCCGCCGTGATCGATACCGCGCCTGCCGCCGCCGCAATACTCATGGCACCGGCAGCGGTTGAGATAGACACCGCCCCAGAAGCTACAGCGACCGTATAAGCTCCCGCTGCTACGTTGGTAGACATCGCTCCGCCTACCACGCTGGTATTCCACGCTCCGGCCAGCAAGGTTTCGGTCATTCCACCGGCCAAAATAGTGGATGTCTTACCCCCAAGAACAATGGTCTCAAGAACCGCCAGCGCATACTGGTACTGAGTCTTGCCCGCACTCAGGAAGTCATATCCACCGGCATTAACGGCCATCCCGGAATGGGCATTAACACTGAAGCGATCCGAAAGTACACGATACCCACCATTGACGGTAGTAGCTTTACCACCCGCAACGTTCTCTATGCTGTCCGCTGTAGTGAACGATTGCCGGTTTCCTTGAAGGTTCTCACTGTACGCAAGATTGTTGTTGTCCGGCACACCCTGTGACTCAATAACATACGAGCTGTGTGTCTTAAATCGAAGTGCGGCCCCGCCAGTATCACCACGAAAATCAAAAACGGCCGCCCCATCTAATGTCAAATGCAAGGAGATATTGTCCGGTTTGGAGGCTCCAAGGTGCATTTTTAGCGCCCCGTCCATATTCACTTCCGCAGACACGTTCTTGGTGCCGGAAGCATACTTCTCCACCCGTGACCCAGGGATGTTTAGAAACAGCTTACCCTGCTTAGAAACGGCCATGGCGAAAGCACTGGTTGAAGTCGTTCGGGCGGGGGAGTTAGCGGGCGGGATAATGCGTAGAAGATAGGCCCCCGCTGTTGTGAACGCTTCATCGTCATTCGTTGCGGATCTGGCAATTGGTTCCGTGGTAAAGATACCCCGACTAGTGGACAGGAAATCTTCAAACAACTTGGGGCGTAGCACTTGGCCATATTGCTGCATCCCAGTGTCGGAAGAGGTGTCATTCCCTACTAGGGTGCCAACAACCCGCTCTATGTAGAGCGGTTTACGATCCATCTGGAAGCCATCTATCTCCTCACGGACCTCTTGCGTGAGGTCCGTGGAGTGCAGCATCTCTAGCCGTTCCTCGGTGAACGGTTCGGATCCAAGACTCGTATCGGGATCTTCAAAATTAACACCGGGGCTCGTCACCGGGTAATGAACACGACGACCATTAGAGAATGTTACGGCTGGGAACTTGGTTTCATCATTGATGGTATCAAATACCGTATCCTCACTTACCGTAAAACGTTTCAGTACCTGGTTGCCAAAGTAACCATCCGTGGAAGTCTTGAGGGTTTTCCCACTCTTGAAAATATCCGGTGGGAGGAAAAATCCGCCTCGACGCACGGGCCCAGATGATCTGAACACCCCCGCTTCATTCTCTACCCGATGGATAGATTGGGACACTAGGGTACGATCCGAATCCCGAAGCTCGAAAAGGTCTCCCGCACGGTTGACCATCTTCACGTCTTTCGTCAACGCGAACTCAGCTCCAGCAGCGGACATACCGCCCACGTCACCGGGACTGAGCATTAGACGTTTGTATCGAATTTGCGGACTAAACACCTTGCTGTAGAGTTCAGCATCTTCCGGATCAATCGCTGCTGGGTCCGAAGTTGCCAACGGGTCAAAACGTAGAGCAGTTCGCTTGCCAACTGGAATGTACCCAAGGATCATCGCTTGATGTAGTTGCTTGTGTTTGCGTCGGTACCCGACGATGACCATCGAGTTAACCTCAGGGACACCGCCCCAAAAGCTACGCGGGCCAGCCAATCCTTGTGTCAAGTCAATCTCGAACTGTTGACCACCACCGGTCAAAATCTTGATATCGGCTTTTAACTCAAGCTCATCCACCCGAGTAATGATCCCGAGCTTCAAACCATACGGTTCGTTGTCAACGAACTCTTTACCCGGTACATACCCGGAGGGGTTTCGTGGTCTGAAATCTGACATTGGCTTACAACGTAGCTAACTTGGTTCGATTGTTCAGCACTTCTTTTTGAAGATCCGCGATGCGATCTTCTCGCCACTTGATTTCAGCGGTGAGATTTACACCAACCACTGAGGCATTAGTGGCTTGTTGTTTTTTGAGTGAGTTTACTTGGGTTTGCAATCGAGAAATATCAGCGACATCACGTGACACATTACCGTTGAGCTTTGACGCCTCAGCTGAAACTCGAAGCTTATCACCAAACTCACTCCACGCTTTCGTGATACCGGCTGCATTTGAATTAACGGCACCTATGGCGGCCTTCACATCCCCAAGCTGGAAACGATTAGGAGCAGAAAACGGTGGTGCAAACTTGGACGGTGGGTTGGATTGGTCTCCAGTAATCAGTGCACTTGCTGTTTGACCAGGAAGGAGGTCCCCACGAAGAGCTGACTCAAGCTCTTGATGAGGTGTGTCCAGAGCCTTGTATAAATTCACAAGAAACTGATCTACCTTCGATATGACACCGAGTGGGTTAGATGAAAACGCAACTCCTTCATAGGTACGTTCAGCTAAAGCATCCGTACTAGCGGTACGTGCAACGGATAGCCGTGCTTTGATGCTTTCAGATTGCGCGGTGAGCCGATCGATCGTGGCCTGCCTCGGTTTAGTATCTTCAAAGCGGCCAATAACGATGGCGGTGGCTTCAGCCAACTGCTCATCTACCAAGGCTAGTCGAGCTTCTAGGATGGCGACATTGCGCTCAAGCTGTTGTGCCCTACCAGCTTGAATAGGCCCACCATCCGGCCCACCTACATTCAAGCCTCCTATAGCCTCCGACACCGCCGCATCCGTTGATTGGAACAAGCCGGAGTTATCGGTTTCCGCCACACCGGACAAAACCTTGACTTGGTACCCAACGTTCATAAACGCTAGATCCGCACGTCCAGTCAGACACACGCAATCTTCATCATTACGTGAGTTCTCGTCTTTCACACCCATCTCGGTTAACGTGAGGGCTCTAGACAACTGTGTGGCCTCCACACTAGGTGGGGCACCTACTTGCTGTTCCGAACCAAGCGGAGCGTTGTCAATAAAGTTGTCCCCAACGTCCACAAATTCGGGAACCGCCACAACATCCGGACTAATGATAGCGGCGGTTTGCCGCTCATCTGGTGTCATTTCCGTCAGGGTTGCGGCTGGGTTAGCGAAGCCGGTATATACCGTTGTCAAGCCTTGAGATTGCGCAATCAAAACCTCGCTCAAGCCACCGCTTAAACCAAGTTGAAGGTCTACAGTAGCCTTGGTTGCATTTGGACCATTGACCACTAACCGACCGTCACGGAGGGACAACCTCCGACCATATTGATAATGCCCGATAACCTCAAAACCACGTTCATCACTCACGGGACGAATCATGGAGGTCTCGGTCAGTTTAATATTAGAAGCCTTGGGAGTTACATCCACCATTTTACTATCAAGCAGTAACAACTCACTGATAACCCCACCACCTGCGGATGAATCATGTGCATAGATATAGACACCAGCCGAGTTCAAACCGTACTGGTAACGATTCCCCATGTACTTATCGTTAAGGTCGGTTTCGGCATTCGCTACGTTGCGTTCCAACTCCTCGTTATTTGCCTTCAGGTTCTCCCTCGTCACAGCTTGCCGCGCCTCCTGGATCTGGGGTTTGGGTTGTGCAACGGGTTTCTGTCCAGCTTGATTCGATATATCAGCCGAAGTAAACGGGCGCGTGAAACACATCACCACGTTCGGGTAACCCACGATTCTACCGGTTTTAGGATGCCTGAGAACCAAAGGCTCATAGGGGTTATCGGCCCCTATGGAAGCCTGGAACGTCTCGTCACTAGGTGGGGTGGTACCGGCGGAACCAACTTTCAGTGTGAACTTCCCACCCTCCGATAGTTCACGGGAGCTATACCGAAAGGATCTTGGCTGACCGTCCCGCACTTCATCTTTTTTACCATCCACACTATCCAGATGGATTTCTCCGATGCCACGAATAGCGATGAACTTGGAACGCTTTGCAGTCAGCGTCAAAGATGTTGTGGCTCTGGAACCAAAAGAGATGCTATGGCTGATTCCCGTCACATACCAAACTTGATCTTTGGGTGCAATATAGATTGGAAACCCAAGACGCAACTCCGACCGCATCGGGATAGTAACCGTGCCACGATGACGTGTGGAATTTATCCGATCCAGTACATCCATCCCATGATAGAACATGAGCAACGGACTGGACATGAACTCAGAGTTGTAATCCTTAGACCGCCACCCGTACTTGCGCAAAAGATGGTAGTCAGTGACCGATGTGAACGGAGCCATGTCAGCGGACGTTCCATAATCGGTAGTGCCAAATGCCTGCCCTTGAATCACGAGCTGAGTCACTACCTCAGCTTCCGACTCGGAAAAATCCCAGTCGATGATGTCAATATCCTGAACCCAAGACATCGGTTTATTTGAAAGTATGTCTAGATTATAGAAGGGTGGCTTGAAAACAAGGTCACCCGTGACATCCATGTAAAACTCAAAGCCGATAGCCTCTTTAGCGGCGTTGGCGATCTCAAGCTTGGTCTGGTACTCCGATTGCCACAAATCTATTTGTCCGGCATTAGAAGTGACGAAACGATAGGGCGTGACACTCGATGATGTCGCATCATAGGTCAGCGATCCGGAACGCGGGCCACCATTCGCAAGACGAACGGCATCGGACGCGATACTGTCCCTTGGTGCTCTACCACTTTCCTGTCCGGAGTTATGGTACTTAGCGTAAAGCGTGTCCCCACGCACAGCGACGCCTTGAGCCCCAAAGAGCACTAGGTTGCTACGCATGCGTTGAAAACGCTTATTCCAGTACACCATGACATCGGTCAGGGCACCACCTTTTTTAATAAGGGGTTGATCCTTCGCCAACACATTGAGAGACCCGGTAGCGGTTATAATATCCCCCATCGATTGAAGCGCTAGCGTAAAGATGATGTCGTATGGGTTCATTTGGGAGAACACATTCCCCTTGATAACGTCACGACCACCTTGACCACTAGGTGCCGTGTAAGCGGGGTTGATGTTCATCTGACAGATTTCCCACCACTTAAGAATATCTGCGCACTGAATCGTGACCGTGTGTTCCCCTCCCGAGTAGTTGTCCCCGACCTCAGTAATCATGCCCCAGAAAATCGGGTAATATTGTGGAAGCCCCTCCACCAGATAATAACCCTTGGCAAATATTTCCACCTCCATCATCGCCGTAAGGACGGGGGTGCCATCGAAGTAGAAGTCGTCAATGGTATGACGAGGAATCGACAAAGTAATGGAAGCGCTACCCGGAGAACCGTCCACGGATAGATCCGTCTGGATAGACGTGATATACTTGTTGAAATTGAAGGCCCTGGAGCAACTAGGGCAACCAACGACTTCGCTTTCTCCGTTGAGGTAAACGATTGCGTCCGGAGCCGTGACCACGGTTTGCCGGATGTTCGGTATGAATGTGCCTTGAAATGGACTACGGGCCATAATCAGCCCTCAAGCTCAGGAAAAGCATTGTTATTTGCGAACGATGCGTTAATGATCGCATCTGCTTCCGCATCACTAATAGGCGGTAGAGGCACGGCCGAGTTCGGTTGAAGCAACGCCAAGTCAGCTTCGGTTTGTCGATTAGGGGTGAAAGCGAGAGCCTCCCGAGTTGCGGACAACGGAGAAGAATTTGTGTTGGTGGTTGGCTTGGCCGGAGTGGCGGTAGGTTTCCCGTACATGTACTGAGAATCATCCAGATGATCTAACAAGAACCAAGACCGCACCGTGAAGGAAAATTGGTACTCAACAGAATAAGGCTGCGACTCGGACTCAGTGATACTGAAGCTATCAAACGAACCAATATACAGAATGGAATCATAGTAGATGTACACGGACCCCACGACGGACAAATTCTTGGCTCTGCCAACCGGTACAATGGGATCATCAATCCACACCCCACCATTATTTTTGTAGATGAGCCAAAGAGACAAGAGATTTTGATAACTGGTAGAGAACTGACGAGCAGTGCGGTTAATGCCAGGCCCGGTCGCGTTATACCCATCCATTGAATAGTAGGCCGCAATTTTACCGGACCCCTCGATCTTGTCTTGGTTGTCGCCCCAATGCTCAATGATCGGACCGCTTCGCCCCCAGTTACCATCGGAAATAAGCTTCTCAGACGACACACGAAAAGACTGAGGATTCACGAGCATTCGCAAGGGAGGGGTATTGGCTATGGTCTCCAATGCCTTGATCATCTGATTGATCATGGCCGACTGTGCCGCCATGAACTGCTTACCAAGATTTGATTTATTCATGCTCGTATTCGCAACGAGGCTGGAAGTCTTGGATGCTTTGTTAGCATTTGCAGCTCCCCCCTTGGCCCACCGAGGAGTCGATGCGCCATCGGGTTGAAAAGGAGTGTAGTTCGTAGACATCCCTAACGTAGTACGAGCCCTATCGATATTGGCCCGATTGGCCGCACTCAAAGGTTTTTTGGCTAGTCTCGCAGCAAGATCTTCAGGGGTAATAAACCCTTTAGGTGGTGGCGGGAGATCCAGGTGAGCATTACGAAGGTACGCCTGCTTTTGGCGGTCAGGTTGCCTAAATTCAGGAGACGTAGCGAGACTGCTGTAGACTGAACCATCTGGGTTGTTGTAACCACCTAACGTGACGGCCTTGAGCTGAAAGGCGTTCCGACCCTTTGATCGGTTTTTGTAGAAGCGCTCTACCCACTTGAGCTGGTCTTTGGCGCTCATCTTCTGTAAGTTGGTGTACTCGTCCTCCGTCATACCGATGCCGATGGCCGTCCCATGCACAAACTGGATGAGACCCTTGGCAGTAACCACACCCGCCTTGTTCTTTGCCCCTGCGGCTGGGTTGAAATTACTTTCCGACTGAATCACACGAGCAAGTTCTTCAGGTTGGCACCCCAAGCGGTTGCACATCGTGACGTACTGAACCCAGAAATCAGGGTTGTCCGATTGCGTAGGTCCGATAGGTGGCGTGGTGCTCGTTGCAATGCCCCCCGTCTCTCCTGGGAGGTCACCCGTAGATGAAGATCCTACGTCAGGATTCTCTTCAATCAGCGTGTCGTTACCACCCTCAAGGGCCCGCACGGACGCCGAACGATCCAACAATCGTGCGGAAACAGATGATGATGGTGGGATTAGCCCAATCGCGAATAATTGAGAACGTTGCTCGTTTCGTGCTTGGACGGAAGTCATAGGGATGAAGTTGCCGTCCAAAGGCTCCGACTGAGTGTCAAGAGCGTGGTAGAACGACAATAGTTGGTAGACCGCCGGTTGATACAAATCAGCTGATTTCTCGATTTGCCGAGAAATCTGATTGGTTGAATCTACGCGGACTTCACCAGCCATGATTAACCACCATTACCATTGGTCGTGGGAATGATGTTCCCCAGCGTGTTGTTTCGACTCTGGAACTGAGGAACATTGACGTAGTTACCAGTGCCTCTAGCGGCCGGATTCACCCCCAAAGCTGGAATCTTCATCAGCTCCTCTTCCACCTTGAAGTTCCACGACAGCTTGAAAACAAACGGCTGTTCATCCGTTTCCTCCACCTCAAACGACCGAAAATAACCAATATACGTACCACGATCGTACATCAGCATCACGTGCCCTTGCAGAACGATATTCCCATAAGGGTCGTAGACGCTCCCGTTGTTTCGATAGAGATCATGGAGGTCACGGTAACGATCCCAAGCGATGGTCTTTTGTCGAAGAACGGAAGACAACCCCGTGTAGATATTCATGAAGGCCCCAGTGGATCCACTAGCGGAGATGTCCGTGAGTTCATCGCCCCAGTGCTGCTCAACGAAGCCACCACGTGTCTGAATACGTTCAACCTTCTTCGTGTGATTCTCAGAATAGTCTTGCGGATTTATGTGCATCACCAAAGCGTGCGGAAGCAGAACACGCTGAGTGTTAAATGGGCTAGTGATCTGGAAAGCCATCGGGATAACGGTTTTTCGCCGCTCCAGACCATGCGAATAGTTAGGTGAGTCCGAAGGGACTTCTAACAATTCAGAATCAGGGTTGGCTGAAGGGATGTGTGGCATTCAGATCACCGGAACCGCTTGTTTTTCTCAAACTGGGCAGCGCCTTCCACCACGCGGGCATTAATGAACTTTCGCAAGTCTCCCTTCAGTTCCAATTCAACCTTGACCCCACCCCCGCCGCCGCCTCCACGGCCTCCAGCTGGCAAGATCTTCTCCCCCGCCCCTATAGAGGTCCACCCCTCCCCGGGTGGTAACTTGGACACGTTAGCTACGCCATTGGCAATGCTGGTTACCATGCCTCCACCCGCATGCGCCGTAGCGGCACCAATCACTTGCTCAGGGGTTTGTGTGCCTTTGCCCATCTCACCCATGAGGCCACTAGGAGTAGCCCCAGCATTCACGGCTGCCACAACCTGGCTTCGATCAGTAATGGCGGAGAGCATGTAATACTCAAACAGGGCGCGGGAGGCACCCTTGTAGACCGACTTCTCCATTGCATCGGCGAAAGGTCCGGATAACTGCGTGGGATTTAGCTTAACGCCAGTTTTTAATTGTGAATGGACTTCCGCTACACCCGCGACTGTAGCCTCTTGTTGTTTAACCCCTTCTTTGGCAACATCCGCAACCTTAGCTGGGGAAGTGGCAGGAGCGGATGGAGCTGCGGGGGTAACTTTAGCTGCTGCTTTAGCTGCGACTTTAGCTGCGGGAGCGGCAGCTGCGGGAGCGGCAGCTGCGGGAGCTGGACCGGCTGTGGGAGCGGCAGCTGCGGGAGCGGCAGCTGCGGGAGCTGGACCGGCTGTGGGGGTGGCTGTGGGCACCACACCTTTGTCTCTAACCCCGGCGGCTTTCAACGTCGTGTCCATTGTGGTTAGGAACTCAGTCAGAACTTCGGGACCGGATGCAGCAGCCGCGTACATACGCTTAAGCCCATCCCTCTCATAAGCCGCAGCAACTATTAGTCCTTGGGCCTGCGCATGAAGGGCTTTCTTTTTTTCAGGATCAACCTCGCTTCCCGCTTGCGTAGCCAACTCCCCAGCCTGCTTACTAGCCATAACGGCGTCCGCAATCATTTGCTTACCAACGGACTCAATAACCGCCTTCTCTGCCCCAGCCATACCCCCTGATTGCCGTCCAGCGGTGATTTTTTCCTGCGTGGGGGCACCAAATCGCTGCATAGCGGTCGAAAAATCAGCGATTTGCTCCTCCTTTGATTTCCCTCCAAGTTTCTTGAAATCACGCACCAACTCAAAAATATCCGTCAGTTTACCGTAAAGCTGGTTCATCAGGATATCGGCTATAATCTGCAATTTATCCAATGAACTGGCTTGGAAATTAGAAGTCTTCTCTTGGTAGTCAATCTCTTTAGCGCCAGCATTCAAGAGATCCTGTTGAGATCTGTCCAGAGAGCCCCAGAACTTTTGGTTGGACTTATCCGCTGTGAAAATATCCTGTAACGCCTGGGCGTTATCAGCCCCAGTGCCTTCAGTAAGTTTGACCCCCAATTTTGCCGCCGATGCCATATCCTCGGCGGTAGCATTACCACTTCGGATTCTCTTAAGCATACCTTGCTCAGTCGCTAACACCCCAGCCTGCAATTTCTTAAACCCCCGAAGTTCTGCAACGGTTGCTATGCCAGTGCTTTCAACGGCAAGAAGTTGATTCCCGGAAAGTTGCTCTAGGCGCTTACCATTGAACATTCTCATGGACTCCCGTTGAGCAACCTCCATTTTACCGAGAGGACTCAACTGATCCAATATAGCGGCCGTATCTACCGCATTGTTCTCACCGAGCTTTTCTTGCATCTGAGCAGCGTCAAGGATGCTGCTCATCAGAGCACCATTTATTTTCTCCCCTTGATCCGCTTGCCACTGCGCGATTTTCATCGCACGATCTGGATCATTCGTGTCCGCAATGATGTCCATGATACCTTTGGCGGAACTTCCCGTTGCGTTCACGATATCCTGACTCAATCCTTTCAGCTTATTGGCCACGTCCTCCTTTGCGACTTCACGAACCGCACCGGCCCCTCCAATAGCTGTATGCTTGAGATTATCTTGAAGCCCCCCACCGAACTTACCCGAAAGGTTCTGCATAAACTTCTGGGCATCACGAGGACTCATCACTTTCCCCAACGCACCCATGACTTTAGTGATCTCTTCCATGCGGAGAGTAAACAGAGTCAAGTCCGTAGAGAAAGCGCTGATAATCCCAAAGAACTTGTTGGTAGCCATCCCTGACTCGGCGGCACCCCTGACAATGTTTTGGAAACTCGCCTCAACCCCATCTAGACCCATGCCGATCTCTGTCATCAACTGGCCTTGAAGCTGAGAGATCTCGCTAAGACTGATACCCATGGCACGGGAATAACCAACGGACATTTGAATGACCTTGGCATGCGACTGGGCATAACCAGTGGCACTATCTAGCTCACGCCCCAAACGTTTCAGCGACACACCTTCCGCTGTGAGTGCGCTTTGAAATGCACTGGACACCTCCTTAGAGATACCCCACTGAACCATGCTCCAGGCCATACCTCCATCACGCAAGTCTCTCAGCGTAGACTCCAATTCTTTGGCGGCTGCACTTGAGTCCCCCATCGACCCGGCCAAGAATTCGGAAGTCCCGGAGGTAGCCAACACGGTCTTGTTGTATTCCTTAGCCGCTGCTTCGGCATCGAAGAACAATTTCACCAACCCCATCATGAAGCCGCTAGCGGCTTGAATCATTGGCCCTATTTTACTGAGCCCCGCGAGCGCACTACTAAGCATATTGGCGGCACCACCGGCCATTGCTAGAGCGGTGCCTTTTCCTTTCCCTACACCTTGTTCCTTGTACCTAGCTTTGGCAGCCTCAGACCGCTCAAGCAACTCTTTAGCTTTTTCCCCAAACTTTTCCCCCGCAGCAGCAGCATCCCAAAGCAAACCATCACCTAGAATAGCGCTAGCGGTGGATGCCCCACGTTCAAATATAGCCGCCCACTGTTCCTTAGCACTGAGTAACTCGCGCAGAGGGGCCACAAGATTCTCTCCGCCAGCCTTGAAAGATTCTATGAAGTCCTTGTCGTCCGGGGCCTTATCCCTAAGCGTCTCCTTATGTTCTTTCGCCCTGTCACGAACAGTTTTCCGAGCTGCCAATTGCGTACGCAAACCCCTTTCTAGCAACTCCTGCTCGCGTTTGGCTGCTACTAGGTCTTTCTTCTTGGCATCGCTTGTTGCTCTTACGTTTTTTCTCTCTGCACTATCGTATGTAGCCCCGGACGCCGCCAACTTGTCTTCCTGTTCCTGTAGGTTGCGAATTGCTTCTTCATGCTCTTCAACTTCCTTTGTAGAAGCCCGAATAGTCTTGATGGTCGCGAGCATCGCCTTACCAATTTGTTTTTGAGCGTTGACTTCCTTTTTGGTGGACCCATCGACTAGTTTTGTAGCGTTCCGACGCTGAGTCATGAACTTCAAGATACCTTTGTTGAGCTTTGCCTCTTGCTTTTCTATCCTCTTCAGATCTTTGTTTAGGGATTTTTCAAACGTCTTGCTAGCCGCGATGGCCGATTTAGGGTTGAAGTCAACCTTATAGTTTAAAAGAGTCTCTTCGGCTTCAGCCATGGTCTACCTCTTACGGAACGGTACGGTCGGCACCCTGTCCAATTTGGGCAACGATACAGCCTCTGATATATCCCGGTCTGTAGTAGAAACGTGCGACCCAACCTCCGTCATCCCCCATTTCTCAAGGAACTGCTGAGTCTTCTCGTCGGTATCCTCGGGGTGCACTTGCATACGGGCAGCCCTTTGAGCCTGAAGCTGTTTCCGACTTGCCATTTGCTTCTCCATCTCTTGTAGAGACAGCCCCCGCAAATCCGACCCTCCTATAATGCTCTGGTCACCAAACTGAACGGCACTCTCGCGAGCAACCTCTTCCAGTTGGACCCGACGTTCATTGCTACGTTGACGAATGTTCGTCTCGTGTGCATTGATCACCTTGTCGTGCCAGTCCTTATTCCCACGCAAATCATTCTCAAGTTGGTGGGCCAGTTCCTCAACCGTCTTGGGAGCCGTGATCACAGCCCCGGGTATTTTGAGTGTCCGAGAATCGGACACTTCACCAAGAATGATTTCACGAAGAACCCGATCCTTGCGTGAGCTTCGCTCTTCTTTATCCTTGCGCCTCCGCTCATTATCCTGATTGTAGACCTTCTGAATACCTTTCCCTGCAAAGCAAGAGGCAACGAATTTGGAGTTCTCCCACTCACGTTCATGCAGCTCATTCCGATCATCGGCATGATTGAGAGCCAGCCAGAGTTGCTGAGCCCAATTGAGACCAAGCCTTTGAGTACCATCGATACCCGTTACTGCTATCGAAGTCAGATCCAGGCCTTTAAGCTGCATCCACCGATAACGTGAGGCCAGCTCCATCGCATAGGCTTCGGTCAGCACTACGGCACTGCTGGACCTTCGATTTACCTCACTCACGTACCGAATGATCTTTGCCCGAGCATCTTTCGGCAACCCGGCAAAGAGGTCAGCTAATTTGGGGGTCCATTTTTCGCGATCGGAAAGGATGTTATGCCCATCGACCATGAACACAGCTTGTGCCAAAAAAGAGTTCCAAAAGGCATTGGACGACCGCTCACCAGCGCTAAATCGTAGAAGTTCAAATTCGTGGTGGTTCAGGCTCTTGAATACGAAAAGAACCCCATTGATATCCGCCGAAACCGTAAGGAACCCACGATAAAGCATGGGCTCCACATCTTTATAAACCTCAGGATTGACCTCCGGATCCTGCGGAATTGTGATGTGGATATCGGGCTTGCCATCCAACTCGGCTTGGAGTGCGGCCTGATCTTCATCATAAGATGCCCGTGCTTCAGGCATTCATTACACTCTTGGAGGCGGGCGAAACCTCGGGTTTATCCCCGAAACGGGAGCTTGATCTACAATTTGCCCCACTATTTTAGGGTCTATTCGTTCTAGCTTTTTGAGTTCAACGACTTCCATTTCCCGATTCATACCGGGCTCAACTCCGCCGGACAAAGAGAGATCGCCAGCATCGGCCTCCAGAGCCGCTATCTTGGCGGATCGACTCGCTGCCGTAGGTTCAGGTTGTGGTGCTGTTTGCGGGGCTTGGGCACCCGCCTGCCTGGCAGCGATGGCCTGTTGCAACGTCTGATGAGGGTCTACAGGTTTCGCACCTACCGGTTGATTCATGACCAGTCGAGAATCAACGGACGCCTGAACTGGTGGTGCGGCCTCTTGTGCTGGCTCAGCTTCTTTCTCGACCGCTGGCTCTGGTTCTTTCTCGGCCTGCTCACGAGCCAACTGATCCGTCTTTTCCATGGCCGCTTTAAGATCGGCAGCCGTGGATTTCCTCAAAAACCCCATGTCGTCAAGAATCTTGTCTAGAAGCGTGTCGGGGATATTACTCTCGACTTCTTTTGCCTCTATGAGCAGCCGCCGATATTTTTCGGCTTCCGTCTCTTCCGGTATGACAAAATCAATTCCAGCCTTTGCCTTCCGTTCGGCTAGCTCCAACACGTCTCCGAATTTTCGGTACGCCGTGTAAATACTTTCCTTACTCCAAGTCCCAAGAATGTACCGGCTCAAATAGTTGTGAAGCTCCAACTTCACCAACTTGATCTGACCGGGCTTCTTGGGGTCGTCCTCTTCCACCTCGACAAATTCTGTCTCGTGGAAATCAACGCCGTTGATCGCTATAATCGATCTAGCGATGTGACCACGCTGATAGGCATTGAGGTACGAGACATCCTCAAGACCTTGGCAGTCTTGCAGAGTGGCCGCGTACTCATCGGGCCGTAGGTTACGAAGGGTTAGATCGCAACCATCAATAATGAAGCTCTCTTCTACAAGGCCTACATTCTTGGCCCTAGAGAGTGCTTCATTAAGCTTCTTCGCTGATATTGTACCCATCTTCATCCTCATTTCTTTTGAGGATGACGGCCTGCACTAGACGAAATCTACATTTGGGTCTGCATCTTCACTTCTATCGATGCACGATCTACATTTGTTCTGATCTGATCCATTCCACATCTAGAGAACGCCGCCATCCGATCTTCAATCCCTCACCTCTCGGTGAGACGAATCATCAAACTGTGCCAGCAATGTTGCTGTTGGCAGCAAACCGAAGCGAGTAACCACTACCGGCACTACCGTTATCCGCGATTGGAGCCAAGCCCGTATCGATGAACTCACCGTACTGACTGTGACCATCAATGATATCCGTGACCGTAACGGAACTATTCTCCGCGACCATCGCCGAATCCGACGTGAAACTAGCCGAATAGCTGTTAAGCCAGCAACCTTCATAGAAGGTGATGAGTGCCTTGATCTCGGCAATTGGGTTGGCCGGACCACTCTGCGTGGAAGCGGGCTGGGCGTCACCCACGGAGCTGACCCCGGCAACAGCCATAGACGCCAGTTCCGAAAACACCAGTTCTTGCTTGATGTCGAATGGCCAACGGTGGTGACGCAGTGACCGAGCCAGCCCATCAACACCACCCTTGTACCCAAGGATCTGAAACAAGTTCGCCGTGTAGAGCAAGGTCTTGTTCAAGGTCAAGGTCATAGGATCCGTGGCGGACGGGATCAATTCCGCAATCTGGTCACCAAAGCCGACGCCACGAATCGGATCGATGGTACGCGACTCATCGAAGCCGAACTCCGAAATGGCACCGAGTTGTTGCAGAGCACCCACACCTACTGTGTAGCCGTAGATCTTGTTCTTCTGGGATACAGCCGCCCGAGTGTTCGGAGCCGTGCCCATCCGGTAGATGTAGTTACTTGTAGATACATTTGCCATTCATCATGCTCCCTTCAAACGGTTCTCTAGCGATCCTACCTCAACCCTTGGGGGCAAATAGGTCGTGGATTTCGTTTGCCTGCTGCGACAAAATACCCAGGTCACCGCCAACCCAAGATTGGCCCAAGTCCACGGACTGAGAGATTTCAGCGACTCTGGAAGCAATCTTGTAGAGATCCGACTTGGCACGAACCGAGTTGAACCTCTTACCGGCCGCCACCAAACGATCAATGGTGGTATCGGTTGCGGCAACCTTGTTCACGATATCCTCGGCCATTGCCGTGTGGACCATAAAAGTAGCGTAGGACGCCTCTTTCTTGTCCTCTTTCTTGTCGTCGTCCTTGTCCTTAGCCTTATCTTTCATCTTCTTCTGCTGTTCCAGAAACTCTGGAGGCAGACCGGCGGTACGCGACAAATCATCAATCAAGCCCACGAGGCTAGCTATGCGAGCCTCGCTCATGCTTGCCGTGACCCGGCCGTCGTAATTCTCGAAAATGGACAGTTGCTCCTCAAGGCGAGCTAGACGTAGCGAAAAATCCTTAGACATGAGTTCCCTCTGGGCCGGAGTAAAGTGGTGGTGATCAAACCGCTCTATAAGAGGGTTAGTGATAGAAGGGTTAGTGGAAGAGTACCGAGCCCGCCGAAACGGCAAAAGCGCCCACATCTTATCCAAATCCACGGACACCATCACTTGCTTGGCATCCAGGAACTCGTCCAAGGCTTTCCGGGCCATCCTGGTAGGGACTAGCTTGGAAATCAGCTTGAGCACCGACACCGGCCCAAGCATGTACCGTTGGTCGTGCACCTGAACATAGTCCACCACACCATCGGTCCCGATGGTCACCATGGCTATTCTACGTGGTTCTTTTGGTTCTTTGTCCATCCGGGAGATGTGGCTCGTAGCCTATAAGACGGCCTACCAATAGAAACTCAGCGTTTTCTACGTTTTCGAGTTGCGTCTATCTCAATAATTGGAGGCAAGCTTAGCCGCAGCTTTGCTTTCGATTTTGATTTTGGGTTGTACTTCTCCACTAGTTCAAGGGATCTGAACCAATCGGCCAACATTGGCTTATGCCCGCCCCCCAACCTTTGAGACAACCCCAAAACGTACACTCTTTCGTCCGAAGTCAACGGATTCCGCATAAGATGAGCCGCCCTATCGAGAAGAACCGTGTGATCTTCCGCCCGTTTTGGGTCACTAAAGCCCGTGCCGTTACATGCTGGACAACCACGGAGACCGCAGTTGCACGTCACCTCAGCGTCAATATTGACCTGACATCTAGGTAGGTGAACGCGCCGTTCACCTAGACAAATTGGACATTGCACTTGCGCCACAAATAATATGTAGCGCGAAAATGTAACGGATCACGAAAACGGCGGGTATATTTTCAGAAATCTACTCGTCAGAAATCTAACGGATCACGAATAGGGTTTCGTCTTCCGCATCCTCAGAAGCATAGCGCTTTCCGTGTCCCGCTTTTAGGAGGGTGTCAATGATTTGACTAGCTTGCCTTTTAGACACGGTTCGCATCTGTTCCCTCGTCGGGATATGGTCAAAACCAGTGATCTCATTCAAACCAAGCTGCTGCCATAGGAGGTGTGTAACATTCCGCAGCAACCCACCAATGTAGTTCAGCTGACTATCCGTTATACCACCATGGAGTCTTTCCAAAGGTATTGAACGCTGAAGGGGTGGCGGGGGTGGCGCTTCCTCCTCCTCATCCTCCTGTGGTCGATCCATGTGTAGCTCAGGCTGCTGATCATCATGCCGCTGCGGTCTGGACTCCGATCTTGGAACTTTTCTGGACTCCGCCCAAGGCTCGTAGAACTCCTCTTTGTTGTCGTACTTCTCAATCAGTTCTTCGATCAAGTCCTGAAGATTTGTGCGCCAACCCTGAGTGCGCTTGACGATTGGTGCTTTGCCTTTATCAAGTGGGCCGTGGTCTTTCAGACTAACGAGTTGAACCCGAATGGCGTCGGCTCCCGCACCAGCACCAGTGCCCGAATGAACGCCCACCGAAGTCAAAACCCGAACACCCACGAACTTGCCAATTTTCAAGACGTAGTAGAACTCGCCCCCTGCCTGCCCCTGCTTAGGACGATAAACGCGGAAAGCCCTCTTTAGGAACTTCTCCATGTCTTCGAGCGGAATTTCAACGTACTGAGCGGCCATTGCCTTTTTAGTGCTCATGACGGCCTCCCGTAAGAGTCTGACTCACCCAAGTAGGGATAAAGAGCTTCATCATCATGAGCATGAACCCAAGGAGCTGAGGCGGTCTTCACTTCTTCTGGGGCGGGTGCCGGAACCCCCGGAGAAACGTTTTGCCCAACCTGCAATCCGGCCTCTCGCACAAACATACTAATGGGTGAATTATCCCGCTTCACACGCTCCTGAGAGCAAATAATGGTTAGATCCGTCTCAGCACGGGTAATGCCAACGTAAGCAAGATTGCGCTCTTGCCTCAGCGGATCATCGTCAAGATGAGCATGAGAGCTAGCAATGGCCTCCTGTCTCTGTTCGGGTGGCCAAGGTATGGTTGCTCCGACTTTTCCCAGCTCTTGTTCTAAACTTGTGACCTTAGCGGTGAATACAGGGGGGAAGAAACCCACGGACATACACAAAGCGGTGTGTTTCCATTGGGCACCCTTCACTGAGTGTACGGTGGAAAGAGTCAACCTATCCGGATATTTATCTTTGTCTTGCAGCTCTTTAGAGATCTGCTTGTACCTATCAATCTTACGGTAGAAGTCAGAACCTTTCTGCGGATCTACCCCA
>Ga0315288_10002232_pt1 | contig 25085 bp, 23 predicted proteins | sample YL17G11_20_MG_FD_203454 | JGI IMG/M metagenome (GOLD analysis project Ga0315288, IMG submission 203454) | Sediment microbial communities from Yellowstone Lake, YNP, Wyoming, USA - YL17G11_20 | ecosystem: Environmental > Aquatic > Freshwater > Lake > Sediment | place: USA: Wyoming | collected... | reverse complement strand
GTCTTTAATACCCGATAAACTTTTTGACTTAATAATTCGTACCCTTCTATCTTTAAAGTATTTTGCATTTTTTAATTTTTTCCCTTATTTGTATTTTCTTCCTTAAGATGGAAATTCAAATCTAAACTTTATTATCTGTACTAATTTCGATTAGTGTTTGCCATTTAGCTTAAAAAACTGTCATGCATGTTGTCTTTCCTAAAGAATATAGCTAATAAAACAAATTCTATACAGGAAGGAGAACGGTATACATTATTAAAAGTGAACGTACTGCAAGTTTCTAGCATATTATAACGCAACACATCCAAAAATACAAAAATGCAATTACCTCGCTAAAAAGATAATTAAAAAATATTGATACCTCATAAAATAACTTAAAATAAATTCTTAATATTTGTAATTAAAAGAAGCTTTTAAGTTAATTGAAGCAACACTGTGTTTCCAGGAGGGAAAAAATAGGGTTGAAAATTTTCACCATTATTTTTATACTTCTTTAAGTTCAAAGTCCGAAATAAATTTACCAACTTTTCCATTTCGATAATTTTTCAGCCATAAAGGGCAATATTTTTTTAATTGATTCAATTTTTCTTTTGGTAAAATTTTCAATTGATCTAAAATACGAATTACTACCAAGGGCAAAAAATTCATATTTCCACTTTCCATTTTTACGGTTATTCCTATTCCATTTTCATTACGAACTCCGATGCAAAAAACTCCATCCGCACCTGATTTAGCCAATAATTTTCCTTCTGAAATTCTTATTAAATCTGTATCAAATCTATCAGTGCCGCCTACTATCTCCGGATATTTTATCATAGACAAAAATATTCTCTTTGCTGATTGTTGATATTCCAAAGGTAACAATTCCCAATTAGCTATCCGTGTATAAGCATAAGACATGTTCTTAATTGGTAGTCCAAACACTGGCACCCCACAATTATCTATTCCTAAATATATTTCTCCTTTAGGATATCCTGTTACTTTAGCAATAATTTCTAAAATCATTTGTTGAATAGGGTGTTCTAATTTATAGTAATCGTTAATTCTCCATCTATAATATTGGCATAAAGTCAATAGAGCAACATGTTTCCCTGAGCAAGGATTATAAATCGATTTAGTATGAATTTTATTCTGGGCAAGAGGTTCAGCAGTAGGCTTATGAAAAGCAGGGTAAGCTCCACACAATAAATTTCCTTCGTCCAAACCAATTTTATCAAGAATATTATAAATTAGTTTAACATGTTTTTGTTCACCGCTATGAGATGATGCCATAATTGCTATTTCTTTATCGGTTAATTTATATTTATCTTCTGCTCCTGAATAAATAACAGGCATTACCTGAATCGGTTTAGCAGCCGAACGCCAATAGGTTATTTTTTCCTTATCTCCAACTGATAAAGTATGACTTCCTGCTTTGTGAACTATTGCAATATCACCCCGATATATATTTTCAACTAAATTTCCCCGATATATTTTTAATAAAATATCTGACATATTTCTCAACTGCCTTTTGTTTGTAAAATATACTTTCCTAATCTTAATTTAAATTAGTACAATATATACTAACTTCGAGTAGCGTTTACAATTAACTTAATAAAAATAAAACTTTTTGTATTAATTGTGTTAATTTTCTTGTTTTTTTACTTCATATATAGGTTTTCCCTCTCTTAGCATTTTATAAACATTTTTGGCAGTTTTAATTTGAAGTTCATATACTGCATCTTCCGAATACCAGCTAGTGTGTGGGGTTATAATAACATTATCTAATTTCGTTAAAGGCGATTTTGGGTAATCAATTTCATCATTGTATTCCAATACATCTAATCCTGCTCCTGCAATTTTATCCGATTTTAATCCTTCAAAAAGCGCTATTTCATCAATCAAGCCTCCTCTAGCAGTATTTACAATAAAAACTCCCTCTTTCATCTTTTTAATCGTATCTTTATTTATTAAATGGTAGGTTTCTTTATTTAGGGGCGTATGTATCGAAATTATATCAGAATTATTTAATAATTCGTCTAATATAACGAACTTTACCCAATTATATTTTTCTTTATTACCAAAATAAGGGTCATAGGTAATAATATTTAAATCAAAACCGCGCAATTTTTTTGCCACTCTTCTAGCTATATTTCCAAATGATAATAATCCGATAGTTAATTTAGACAATCTTCTTATAGGTTTTATTTTTTCATAACTCCATGGGATATTATTTTTTACTATATGATTTAATTGAACTATTTTTCTCTGACATCCCAGTATAAAAGCAACTGCATTATCGGAAACTTCTTCCACGCAATAATCAGGAACATTGGAAATAACTATTCCTGCTTCGTTTGCCGCTTTCGAGTCTACATTGTCTACTCCCACACCATACCTTGCAATTATTTTACAATTCTTTAATTGAGAAATAATATTTTTCCCAATAATTGCATGGTTAACAATCAGTGCATCGGCATCCAGGGCTTTTACTCTTTTTAGATAAGTTAATATTTTTTCTTCATTCCCAATCTCTCCAAAAACAAAATCATTGCAATCAATAATTTCAACATTTCCTAATTTATTTAAGATTTTAATTTCTTTATTAATATCCTCAAAATAATAATCTGTAAAAACTATTTTGTATTTTTTATAAGTATCATTATTTTTCATAAAACAATTTTTGCTCTATTCTTTTGTTTAATATCTTAAAAATTGCCCTTCAAACACGGATAAAAAAGAGCGAGTTCTCTTAAAGCCTATAATAATAAAAAATCATTATAAATCTTTTCTAAATTCCTAAAATTCGATTTTTTCGACGCTACCTTCAAAAAAACCCAATAGTTTTTTCGCCATTCTTTTCATATTATCAGGATTACCGCTGGTGTAGTAATTTTCCTTTCTATTTTTATCCGTCTTTAAAAGATGTTTCTCTTCTAATATTTTCTTCAAATCTAATACTGTATTATAAGCAGGATTTATTAGCTTTACCTTGGGACCCATAACCTCTGAAATTATTTTTTCTAAAAATGGATAATGCGTACAACCTAAAATCAATGTATCTACTTGGGCATCCTTGATGGGTTTTAAATATTCTTTTGCTGCCTGGTAGGTTTCAACTGTTTCAAGTTGACCTAATTCTACGATAGGGGTAAATCTGGGACAAGGGCTTGCAAAAACTTCCATTTCAGAATTAATTCTTTTAATTTCCTTTTGATATGCCTCGCTATTTACGGTAAATTCAGTAGCAGCAAGACCTATCTTCTTATTACCGGTCGCTGCCACAGCTGCTTTTGCTCCGGGTTCAATAACCCCAATCATTGGAATATCAAATAATTCTCTAGCTCTTTTCAGTCCTGCTGCAGTTGCCGTATTACATGCAATAATACACGCTTTTATCCCTTTTCCCAGAAGAAAGTTAATGATTTGAATGACAAAATCTTCGATCTCTTCCTGGCCTTTTGAACCATAAGGTTGACGACCATGGTCTGCAAAATATTCAATATTTTCTTTTGGAAGTAATCTTTTTAATTCTTTTACTACTGAAAAACCACCTATACCAGAATCGAACACACCTATAGCTAATTGCTTCATGATTTATCTTCCTTTATTTGTAACTTTTATGGATACGCAAATCTCTCACTTGCCAATCAATAAATAAGCCTTCACAATGACCATTTGTTTTTCCTTTTATCCAATCTTTGGTTATTATCAATTGAACTCTTATTATTTTATTTTAAAAATATTCTCATCTTCTTATATTTCCTCTTCCTCTACTTCTACAATCATTTCTATTTCTACCGGCGTACCAAAAGGAAGTATGTTAGTACCAATGGCTGAACGGGCATGTTTTCCTTTTTCGCCGAATATTTTTATTAAAAGATCCGAAGCTCCGTTTATGACATAGGGCTGCTGATCAAACTCCGAAGTACTGGCTACAAAACCTAAAAGCTTCACCACTCTTTTTATTCTATCTAAACTACCAAGATGACCTTTAAGTACAGCCAAACAGTTAATAATTGATATCTTTGCAGCTTCGTAGCCTTCTTCAACCGTTAAATCTTTTCCCAATATACCTTTGTAAACCAAAATACCATCTTTTTTACTAGCTTGTCCCGAAGTATAAACCAAATTCCCTGTTTGTACAGCCGGAACATAAGAAGCTGCAGGTTTAGGTACGCCAGGAAGAATTATACCCATGTCCTGTAATTTTTTTTCTACTTTTCCCATGAGATCTCTCCTTTTTCAAAGCCTATTGTAAGTTTTTTTACAGGGTTGCATTGACTTTTCATTTTTATTTTCCTATCTTTAGGTTTTAGATTATTTTTATCTGTGCTAATTTACTAATTTTAAATTTTTAATTAATAATTTTGTTCCATGCTATTTACTATACAGACTAATAAATCAATCTTTAAAGACAGGTAAAGTAGAACCTCCATAAGGCATTACCAAAACTTTTACCTTTTCTCCTTGCACTTTAATGGCTTCGGAAAAAGCTTCTTCTAAAGAATTAAAACTTTTAATAAATAAATTTTTCTTAATCTCATCTGCTAAATTAGAAACCAAGTAAATTTGGCTATCCAGATGAATTTTTGCTATTCGAGATGCCTTGTGACGTCCTAAAATAAAATTATTTTTTAGCTCTTCTATCAATTCCTGTGGAGATAATTTTCCATTTAAAGCCTCGGCAAATTTTTCTTCTCCTAATCCATCTCTACATTCACCAGTAACAATAATAATTCCACCTTTTTCCACTGCTAATCTAGCATTTTCCATGGCTTTATGGGTTTGATATAAATCTATATCTTTAGGATAGCCACCAGGTGAAGCAATAACTATATCTGCTAAGTTATCTATTTTTACGCCAAATATATTATCTATATATTTAGCCCCTTCACGATGAGCTTTAGTAACATCTCCAGCTACTACTCTTACTACTTTTTTATGGCTATTCAAGACAGCATTAACCATAAAATTAATACCTACCATTCCCCCGATTTCTTCAAGTTCTTCTCTTAGAGGATTGCCATCAATTTTTCCAGCTTTAGCTTCTGGATCAAGAAAGAGCTTATGATTATTAGCAATAGTATTTCTACTACATATTCCTGGAGCGAGTGCCTTGGCTCCCCCACTATAACCAGCAAAATAATGAAACTCTAAATTGCCGGTTGCAATAATAAAATCAGATTTTAAAACTTCTTTAAAAATAGAAACCTCGTTGCCTCTTTTGGTGGTCCCGATTTCCACACAGTGATCGATATCATGGTCCAGACATTTTACCTGACTGTAGACCTTATCTCCCACCAGTCTCTTTTTTTCCTCTTCGGTCTGTTTTCGGTGTACCCCTAAACCAAAGATGATAGTGATTTGATCATTATTGACCCCGGCCTGGTTGAGTTCTTTAAGAATGGGGGGTAACAGGAGAGAAGAGGGAGAGGGCCGGGTCACATCACTGGCCAAGATAATGACTTTATCTTGAGATGAGATTAATTCTTTTAATTTTTTACTTCCGATAGGATTAGCCAGAGCTCTTCTGACTTCATTTATAGGATCTTCTATTTCTCCAATATCTTTGGGACTCAAAGTTCCCATATAATTTTCATCTGGTATATCTAGAGCCATTGAGTCGTGCCCATAATTGAGGGATACTTTCATGTTTAAAATCTCCTTTTTTTAAAGTATTTCTGATACTACATTAGCTATTTCACTTAACTTTTCAATCATATGAACACCAGCTTCTTGTAGTACTTTTCTTTTGTATCTAATGCCGCCTTCTCCACCTGGTGAAATAATAGCACCGGCATGACCCATAATTTTTCCCTCGGGAGCGGCTTCACTAACTATAAAGGTGACAACCGATTTAGCAATTTAAGGGAAGGGATATATTACTCTTTAATTAATTTAAAATTTAAAACAAATTTGCCCACTATTTCATTACGACAATTCTTCACATCTAAAGGGCAATATTTTTTAAATTGATTTAGTTTTTCTTTTGGTAAAATTTTCAATTGATCTAAAATATGAATTAATATCAGGGATAAAAATATCATATTTCCACTTTCCATTTTTACAGTTATTCCATCCCCATTTCGAACTCCAATACAGAAAACCCTATCGGCACCTGATTTAGCTAATAATTTACCTTCCGAAACCCTCATTAAATTTGCATCAAATCTAATGGATATTGATAATATTAGCTATTTTTATATATATAAATATAGACATTTTTAAAAAAATATTAACTTAATAATATTTTATAATTGGTGTTCATTTAATTAATAAAATTAAGCTAATTTAGCTTTAGATAATATCCTTAGCTTTTGTAAGATTATTACCACTACTAATAAGACGATACCTATACCATCAGTTAATAATCCAGGTTTTATTAGAGCAAGTGCACTAATAATTAATATAACTCTTTCATATATTTTAGTATGATCTAATAGATATCCACTAGCTGCTGCCCCCAATGCTAATACGCCGACTAATGTGGTTACAATTAGTATTAAATTATGGCCAATTGAACCACTTAAAAACATCAATCCCGGATCAAGGCAAAATACATAAGGAACCATAAATCCAGCAACTGCTAATCTAACTGCAATAAAACCGGTCTTCATAGAATTACCACCAGAAATTCCTGCTCCCGCATATGCTGCTAAAGCAACTGGGGGAGTAAGATCGGCAATTACTCCAAAATAAAGGATGAAGAGATGGGCAGCTAAAGGATATACCCCTAAATCGATCAAAGCGGGTGCAGCCATAATAGATAAAACTACATATTTGGCAGTGGTAGGGAGCCCCATTCCCAGGATAAGAGAGGCAATCATAGTAAAGAAAAGAGTTAACATTAAATTTCCGTGACCTAAAATCACCAGTCCATTGGCAATTTTTAATCCTAAGCCAGTAAGGGTTGTTGCTCCTACTACTATTCCAGCACAGGCGCAGGCTGCCACTACTCCTAAAGCCATCTTTGCTCCATCTTCAAAGGCTTCACCTAATTTTTTAATATTTAAACGCGTATCGGGTCTTATCATACTTATGGCTAAACTCATTACAATTGCCCAGAAGGCGGAAAAAAGAGGAGTATATCCTCTTACTAATAAATATACTAAACCGATCATAGGGATAATTAAATGACCTCTCTGCTTTAACACCTTACTTAATTTGGGAAGTTGTTCCTTAGGCAAACCTTTTAAGCCATATTTACAAGCTTCCAGGTGGACCATTGTGCCTACAGCGATATAATATATTATAGCAGGGATAGCTGCTGCAAGGGCAATCTTAATATAGGGAACCCCTAAAAATTCAGCCATTATAAAGGCAGCTGCTCCCATTACCGGTGGCATTATCTGCCCTCCGGTAGAAGCTGCAGCTTCTACTGCTCCAGCAAAATCTTTTCTATAACCTATACTTTTCATTAAAGGAATAGTAAAAGTACCGGTGCCTACTACATTAGCCACTGAACTTCCGCTAATGGTACCAAAAAATCCACTGGCAATAACGGCAACTTTAGCTGGACCACCAGTAGTATGACCGGCGATTGCCATAGCTACATCAATAAATAACTTACTCATTCCAGTTTTACTCAATACTGCCCCAAAAAGAATAAATAGGAATACAAAAGAAGCAGATACTCCTAAGGGTATACCAAATATCCCTTCCGTTCCGGTATATAAATGTTCGATAATTCTCCCTAAAGAATATCCCCTATGAGCAAAGAATCCCGGCATAATCTGACCAAAATAGGAAAATATTAAAAATATAATTCCTACTATAGGAAGTGCTGGACCAGTAATTCTTCTCGTGGCTTCCAATACTAATAAAATTGCTATTCCCCCCATTATTAAATCTAAGTTAGTAGGTAAACCGGAACGAACTACCATATCGTTATAAAATATTATTAAATATAAAGATACTCCTATTCCCATAATAGCTAAAATTATGTCATAAAAGGGTATTTTATCTTTATCTTTAGTTTTAGAAATAATTTTTTTACTACTCACCGGATAAATAAGGAATGTTAAACATAGACCAAAAGCGAGATGAATTGCCCTTTGTTTTAGACCTAAAAGTAAGCCGAATCCTCCGGTATAAAATTGAAAAACCGAAAAAAATATGGCAATAATAGAAATAATTATCGCCATAAGTCCTAATGGCTTTCTTACTCTTGATTCTGAATCATATTGTTCCATAAGTTTTTGAACATCTATTTCTTTATTTTCGACTTTAACATTTTTAGCCATTTATAACTTTCCTCCCCAGTAATAATTATATAAATTTCTTTTATAAACACCAATAGTCAATAATTTATCCCCCACCAAAGTAGATAGATTAATTTCTTTATCTTTAAAATAAAAATAATTTTCTCTTATTGCCCCAATCCTATAATAAATTGGATTAGGCATAACTCTATGCATATTTTTTATCTTAAATTTACCTTCTTCATTTATAAATTTTTCTTGACCAAAAGCAGCATAAGGCATACCTGCTCCCTGGTCCATAAAATCTGTCTCTACTAATATAACATTATATTTATTATCAATGATAAAGATTTCCCATACCGGGGTAAGAGTAACAGAGTGAGTATATTTCAGGGTAAATTTATACCCAGGTTGAATTTTCTGTTTAAAAATTAATTTACCATCGGAAGAATTTCTGAATTGCAAAGTATGTACCGGAATAAAAAATAATATCATAATTATACTTATTGTAATAAGCAATCCAAATAGGTTAATATATTTTTTCTTTAACATATAAATTGATTCCGGGTACTATAGAAAAATATTATCCTTCTATGGTACCCGGATTTTACTTTCCTAACCTTATTTAATCAAGCCAATTTCCTTGTAGTATAATTCAGCACCCGGGTGTAATGGTATTCCTATACCGTTAAGGGCAGTTTCCAAAGTAATATTTTTACCCCGAGAATGCGCTTTTGCTAATATATCCCGGTGTTCCCATAGTGCTTTAGTCATTTTGTAAACTACAATAGGTGATAATTTAGCATCACATATCCATAAAGCTGGAGTAGCGACGGATAGAACTGGTTCATCTACACCTTTATACGCCCCAGCTGGAATAATTGTAGCGGAATAATATGGATATTCAGCAACTAATTCCTTAATCTTTTCCTCACTAATAGACAATAACACTATATCTCTCTTGGTAGCAACATCAATAACACTGGCAGTACCAACACCAGTACAAATTAAACCACCATCTATCTGACCATCAATCATTCTTTGTGTTATTTCGTTATAATCAATATTTTCTACTTTCACATCATCAGAAGTAAAGCCATAGGCCTTTAAGATTATCGTGGCACCAGCGGCAGCTCCACTGTTAGGAGCACCTATTCCTATCCTCTTCCCTTTTAAGTCCTCTATAGTTTTAATTCCGGAAGCTTTAGTTACAATTACATGAATAACTTCTGGATATAAAGAAGCAATAGCCCTTAAGTTAGTGATAGGTTGCGTATCTTTTAATACCACTGTGGCAGTATAACTCCAATAAGTAACATCAGCCTGGGAAAAAGCTGTTTCAATTTGACCTCTACCTATTAAATTACAGTTTTCTATTGATGCATTTGAGGTCATTGCAGTCACAATTAATCCTTCGATATTGTTAGAAAGCATTTGAGCTAAGGCTCCACCTAAAGGATAATAGGTTCCGCCGGTTCCACCAGTAGCAATGGCCACAAATTGTTTTTCAGCAGCATAACCGAAACTAAAGATTCCCACAACCAAACTAATTGCTAATAATAAAATTAAGATTGTCTTACTTTTTAACATTAATAGATTCTCCTTTAATTTTTTAAAATAATATTTTACTACTAACTAAAAGCAAATGGTTTTAATACTTGTATACACCGAGATGCAATTTGTATTTGTCCTATTTTTTCACCCCCTTCTTTTTTTATTTGTCAGTAGCTCCTCTGTTGAGCTTTATTTCTTGAGTGATACTTTTATTTATCGATTTCAATGCTTTTACAGGTGAGGTATATTTAAAAATCGAGCTTTGTTTGTCCCGTTTCTTCCTTTTCTTGTGGTTTTACGTATCTTCGAATCAATTCTTTTTTTCCTGCTTATATATATAAAAAATCCTTTCTCCCAAATACCTGTCTACCTAAATATATTTTTTCAAAAAAGCAAATTTCCTGTTTAGAGATCTGTTGACATTCTTCATTATTCTTTATCCCTATTTCTATATATCCCTAATCAGGAAATATTTCCTTATTTCCTGAAGATTTATTTTCAGATGATTTTTTATTCCGGTTACTAAAATCTTTCTTCGGTATCATGAAATATTTTCTCATTTCCAACTTTTAATTGTGGGGATTTCCCATTAAATTAAAGTTTCCCTTTTTTAAAGTATTTCTGATACCATATCGGATATTTCACTTAACTTTTCAATTATATGAACACCGGCTTTCTGTAATACTTTTCTTTTAAATTTAACGCCCCCTTCTCCTCCCGGAGAAATAATAGCACCGGCATGACCCATAACTTTTCCCTCAGGGGCGGCTTCACCGGCAATAAAGGCTACTACTGGTTTTTTCATATACTCTTTTATATATTTGGCAGCAATTTCTTCATCAGAACCGCCAATTTCTCCTACCATTACAATGAGATCGGTTTGGGAGTCTTCTTCGAATAAGGGTAATAAATCAACAAAGGATGAACCTGGGATAGAATCTCCACCTACCCCCACGACTGTAGATTGACCAATTCCTTTATTAGTAAGATTATTAACTACTTCATAAGACAAGGTTGCGCTTCTTGACATGATTCCTATATTACCCTTTTTATATATACTATCAGACATAAATCCCACCTTTGATTTACCCGGAGAGATTATTCCCGGTGTATTTGGTCCAATCAGAGTGCAGTTATTCGATCGTGCATAATAGTAAGCATAAAGCATGTCATGAACCGGTACCCCTTCAGCTACTGTAACCACTAATTCCAATCCGGCATCAATCGCTTCCAAAATTCCATCTTTGGTAAATCTAGGAGGTACGAATAAGATGCTGGCATTGGCCTCCGTATTTTTCACGGCTTCATCAACACTATTAAAAACAGGTATTTCTTCAATTTCTTGTCCACCTTTTCCCGGAGTCACTCCAGCCACCACTTCGGTTCCGTATTTTTTCATTAATGATGCATGATAACTTCCTTCTCTACCTGTAATACCCTGAACGATTAATCTGGTATTTTCATTAATTAAAATGCTCATATTCTCTACCCTCTATTCATTATTGAAACTATATTTTTGACTGTTTCTTCTAAATCTGTATCTGCATCCAAATTAACATCTTTTAAAATATTAATTCCTTCCTCTCGATTGGTCCCTTGTAAGCGGCATACAACAGATATGTCCTCAGGTATACTCTTCAAAGCTTCTGCTATTCCCCGGGCAATTTCATCACACCGGGTAATTCCACCAAAAATATTAAATAAAATTCCCTTGACATCCTTATCTTGTATAACTACTTTGATGGCCCGCATCACTTTTTCCGGAGTAGCTCCTCCACTTAAATCTAAAATATTGGCAACACCCATATTATATTTATCAAGTAAATCCAGGGTAGATAAAGCCAATCCTGCACCATTGCTGATAATGGAAATGTTTCCCTTTAATTTGATCACCACAAATCCGGCTTGTTTACCAATTAATTCTATGGGATCTTCTTCGTCTTTATTCTCTGTATCTACTAATAATTTTTGCCGATAACTTGCATTATTGTCTACTTCCATCTTTCCGTCTAACGCAACCAAATCTCCATTTTCTGTAAGAGCCAAAGGATTTATCTCGACAATCAGACAATCATATTTTTTGTAAATAGAGTACAGCTTCTTCGCTATTTTTTTTAGTTTTGAGAGTATTTCTCTATCGTTATTTAGCAAAGGCAACAATCGATTGATATGAAAATCTTGAAGGCCTAACAATTCTTCAACATATATTTTAGCAATCTTCTGAGGATGTTTTTTTGATACTTCTTCTATGTCCATTCCCCCGAAAGAGCTAAATATGATGAGCGTCTTTTTCATCTTTCTATCTAAAACAATACTCAAATAAAATTCCTGTTTAATTTCAATTTTTTCCAGTACTAATATCCCATTTGGTTTATTGCCTTTTATTTCAGTTTTCAGAATTTTCTCTGCTACTTTTTCTACGTCACTTAAATCATCTACTATTTTTACTCCTCCAGCCTTTCCTCTTCCTCCCACTAAAACCTGGGATTTAAGCACTACTGGTCCTCCGATGACTGCAGCTACTTGTTTTGCTTCTTGGGGTGTTTTGGCTAATTTTCCTTTTTGAATATTAATCTCATACTTAGCAAAAATTTCCTTTACTTGATATTCATACAGCTTCATCCTATATTTTGCTCCTTCATCAAAAATAATTGGTTTATTTAATTAATGAGCAGCCCAATTCGAAAGCCTTTAAATTGATGCTACTGCTGTTTTTTGGTACCCTATTTACTATTGCCTTTTTTATGCTATCCATACTGACGATCTTACTAATACCAACTAGAGCGCCTAAAGAACAAATATTTGTTGGCAATGTTGTGCCCAGCTCTTCCCTAACTAATCTAGTAAGCGGAAAAGCTTGGACATTTTCAGAATCAAGTATAGATTCACTTTTTATTAGAGATGAGTCTAAAATAACCAGACTATCTTTTTTTATCTTTTTACCATATTTATCATATGCCTGTTGAGATAAGGTAACAAGGATATCAGGGAGAGTTACTGAAAGAGCAAAGATTTCTTCTTTGCTGGCAATAATTTCTGCACTACTGGCTCCACCTCTTGCTTCTATACCATGAGATTCTCCGGTAATAATATTAAAACCATCCATCATTAAAGCTTCAGCTAAGATGATGCTGGCTAAAACTAAACCCTGTCCACCTGTTCCGCTAAATCTTATTTCAATTTTTTCCTGTTCTTTAAATTTCATTTTAGACTAACCTCTTCTTTAAAATTAGTGATTCGATCATATTCTTCTATATATTCGGGACGTTCTTTTTCTACCAAGATTCCTCTTAATAGTTTATGCTCCAATTCTTCCTTAGAAAGTTGTTCAGCTTGTTTTTTAGTTATGGTCATTTCTTTTATATTTTTAATCATTTCAGAAGGATTGCTGTTTTTGTTTCTTCGGCCAAATTGGGTAGGGCAATTTGTTAATGCCTCAACTACTGAAAATCCTTTATGAGAGATCGCTTTAAGGATTAACTTTTCTAATTCTATTACATGATAGATATCTCCCCGAGCGACAAAGGTGGCGCCTGCTGCTTCTACCAGTTTACAAGCATCCATCTGAGGTTCTATCATTCCAAAAGGAGCAGTGGATGCAAAATGACCCGGTTTGGTTGTCGGTGCATATTGACCACCGGTCATACCGTAAATTTCATTGATAGCAATAATAGCTGTCATATCGATATTGCGGCGCGCAGCGTGAATAAGATGGTTACCACCAATCGCAGCAGCATCACCATCTCCCATAAAAACAATAACCTTCAATTTGGGGTTAGCCAACTTGATTCCTGTTGCAACAGTCAATGCCCTTCCGTGAGCAGTTCTAATGGATGGAAAGTTGAGATAAACGGGTAATCTTCCGGCACATCCAATAGCACATACCATGACCGTTGTATTTTGATCTAATTCTAACTTATCAATTGCTCTAACCATTGATGCTAAAGCAATTCCATGACCGCAACCGGAACAGGCAAAATGCGGAAACTGATCCAGTCTTAAATATTTATCTAACTTGCTCACTCGTCTCCTCTCTCTATTTTTATAATTTGATTATATATTTCTTCAACATAAATGGGCAAACCAGAAATTTTATTAAATTGCACAACCTCTGCTGCCCCTTCAATCGACTGTCTTACCAAGCCGGCAACCTGACCTTCATAATTCATTTCCGGTACCAATATCTTATCTACTCTACGAGCAATTTCTCTAACTTCTCTTTCTGGAAATGGCCAAATGGTAATAGGACGAATAAAGTCAACCTTGATTCCATTTTCAATAGCCATTCTTACTGCACCTTTTGCCGGTCTGGCGGTTGACCCGTAAGCTAAAACTGCAATCTTAGAATTTTCTTCTTCCATTTTCTCTATCATAACAATATCGTTGTAGTATTTTTTTAGTTTACTGTTTATTCTTTGAATACAATAATCGATGGTCTCTGGTGCTAAATTGGGAACACCATTATCCCCGTGAATCATCCCGGTAATGTTATAGCGATAGCCACCACCCAAAGGAGGTAGAATTGGTATGCCAGTATGATCAACTTTATACGGAAGATATTCCTCTTGAGGAGGTGCATCAGTTCTTCGGTTGATAATTTCGAATGAATCTGATTCAGGGATGGTAATGCTCTCCCTGATATGGGCTAAAATTTCATCAGCTAAAATAACGACCGGAACCATATATTTTTCAGATAAATTAAAGGCGGTAATGGTCAAATTATAGGCTTCTTCAACGCTGGAAGGACAAAGCACAATTCTAGGACTTTCTCCGTGAGACCCCCATTTGGTTTGCATAATATCAGCTTGTTGAGGTAAGGTTGCGCCACCAGTACTAGGACCTACTCTCTGTGCATTATATATTACTATAGGTAATTCTACCATGGCAGCATAACCTAAAAGTTCCTGCATAAGACTAAAACCAGGCCCGGAAGTTGCCGTCATCGCCTTTTTCCCGGCAGCTGATGCTCCAATAATTACTCCAATACTTGCTATTTCATCTTCCATTTGGATAAATCTTCCTCCATGAGCGGGTAATTTTCTGGATAGAAGCTCAACAACTTCAGTCGATGGGGTAATGGGATATCCGGCACAAACTTTCATGCCAGCAACAAGTGCTGCTTCTGCAACAGCCTGATTTCCCTGCATTAATACTTTTTTAGACATTAACTTCCTCCTTTATTTCAATAGCAAAATCAGGACACCTTAATTCACATAACTTACATCTGGTACATAATTTTTCATCGGCTAATTTAGGATAACCTTCTTCATCTGAAATTAAAGCATTACTTGGACATAGATCAATACAAATTTTACATTTCTTACACCATTTTTTATTCACATTAATTAATGACATATTTACTCCCTCTGTTATATATATTTCATACTAAATATTTAAATATTTTTTAAACAGTACATTTTACCTTAATTATAATTATTTCCATTCAATTCATCTTTAAGGATTATATCGCGATAGATAATCGTAGGAATATTTCCAAATGGATTTAACTTTGTTTGGTCTTATTTTCATTTTCTCCTTTTGCTACATTTTTTAATATGTTAATTATTGTATTTTCCATATGTATCTGACTTAATCTATCTGCTTCTTCTGAATTATGTTTTTTCAAAGATTCCATAATTTTTCGATGTTCCTCAAAAGAACACTTCAGTCTTCCAGGGACACTAAGTGATTTAATTCTAAATCTATAGATAAAATTACTTAAATTATCACGTATTTGAATTATCCATTTATTCCCACATATGTGTAATATTAGATTATGAAACTCATCATCTAATTTGCAATAAAATGTTAAGTGTTTTTTATTAATATAAAGACTCATTTGTGTAATAATTTTCTCTAATTCCTCTATTTCTTGTTTATTAATTTTTTTAGCAGCAATACGAGCAGCTAATCCTTCCAATACTCCCCGAATCTGCAAAACCTCTTTTACATCTTCGAGAGAAACTTCGGTCACAATCAGTGTCTGATTTGGAGCTATTTTTATAAATCCTTCAGCAGCTAATTTTTGTATCGCTTCTCTAATAGGAGTTCTACTTACATGCATTTCTTCAGCAAGTTTATTTTCTAACAATTTAGTTCCTGGTTCTAAAAATCCTTTCACAATTTCTGTCTTTAATACCCGATAAACTTTTTGACTTAATAATTCGTACCCTTCTATCTTTAAAGTATTTTGCATTTTTTAATTTTTTCCCTTATTTGTATTTTCTTCCTTAAGATGGAAATTCAAATCTAAACGTATATAAAATGGTTGTATACATTATACTTTATACTACTATATTAATTTTAAAAGTCAACCCTTTTTTGGAAAATTTATTTATATTTTTTATATTTTTTTAGAAAGCTTCTGTAATCCTTATTTTAATTACTTTTCTTGATAAGAGAAAAAAGAAAAAACAAGCTGGATTCCCGTTTTCGAGGATAACAGAACTTGTTTTGCCTTTTTCTGGACCCTTGTTACAGTTTATTTCCTTCTTTTAAATGAAATATATTTACAAAAAAAATGGATTAACCGGGATAACCAGTTAAAGATGGATTCCTGCTTTCGAGGCTGTGTCACAGGAATGACACACAGGAATTATTAAAATTAATGAATTCCTATTATCTATTTCCACAAAAGCTACCTTGATAAAAAGAGGGATAAATTCTGTGAGAATGACAAAGAGAAGATATAACAATAATAATGAAAAGCCAAAATAATATAGAAAATGTAAGTACTATATCTTAATTCTGTTAAAAAGAATCTTTTTTAAAATAACAAAAGTGGTAAAACAATATTAGTTTAATTAATTATTATTTTTCTTCTAATGTCTCTTTGGCTGACTTAATAGACTCCTCTACCCTTTTTAAAGAAGTCCCCCCGTAAGAATCCTTAGCCTTAACGGCAGCTTGAGGTGTTAAAATCTTTAAAGTACTTTCATCAAAACTTTTATGAAATGCTTTTAATTCCGATAAAGCTAAATTTTCTAAATGATTATTATTTTCCAGACAATAAAGAACAATTTTACCTACTAATTTATGAGCCTCTCTAAAAGATAAGCCCTTTTTCACTAAATAATCTGCCAATTCGGTAGCAGTAGAAAAATCATCTTTGGTACCCTTCTCCATCTTTTCTTTATTAATCTGCATAGTCTCTATCATCTTACTCATCAAGAATAAAGAACTTTCCAAGGTAGATACGGTATCAAATAAAGGTTCTTTGTCTTCCTGCATATCATGATTATAAGCCAGGGGTAAGGCCTTCATCATAGTTAGAAGATTTATTAAATTTCCATAGATTCGACCAGTTTTTCCTCTAATTAATTCTACAGCATCGGGATTCTTTTTCTGAGGCATAATACTACTTCCGGTACAAAAAGAATCATCTAATTCTATAAAATTAAATTCTTTAGAGGACCATAAAACTAATTCCTCACCTAGCCGACTCAAATGCATCATCGAAATAGCTGACACTGATAAAAATTCCAAAATAAAATCTCTATCACTTACTGCATCAAGACTATTCTCTGAAACCCGATTAAATCCTAATTGTGTAGCTACATATTTTCTATCAATAGGAAAAGAAGTACCTGCTAAAGCGGCAGAACCTAAAGGAAGAACATCAATTCGTTTATATAAATCTTGCATCCTTCCCTTATCCCGTTCAAACATATAAAAATAAGCCATCAAGTGATGAGAAAAAAGGAGGGGCTGGGCATGTTGAAGATGGGTATATCCTGGCATAATCACTCCTAAATTTTTCTGGGCAGTAACTATAAGGGATTTTTGTAAATCTTTCAACAAACCCTGGATCTTTAGAACTTCTTCTTTTGAATACATTCTTTCGTCAAGGGCTATCTGATCATTTCTACTTCGAGCAATATGTAATTTTCCAGCTATAGCTCCTATCTTCTCTTTCAATTTATTCTCCACCCAAGAGTGAATATCTTCTGCCTCTCCAGTAACAATTTCTACTTTGTCTTCTTGGACTTCTTTCAGGATTTGCTTTAATCCCTCAACGATTTTATCTTTTTCTTCTTTAGCGATAATCTTGCATTTTCCTAACATCTGAACATGAGCGATGCTCCCTAATAGGTCATACTTGACTAATTTTTTATCAAAGGATAAAGAAGAAATAAATTCTTCCATCTCTTTATTTATAGTCTTTTTGAATCTTCCACCCCACAGTTTTTCCATATTTTTCACCCCTACCTTAATCCTCCCCCCCTGCTCACCGAAGCATATACTTTGGTAGGTAAGCCCCAAAGCTCAATAAATCCTTTAGCAAAATCTTGATTAAAAGTATCTCCCTGAGCATAAGTAGCCAAATTAAAATCATATAGAGAATTTTCAGATTTTCTTCCTACTACTATGCAATTACCTTTAAATAATTTAACTCTTATGGTTCCGGTTACTTTCTCCGAAATAACTTTTACAAAACCATCCAGAGCCTCCTTTAAGGGAGAATACCAGAGACCATAGTAAGTTAGTTCAGCATATTTTTTAGAAATAAATTGTTTAAAATGAGATAATTCTCTAGGACAAACCAATCCTTCTAAAGCTTGATATGTCTTTAGTAAGATAGTAGCTGCTGGACATTCATAAATTTCTCGAGATTTAATACCTACTAATCTATTTTCTACCATATCTACTCTTCCTACTCCGTTTTTTCCCCCAATTTCATTTAATTTAATGATCAAATCTACTAAAGATAGTTTTTCTCCATTAATACTCTGCGGTACCCCTTTTTCAAAATATATTTCCAAATAAATTGGTTGATCAGGAGCATTTTCTGGATTTACCGTCCATTTATAGACTTCTTCGGGTGGTTCTTTCCAGGGATCTTCTAATACCCCGCATTCGATAGACCGACCCCATAAATTCTGGTCTACACTATAGGGATTATTTATGTCTACCGGAACAGGAATCTGATATTTTTTAGCATATTTAATTTCTTCTTCTCGGGTAAATCCCCATTCCCTTGCCGGAGCAATTACCTGTAATTGAGGGTTCAGGGCCGCAATAGATACTTCAAATCTCACCTGATCATTACCTTTACCGGTACAGCCATGCACAATAGCCTCTGCCTTTTCTTTCTCCGCAACCTCAACTAAAATTTTAGCAATTAGAGGTCGGGAATAGGCAGTAGCTAAAGGATAAGTTGATTCATAAATAGCCCCTGCTTGAAGTCCAGGCAAAACATATTTTTGGGCAAATTCCTCTTTAGCATCAATAACATAAGATTTAACTGCTCCAATTTTAATAGCTTTCTCTTTTATATATTCTAAATCATTTTTTTGTCCTACATCGATGGTTACTGCAATTACTTCTTCACAATAATTTTCTTTCAACCATTTAATGGCCACTGAGGTATCCAATCCTCCAGAGTAGGCCAATACTACTTTTTTCATTTTTTTCATTCTCTTTTTATTCCTCCTTAAAATTATTAAATGTAAAAAAAGGTGCCTGGCACCTTTTTTTACCTTTTTTACCTTAAAATTTTATCTAAAACTTCTATTAAATAATCTATCTCCTCCTTCTCTACAATTAAGGGAGGGAGAAAACGCAAAACATTTTTAGCCACGCAATTAATCAATACTCCTTCTTCTGCACATTTCTTTACTATCTCCTTTCCTTCTTCTTTTAATTCCATCCCCACCATTAGACCTAAACCTCTTACCTCTTCTATCTTCTGGGGATATTTTTCTTGGAGATCCTCTAATTGGGTTTTAAAATATTCTCCCTTTTTCTGACACTTTTCCACCAGGCCTTCTTCTTGTAAAATCTTTAAATTAGCTATCGCTGCTGCACAGGCTAAAGGATTACCCCCAAAAGTAGTCCCGTGATCTCCAGGTTTAAAAGAGAAAGCCACTTTATCTTTAGCAATAAAAGCTCCGATAGGTATTCCTCCTCCCAAGGATTTGGCAATAGTCAAAATATCCGGCTCTATACCATAATGTTGATAAGCAAACATCTTTCCGGTTCGACCTAAACCACACTGGATCTCATCAAAGATGAGTAATATCCCTTCCCTATTACACCATTCTTTTAATCCCTTTATGAATTCCTGAGTGGCAATATTTATTCCCCCCTCTCCCTGAATTGGCTCAACCAGTACTGCTGCCACTTCCTGATCCAAGGCTTCCTTAACTGATTCAAGTTTATTAAATATCGCTTCTTTAAATTTAGGTAAAATAGCAAGATAATCCTTTTGATATTTATATTGACCAGTAGCAGCCAGAGCAGCAATGGTTCTACCATGAAAGGAATTTTTCATATAAATTATCTTATACTTATCTTTCCCTTGATTTTTAAAATATTTAATGGCAATCTTGATAGCCCCTTCGTTTACCTCTGCTCCACTATTTCCAAAAAATACCTTATCCCCGCAAGAAAGATCTACCAACATCTGAGCTAAAATTATCTGTGGTTCGCTATAATAAAGATTAGAACAATGAATTAATTTTTCTGCCTGATCCTTAATGGCCTGAACCAATTTAGGATGACTATACCCCAACGCATTTACTGCTATACCACCAATAAAATCGTAGTATTGCTTTCCTTCCAGGTCCCATACCTTCATACCCTCACCTTTATCTAATACCATTGCTGGTCTGGTATAAGTCGGTATTAAATATTTCTTTTCCTTTTCTATCAATTCTTTAGTCTGCATAATTTTTAGGCCCCTTTTTTAGGTTAAATAAATATTCATCATGACTAATTAGCTTAATTTTATTTAGAATTAGCCTGATTAATAAATAATCTCCGTGCCTATCCCGCTATCGGTAAATACTTCCAGTAAAATAGAATGCGGGCATTTACCATTTAAGAGGTGGATCTTTTTTACTCCCCCTTTGAGGGCTTGAATTGCTGCCTCTACTTTGGGGATCATTCCTTTTTGTACACAGCCTGATTCAATCAATTCTTTCGTCTTATTAATATTAAGACTGCTAATTATAGTCGAAGGGTTGGAAGAATCTTTAAATATCCCATCCACATCAGTTAAAAATATTAACTTTTCCGCTTGTAAAGAAATAGCTATTTGAGCTGCCACAGTATCAGCATTAATATTGTATCTTACTCCTTCCTTATCCACCCCTACTGTGGCAATCACCGGAATATAATTCTTTTCCAATAAAATCATTAATATCTCAGGATTGATATTTTCTACTTCTCCCACCAAACCTAACTCAGAGATTTGGTGTTTCTTAACTGTTAAAAGTTGGGCATCCTCTCCACTTAGACCGATGCCTTTCACTCCATTTCCTGGTCCTTCGGAAATATGAAGGTTAATTTCCGCCACCAAACGAGTATTAATCTTTCCGGTTAAGACCATCTCGATTATCTCCATTGTCTCTTCATCGGTAACCCTCAATCCATTAATAAATTGTGGGGTCTTGTTCCTTTTTTTCATCTCCTCAGATATTTCTGATCCTCCACCATGAATAATTACCGGCTTCATCCCGACGTATTTTAAAAGAATAATATCCTTTAAGATCTGTTTTTCTAAATTTTTATCCTTCATAGCACTGCCACCATATTTTATTACTATTATCTTACTCCAGAATTTTTTAATATAAGGTAAAGCTTCTAAAAGGATTCCCCCACGTTTATTTACCTCTCTTTTCATTGTCTATCACGCTCCTTTTTCAATTGACCAATTGACCGATTTACCGATTTACCGATTTACCGGTTAACCAGTTTGCCAATTGTTGTAGGGGTCGGATTTATCCGACCCGAAGTTTTTTGTTAATTTCTTTGACCGGTTCGATAAATCGAACCCCAACCTATTACTAATTACACATTACTTATCACTGTACTCCACTCGTCACTGTACTAATTGTACTTAGTATTTATCTTCACATAATCATAAGTCAGGTCACATCCCCAAGCGGTAGCATTTTCCTCTCCCATTTTAAGATCAATCACAATTTTAATTTCCTTAGAAGAACTTAAGTATTCATGTATATTCTGCCGAGAAAATTTTAAGGGTTGACCATTTTCTACAATCTTCTCTTTAAGATAAAGATCAACTTTATCCGCTACCACTTCGGCACCGGAATATCCAACTGCAGCTAATATTCTTCCCCAATTAGGGTCATTGCCAAAGATTGCGGTCTTTACCAAAGGAGAATTAATCACTGCTTTAGCAACTTTCTTAGCCTCGGTAAAAGAGAGAGCATTTTTTACTTCTACCTCAATCATTTTAGTCGCCCCTTCTCCATCTTTGGCTATACATTTGGCCAGATATTCAATTACCAAGTATAAGGCCTGATAAAATTTATAATAATTATCATCCTTTTCTTCAATCATCCGGTTCTCTGCTAAACCGTTGGCCATTGCTACTACCATATCATTGGTACTGGTATCTCCATCAACGCTAATCATATTAAAAGTCTTCTCCACTGCCTGCTGTAAAGCTGATTTGAGCAATTCTTGACTAATGGAAATATCACTGCTAACCAACCCCAACATAGTCGCCATATTGGGATTAATCATCCCCGAACCTTTAGCCATACCGCCAATCCTTACTTCTTTTCCTCCTAAGGTAAAATTAACCGCTACCTCTTTTTTACGGGTATCGGTAGTCAGTATTGCCTCTGCTGCCTCTTTGCCCCCGGCATAATCCAGACCAGAAATTGCTTTTTCCACTCCCGCCTTTATCTTATTTAAAGGAAGAAATTCTCCAATCTTACCGGTGGAGAATACTGCTACATATTCTTTTTTAATATTTAAACCTTGTGAAACATAACTGACCGTCTCCCAAGCATCTTTTAAGCCCTTCTCTCCGGTACAGGCATTAGCTATCCCACTATTTATTAACACTGCTTTTAATTTCCCTCCGGAGAGAGATAAATTTTTTTCGGTAACCACTAACGGAGCAGCCTTAAATTTATTAGTAGTATACATCGCCGCTGCTTCAGCCAATTTATCCGAATAGATCAAAGCTAAATCTTTTCTATTCAGCCTTATTCCACAGTTAATCCCCGCTGCTTTTATTCCTATAGGATAAGTTATACCTTCTTTTATTATTTGAAAATCTTTTTTACCCCATATATCTTCCATAATCATCATCTCCTTTCCTTTCTAATTTGTAGGGGTTGAATTAAACCCACAGGTTTCTGGAAAGCTAAACATAATATTCATATTCTGCACTGCTTGACCTGCTGCACCCTTAAGTAAATTATCGATAACCGAAATTACTTTTATCTTTCCCACTCGCTTATCAATTTTTATTCCAATATCACAATAATTGGTTCCCGCTACAAACTTTACTTCTGGTAAGTTGGGCGGTTCGAATACCCGAACAAAAGGAGTATCTTGGTAAAATTCCTGATAAATCTTCCCTATCTCCATCTCACTTTTATGGTCATCTTTCAAATCAAGATAACAGGTAGATAAAATCCCTCTGTTAATAGGGATAAGATGGGGAGTAAAAGAAACTTTTATACCCTCTTTATTCTGGCTATCTCCTCCAAAATATAGATTAGAAAGCTCCTGTTCGATTTCCGGGATATGATTATGCCCGATAACTTTATAAGCTTTCATATTTTCGTTACATTCCGGAAAATGAAGATCTAACGAAAGGCTTTTCCCCGCACCGGTAACTCCAGATTTAGAATCAATAATAATACCTTGTGGTTCTACCAGTTTAAACTTTAACAAAGGGGCAATCCCTAAAATCACACTGGTAGGATAACAGCCCGGATTTGCCACCAGAAAGGCCTTCTTTATCTTTTGATAATAAAGTTCGGGAAGCCCATACACCACTTTAGACAACCAATCTTTGCTAATCTGATTATGGCTTTTCTTATACCATTCCTCATAAAGTAGAGGATCTTTTAAACGGTAGTCCGCACTCAAGTCAACTACTTTTATCCCCTTCTCTAATAACTTGGGCACTATCTCCATAGAGACTGTATGAGGTAGAGCAGTAAAGACCAGCTCAGAATCAGGAGCAATCAGTTCTAGGTCCATATCTATCAACCTGATATCCAGTCGACCTAAAAGCTCAGGAAATACCTCTGCCAGTTTCTTTCCCGCAAAGGTGGAAGAAGTCAGATGAACCAACTCCACCTTCTGATGATTTACTAAAATCTTTATCAGCTCTTTCCCCGCATAACCGGTGGAACCAATTACACTTACCTTTAATTTTTTCATCTTTTTCTCACCTTACTTATCTATAAAATAAAAAATCTCATCCCAGATAATCTCTTGCAGATTATCATAAGGGACGAGATAAAAATTTCCCGTGGTGCCACCCGGGTTAAGTAAATAATTATCTCCACCTAAATAAAAAACAAAAAATCTCGTCCCCCTGATAATTTTCATTATCATAAAAGGACGAGATTAAATCTCGCGGTACCACCCAGGATTGGATAAATTATTTACCCCACTCATTAAAGGTTTTTAAAGGTAACTAACCTATATTTATTGAGGTTCTCTTTTCAGTCATCCTTCTTAAGATACTTTCACCAGTTATATCTCTCTCTTTTTAATCAAAGAATAACCTACTTTCCTCGTTAAAATATTCTTTTTTTAATATAAAAATTATATTACCTTAAAAATTCACTCTTGTCAAATTTTTTTTATTATATAGTTTTTAAGATTAATTAATTAAAATATTAATGTTTTATTTACTGGAGAAATAATATTTCTTTTGCAACCAGCCTGCCACCCTGACTAAGGTAATTAAAACAGGCACTTCAATAAGCGGCCCAACTACGCCGGCAAACGCTTGGCCGGAATTAATGCCAAATACTCCTATAGTCGTAGCTATCGCCAATTCAAAATTATTTCCTGTCGCCGTAAACGCAACTGAAGTATTTTGAGCGCAATTTGCTCCAATCGCTCTTCCGAGCAGAAAGCTGACAAAAAACATTACCACAAAATAAATAACCAGCGGCACGCCAATTTTTAATACATCCAATGGAATGTTGACGATAAGATTCCCTTTGAGGCTAAACATTATAATTATAGTGAATAAAAGCGCAATTAAAGTTATAGGGCTGATTTTCGGTATAAATTTTTGCGTATACCATATTTCGCCCTTTTTCTTTACTAAAAAATATCTGGTCAGAAATCCGGCGATAAAAGGAATGCCCAAATAAATCAGCACGCTTTCCGCGACATTCCAAATACTCACTTTAACCGCCATGCTTTCAAATCCAAAATAAGGCGGTAAAACTGTTATAAATAAATAAGCCAACACGCTATAAAAAATAACCTGAAAAATACTATTAATGGCCACAAGGCCGGCCGCGTATTCTCTGTCGCCATTGGCTAAATCATTCCAGACCAGAACCATGGCTATACATCTCGCCAAACCGATCATAATTAAACCAACCATAT
>Ga0315288_10002231_pt1 | contig 25086 bp, 26 predicted proteins | sample YL17G11_20_MG_FD_203454 | JGI IMG/M metagenome (GOLD analysis project Ga0315288, IMG submission 203454) | Sediment microbial communities from Yellowstone Lake, YNP, Wyoming, USA - YL17G11_20 | ecosystem: Environmental > Aquatic > Freshwater > Lake > Sediment | place: USA: Wyoming | collected... | reverse complement strand
ATGCCCAACTCGGGCCTCTACTACTACGGCTACCGGTTCTACGACCCCAACCTCCAACGGTGGCCAAATCGGGATCCGCTGGGGGAGCTTGGGGGTGTGAATCTCTACACGATGGTGCGGAACAACGCCATCGGGGCCTACGATCCGTACGGTCAAACTCCAGTAACTTCCGCCATGAAATGCGCAGCCGCTACGGCCCTCGCTTATGCTGCATGCCAGACCGCCAACCCTTGGGCCTGTGCGGGTGCGATCGCGATGATGGTCGCTAATTGCGCCGACGCCTTGACGGAATGCGCCCCATACTTCCCGGATTGGATGAAGGTTCAGGGGGGCCCTGTCTGGACGCCGCCATCGCGGGTTAATGCGCCGCCGGCAGTCATTGTGGATCCACGTCCTTCACCGCCGCCCCCGCCACCTCCGCCGCCTGTGTATATACCACCTACCATTGGGCCTCCAAGGCCTGGGGACCGGATACCGCAGCCCTCGCCACAGCCGCCACCTCCAACGAGCCCACCGCCGCCGTATTATCATCCACCACTTCCGAGACATTGAACCTGGTATCTTGATCCTTGCTTATCGAAAGCACTGCCATGAAGAACGCCGATGATGTTTTCGTCGCCCAGGCACTCGACGGCGTGGACCGCCTCCAGCACCTCAAGCGATTGACTCGATCGCTCCGGTTGCTGGAGATTGTCTGGCTTTTCTTCACAGGGCTTGCAGCCATCACACCGTTCTTCTGGGGCGGTTTTGACCGATCTGCTTTCCTGACGTTGTGCGGACTTTCCGTTGCAGGCGCGATCTTATCGCTGACGTACAGCAGAGTCCTCGTGCTGAGGGCCATCCACGGACTCCATAGCGCCAGTACGCAGCCCCAGACGCAGACCGCGGAGGGTGGGCAGGAACGACAAAGTGCCAAATCTGGCGAGGAGCAACCCGGCGTTGGCGGCGTGAAAGGGTTCGACCAGAAAGAGTATCCGGGCAGTTCCCCGAAACCGGCTGACCAACATGGCGAACGCGGCGGGGCATTAACCCCGTGAGACGGGAAAGGCGTGACGGAGCTTGCCCGGGCTCGGGCTTGTGGTGACTGGCTTGGGTGACAGAAAAGTGGTTTGTCTCACGGGGCAAGCCGCCTATAAGTACTGCGCCGGCGGCTTGCTGTGGACCGAGGACGGCCCGTGGGCCAGCGACACCGTGACGAACTACTACAACACGGCGCGAATGCGGGTCGGGTTGGGCTTGGCGCAACCGACAGGCGCTTGGACCAACGGGTTCACGTATGATGGCGGGCATCGCCTCGCGACCGTGATCTCACCCGCCGGCACGTTCGCCTACACCTACAAAGGCCCGGGCAACCTGTTGACGAACCTGGCGTTGCCGAACACCTCGCGGATCACCAACGCCTTCGACGCGGCCGGGCGACCGTCCAGCACGCTGGGGGAGGCCTGCGTCGTTTGATCGTTGGAGGCTTCCGCGAGGGTGCATCGCCAGTGACTGAGCTGCTCGGGTCCGCGCCTGCTCCAACTGTCCGTTCTGGTATTTCCTCGCTCTCCAGGAGCAAAACCGGGACGGTCGAGCCTCCCAGACCTGTTCCTGACGACTTCGAGAGTCAGTTGAGCGAAGCGGTACGGATCCTTGAAAGCCGCGCCGAGGGTGTCCGGCGCACTGCCGGCGGCAATCCACCGGGATGGGCCGCGGCCCAGCGGGTCACTTTTTTCGAGTTGTCCGGCGGCGGAATTCCGTGGACTATCGGGACCGCATGGCAGAGGTGGCGGATCCGCACACGGTCTATTCGCGACTCAAAGCGAACATTGAACGGGTGATCGAAGGCCAGTCGGCCACGGTGCGCAAGCTGCTCGCCGCGCTCGCCAGCGGCGGACATGTGCTGCTCGAGGATTTCCCCGGCACCGGCAAGACCACGCTGGCCAAGGCGCTGGCGCGGTCGATCGATGCCCGGTTCACCCGCGTGCAATTCACGCCGGACCTGTTGCCGGCGGACATTCTGGGCGTGGCCATCTACAATCCGAAGACCCAGGAGTTCGAGTTCCACGAAGGCCCCGTGTTCACGCACATCCTGCTGGCCGATGAGATCAACCGCGCTTCGCCTCGGACGCAATCGGCCTTGTTGGAGGCGATGGCCGAGAGCCAGGTGAGCGTGGAAGGCCAGCGGCGGGCCTTGCCGGACTTGTTTTTCGTGATCGCGACGCAGAACCCGGTGGAGTTCCACGGCACCTATCCGCTGCCCGAGGCGCAGATGGACCGGTTCGCCCTCCAACTCAGTCTGGGCTACATCGCGCCGGAGCAGGAGGTCGCCCTGCTCACCGCCCAGCAACAATTCCATCCGCTGAATCAGCTCAAACCCTGCGTCTCTCTGGACGAGGTCCTCGCCTGGAAGACTAACCCGGCACGACGCGCAAGACCTCGGTGTCAGTTTGCAGTTGGACGACCGGGTCCCTCAAGCCCGCCGGCAGAAGGCAAAATCCACCCGTCGCCACCGTCACATCCTCGCCCCCGCCTTGCGCCGTGAGCGAGCCGCGCAGGACGCCGAGGATTGTCGCCGCACCAGGTGTCACCGGACACTGGGCCGGGCCATCCGCGCGAACCTGGTCCACAACGAACAGCGCATTCTCGATGAGCCGCCGCACCTGCACGCTGCCTTGCGCGCTCCATTCCGCCGACACCAGGGGCGGCTCGAAGTCGGAGAAGTCAATGCACGCCAGCGATTGCCTGACGTGCAGCTCGCGGGGTCGGCCGCCGAGCCCCACGCGATTCCAGTCGAACACGCGGTAGGTCGTGTCCGAGTTCTGCTGGATTTCGAAGATCACGTTGCCGGCGCCGAGGGCATGAACCCGGCCGCTGGGCAGGAACAGGGCGTCGCCCGGTTTGACCGGAATCCGATGGAAGCAGTTCGCCACCGTGCCGTCGCGAAGGCGCTGTTCAAACTCGGCGCGGGAGGTTCCGCGGCGGAGACCCGCGAAGAGTTCAGCGCCAGGCCGGGCTTCGGCCACGTACCACATCTCGGTTTTGGGTTCACCGCCCAGTCGGGCCGCGATGGCGGCGGGGGGATGAACCTGAAGGGAAAGCTGGTCCTCCGCATCGAGGATTTTGACCAGGAGCGGGAACCGGCCGCCGGGGGCAGGCGCCGCGCCGAGCAGCGCCGGGCCGGGTTGCTCCATAAGCCAGCGCAAGGTGCGGCCGGCCAGCGGGCCGTTGGCGATCACGCTCACACCCTCGGGCCGGTCGGTGATTTCCCACGACTCCCCGATGGGCACGTCGGGCGGCAGTGGTTTGCGGTAGAGCCGTTGAAGGTTCCGGCCGCCCCAGACGCGTTCCTTGAAGATGGGCTGGAACGTCAGGGGGTAGAACAAGGGCGGATTGCCCATAGGCAACTGGAGAGTGGCGATCGAACCCGCTCGGCGCCTCACGCCGCCGCGGGCGTCGCCGACTTCTCCAGATAGTGGCCGTAGGCGCGGTATTTCTCGTAGCGCTTTTTCAGGCGGTCGGCCGGCGGCAGGGCCAGCAGCTCTTTCAGATGCTTGAGCAGTGCGCTCTTGACGTTGCCGGCGGCCAGCAGCGCGTCATTGTGTGCGCCGCCCAGCGGTTCGGGAACGATCTCATCCACCAAGCCCAGTTCCAGGAGATCTCGGGCCGTGATCTTGAGCGCCTCAGCCGCTTTGGCCGACGCGGAGCGGTCCTTCCACAAGATCGCCGCGCAGCCCTCCGGGCTGATCACCGAGTAATAGGCGTTCTCGAGGATCAGGACCCGGTCGGCCACGCCAATCCCCAGCGCGCCGCCGGAGCCGCCTTCGCCGAGCACCACCGCGATAATCGGCACATCGAAGAGCATCATCTCACGCAGGTTGACCGCGATGGCCTCGGCGATGTGGCGTTCCTCGGCGCCGATGCCCGGATACGCGCCGGCGGTGTCAATCAACGTGATGATGGGCAGGCCGAACTTGTCGGCGAGCTGCATCAGGCGCAGGGCCTTGCGGTAGCCTTCCGGGTGGGCGGAGCCGAAGTTGCGGAGGATGTTCTCCTTGGTGTCGTGACCTTTCTGAGTGCCGATGGCCACGACCCGTTGGCCGTCGAGCTGCGCGAAGCCGCCAACGACCGCCCGGTCGTCGGCAAACCGGCGGTCGCCGTGCAATTCGGAGAAGCCGCTGAAGGCGAGTGTGAGGTAATCGAGCGTATAGGGGCGCTTGGGATGTCGGGCGAGCTGGACCCTCTGCCAGGCGCTGAGATGGGAGAAGATCTCCCGGCGGGTTTCGCTGACCTTCTTCTCGATCATGGCGATTTCCTCCTCGAAGCTGATCCGGAGCGAATGGGCCTCCGGATGGCGCCTGAGATCGTCGAGCTTGCGTTGCAGTTCGACGATGGGTTTCTCGAAATCCAGGTAATGCTTCATAACGAGCGCCGAAGCTCGGCGGCCAGATGGCGGGCACTCTAGATTCGCCGGCACAGGCAGGCAATCGCGAATTCAAGGTCGTGAATTCAAGGCGGTGGGCCCGGGCTGGCCAGCGGGGCCGGGAGTTCCGCGGGAAAAGAAAAGAGCCGGATTGCTCCGGCTCAGTGGTGATGAGGTCACTTACGCTTTCACCCAGCGCTCAGAAGAGCAGTGAGGCCAACCGTTCGCTGCTGTCCGAACCTCACTGCCAACAGGACCTCTCTGCCAACCCTTATCGAACAGCAGCGGCTGCTTGCACGAGATTCGACCTCGCCATCCGACGGGATGTTCAAATTTTTTTCGGCCCGTCCCCGGGCAGCCGTACCTCGCTGAAGATCGAGGTGCTGCCGCGCGAGCGGACGATCCGGGCCAGCGGCGTCTGGCCGGTTGGCGACAGGGACTCGGCCAAGGCTCGCTCCTTGCCCGGGCCTGAAACCAGCACCCAGACCTGCCGGGCAGCGGCGAGGGCGGGGTAGCTGAGCGTGATCCGCCGCGGCGGGGGCTTGGGAACGGTCACGGCCAGGTACGCTGGTGCGACCTCAGCCTCCGAGTCCGACGTGTCTGGAAAGAGGGAAGCGACGTGACCATCTTCTCCCATTCCGAGGAAAACCCAATCCAGAATCGACTGGCCGGCGCCCCTGTGGGCCGCGATGCGTCCCAACTCCGCGCTCGCCTTCGCCGCCGCCGCCGAGGGCTCCAGCTCGCCATGAACGCGGTGGGTCTGTTCCGCCGGAATGCCGAGCGGCTCCAGGAGATGAGCCCGGGCGAGGGCGAAGTTGCTGTCCGCCTGGTCGGGCGGCACACCCCGTTCGTCCGCCCAGAAGAAATGGAGATTGGCGAACGGTTGCGACCCGGTCCTGGCCAGGCGAACGATGGCGGCGAAAAACGTCCTGGCGATCCGGCCGCCAGACAGCGCGACGGTTTGCTGCCGGGCCGGTGACAGCTCCGCCAACCAGCGTGCGGCCGCCGCCTGCGCCAGCGCTTCAGAGGAGTCGCAGGAGATCAGTTCGACCCGGCGTGCCGGGGGCGATTCATCGGAAGGGTCAGCCTGACACCCGGCGTTCTCGCTAACAGGACCATTCGTCTTCAAGCGGCGGCCTCTGGGTTCCGCCACGCGTGACCGTGCCGGGCCAACAGTTCGTCCGCCGCCGTCGGGCCCCACGTGCCGGCCGGGTAAAACTCGCTCCCTTTCAGCGGCTCGCTAGCCCACGCCTCGCGGATCGGGTCCACCAGGCTCCAGGCCGTCTCGACTTCGTCGCTGCGGAGAAACAAGGTCGGGTCACCGGCGATGGCTTCGAGCAGCAGCCGTTCGTAAGCCTCGGGAGTGTAGGCGCCGAACTCGGCGTTGTAGCTGAAGTGCATCCGCACCGGGCGAATGGTCATGCTGGCGCCTGGCACTTTGCCATTGAACCGGAGCGTGATGCCCTCATTGGGTTGGAGGCGGAGCGTCAGCGAATTGGCGTCGAGCTTCGGGCCACATTGGGCGGCAAACAGGACGTGCGGTGTGGGCCGGAACTGCACCCGCACCTCGCTCGCGCTCAGGGCCAGGCACTTGCCGCTGCGCAGGTAGAACGGCACGCCGGACCAGCGCCAGTTGTCCACGAACAGACGCAAGGCGAGGTAGGTTTCCACGTTCGAATCGGCGGCCACCCTGGGCTCCTGCCGATACGCCGGCCGCCGCTGCCCTTCGATCTCCCCTTCGCCATACTGACCGCGCACCGCGTGGGCGCCGACCTGGCCGGCGGCCAGGGGGCGGATCACCCGGAGCAACTTGACCTTCTCGTCGCGGATTGCTTCGGCGTCGAGGCTGACCGGCGGCTCCATGGCCATCAGCGCGAGCACTTGCAGCAGGTGGTTCTGGGCGATGTCCCGCAGCGCGCCGACTTCCTCGTAGAAACCCCCGCGGCTGCCGACGCCAAACTTCTCGCTCACCGTGATCTGGACGTGGTCAATGTTCTGCCGGGTCCACAGCGGCTCGAAGATCGCGTTCGCGAACCGGAACAGCAGGATGTTCTGGACGGTTTCTTTGCCGAGGTAGTGGTCGATGCGGAAAAGCTGACGCTCGTGCGCGTGCCGCATGAGGTCGGCATTGAGCTGGCGGGCCGAGGCCAGATCGTGACCGAAGGGCTTCTCGATGACGAGACGTTGCCAGGCACCGCCGGCTTCCGCGTGCCGCAGCAGGCCGGCGGCGTCGAGTTGCGCCGCCACCGGTGCGAACTGACTGGGCGAGATCGCCAGATAGAACAGCAGATTGGCCCGTAGCGCTGCGTGCAGAGAGGCGTCCAACCGCTGCTTGAGCCGGGCGTAGGCGGCGCCGTCGGTCAGGTCGCCCGCCCAGTAACCAAGGTTTGCGGCGAACTCGCGCCAAGCGGTGTCTTCGACCGGCTTCGTGCGCGAGAACTGGTCGAGCGCCGTGCGGAGTTCGGCCCGCCAGGCGTCGTCGGACTTCTCGCGCCGCGCGAAGCCGATGACCTGATAGGGGGTGGGGAGACGTTTCTCGCGGTGCAGGTGGTAAAGCGCCGGGATCAGCTTGCGCGCGGTGAGATCGCCGCTGGCGCCGAAGATGACGATCGAGCAGGGGGTGACCAGCTTGCGCCCGAGATCGAGCCGGCAGGTCAGGATTTCATCCAATGAATCCGGAGAGATCATGGCGCCAGATCACCAGGCTCACTCCAGCCGGACTTCTTTACCAGACGCTGCCGAAGCGTACAGGGCGTCGAGGATGCGTTGGACCTCGAAGGATTCCTCGGGAGCCACCAGCGGCTTCCGCCCCTCGAGCACGCAGAGGACGAAATGGTGGAGCGGGTCTTCGGCCTGCGGCACGCCCGGGAGCGAGAGATTCACCGTGTCATAGCCATTGGCGCCGGGGCGGAAGAGGCGCGCGGGAAAGAGCGACAGGCCGGCCGTGGTGCCCAGGAGATCCACGCCTAGCTCGCGGCCCTCCGGCGGGAGGTTGGCCGCCCAGCTCGTTTCCAGAACGAGGGTCCGACCGCTGCGGAGCCGGAGCAGCGCGACACCGCAGTCGTCCACGTCAAACGGTCGTTTGGCCCCGACTTCGCTCTTGCCCCAGTCCATTTCCCCCAGGCCACGGGGACCGAACTTGGCGAACGTCTGGGCGGAGACGGCTTTCACATCAAACTCGCCCAGCAAGCTAAAGCAGAGGTCCAAAACATGGGCGCCGAGGTCGATCAGGCAGCCGCCGCCGGACTGCTGTTTCTGCGTGTACCACGAGCCAATCCGCGGAATCCCGCCCCGACGCAGCCAGAAGCCTCGCGCGTGGTAGAACTCGCCCAGGTCGCCGCGGTCGATCACCGTCTTGGCCATCTGTGCGTGCCGATGGAACCGAAGCTTCTGGGCCACCATGATCGTGCGTTTGACCTTGCGGGCGGTCTCGACCAGGCGGGCGGCATCCTTGGCGTTGGTCGCCATGGGCGGCTCCAGCAGCACGTGCTTGCGTGCCTCCAGCGCGTCGATGGCGATCGCGGCGTGCAAGTGGTTGGGCACCGCAATCGTGACCGCGTCCAGGTCCGGCTGGTCCAGCAGATCGTGATAGTCCGCGTAGCTGCGGGCGATCTTGTAGCGATCAGCGGCTTCTTTGGCCCGACCGGGGTGGCTCTCGGCGATGGCGACGGCCGAGGCGCGTGGACAGTGAAGCAGACTAGTTAGGTGTTCGAGGCCAGAGGCCCCGTTACCGATTACACCACAGCGAAGTCGTTCTGGCATAACAAGGGGAACGATGCGCCAGCCGGGTTGAGCTGATGGCGGTTCTTGTAGGCGGTTTGCTGGCCTGGGTCAATCGCGAAGTGGTGGAAAGTGCGGAAAGTGGCGGCGAACTCCGATTCCGCCCAACCAGCCTCGCCGCACCCACAGCCCACTGGGCTCAGCGACCGCGGATCTTGCGAAGCAGGTCGGTCGTCGAGCGGCCAGGCAGGTGGGGCATGATGCGAATCCGGCCGCCCGCCGCCTCCACCGCGCGCCGTTCTTCGGCCGGGAGCTGGTCCACAGTGAAATCGCCCCCCTTGAAGTAGAGGTCCGGCTGGGCCAGCTCGAGGAAGCGGCTGGCGCGCAAGTCGTTGAAGATGCAGACGGCGCTTACGGACTCCAAGGCTGCCAGCACGAGCGCGCGGTCCTGTTCGGAATTCACGGGGCGGCCCGGCCCCTTGAGTTGGCCGACCGAGGCGTCGCTGTTCAACCCCACAAGGAGGATGTCGCCCTCCCGACGGGCCGCGTCCAGGTAGGTCACATGACCGGCATGAAGGAGGTCGAAGCAGCCGTTCGTCACCACCACGGTTTTCCGCTCACGACGTTGGGCGGCGCGCCAGGCCGGCAGGGCTTCAGGCGAAAGCAGTTTCCGCAGGCAATCCATGCCGGGACAGTGCGCCGGAATGGGCCTGGGCGGCAACGGAGAAAATGAGCGCACCCGAGTGGGCTGGACGAATCCCCAGCCTCCGTTGACGCGGTTGCGGACTCGACGTGCACCAAAGCCGGGGTTGACGAAGGCGAGCTTGTTTTTCGGCCTCGGTCAGTTAAAGTCCAGGCATGAAGCGTGATGTGGTGCCAGTCCAGGTCCGAGGCATCCTGCCGGCGAACAGCGGTTGTGCCGTGTTTGTGGGGAATGACGAGAAGGTCTTCGTCATCCAGGTGGAGCACAACATGGGCTTGGTCATTGGCATGTTCCTGCGGCAGCAGCCCAAAGAACGGCCGCTCACGCACGATCTGATCGCCAGCATCTTCGGCGGTTTCGGCATCACGGTGGAACGGGTGATCATCACCGAGCTCAAGAACTCCACCTATTACGCGCGCCTGATCCTGCAGCAGCAGAACGAGCTCGGCCGCAAGATCGTCGAGATCGACGCGCGGCCCAGCGACTGCATCGCGATTGCCACCGCCCAGAAGAAACCGATTTTCGTCGCGGCGCCCCTGTTCGAGGAAGTTGAAGACATGTCAGAGCTGCTGGAGCGGATCAACGAGAACGGCGGCGAGGCGGAAGCCTGATGCCCGCGACGTCCACCCATCCTGCCAAGCCGGTCGTGCTCGTCTGGGGAGAGGACGATTTCAGCGTCAAGCAACGGGCCCGGGAGGTGTTCGCCCAGTGGGCCGCACCGGGGGGAGGCGCTGACGCGGAGATCATCGATGCGGGCGCCAGCAACAGCGGCGAGGCGCTGAAGGCGTTGGCGCGGTTGCGCGAGGCGTTGCAGACGCTGCCCTTCTTCGGCTCCGAGAAAGTCGTCTGGTTCAAGGACTGCAGCTTCCTGGGCGACGACCGCACCGCCACCGCCCAGGCGGTCACCGAATCCCTCGCCGGACTGGCGCAGGAACTTCAGCGGTTTCGCTGGCAGGGCGTGCGTCTGCTCATCAGCGCCGGCAAGGTGGACAAACGACGGACGTTCTACAAGGCGCTGGAGAAGCTAGGCACGGTGGAAGCGTTCGCCGCGTTGTCAGTGGACGACCGGAACTGGACGGCGACTGTGGAGGCGGCGGCCCGACGGCTGTTGAAGGGACGGCAGAAGGAGATCTCGGAGGAAGCGTTGGCGCTGCTGGCCACCTGCACCGGCCCCAACCTCCAGCAAGTCCAGAACGAAACGGAGAAGCTCGCCCTCTACGTGGGTGAGCGCCGCGAGGTCGCGGCGGAGGACGTCCGCGCGGTCGCGGCCCGCAGCAAGCAGGCACGCTCCTTTGCCCTGGCGGATGCGCTCGGGGACCGACATCTGCCGCGGGTGCTGCGGTGCCTGGACGAAGAGCTGTGGTCGCTGAGGCTCGATCGGCAGAAGTCGGAGATCGGTTTGCTCTATGGATTGATCAGCAAAGTGCGGGTGCTGCTGCTGCTCCAGGAGATGCTGGCTCAGGGATGGATCAAACCGGCACCCGACTATGAGCGGTTCAAACTCCAGTTGGAGCGAGTGCCAGCCGAGCGGCTCCCGAAAGACCGGCGCTTCAATCCGCTGGCCATGAATCCCTACGTGCTGTTCAAGGCGTTGCCGCAGGCGCGCAACTACAGCCGTGAGGAACTGGTCCGCGCGATGGAGCGGTTGCTGGAATGCAATCAACAATTGGTGGGCAGCAGCCTGGACGAGGCCCTCGTCCTGCAGCGGACGCTGGTGGAGATCGTCGGGCGCAGCGAACCGGCGGCTGCGCGGCAGCCCATTGGAGCCGCGCATGCCGCCTGAACTCTGACTCCTTTCCTTTGTTCCCGACATCCTTTGTTCCCGACCTTGACCATCCGCCGTTCGGCCGACATACTTTGACTGGTTCTGAATCCATTTATGGGCGCGGGTCCGGCAAAGTTATGGGTGGCGTTCGCGCAGGGCGAGGCGCTGGTCAAGGTCTGTGGCCGCGCCAGTTTCGCCTGTAGCGCCGACTTCAAGCGGTTGCTCGGCGAGTTGCGCGAGCGAGGCTGGCAACGGGTTACCATCGATCTCTCCGAATGCCCGCTCATGGACAGCACCTTCCTGGGCATCCTGGCCGGGTTCGGCATGAGGGTGAACGAAGTGAAGGGCCGAAAAGCCACGCTGCTGAACCCCAGCCCGAAGATCGTGGACCTGCTGGACAACCTGGGGGTCGCGCACCTCTTCGAAACGCAGCAGGGCGCGACTGCGCTGGCGGCCCAATGCCAGCCGGTGAAGCCGTCCGAACCGCCCGCCAGCAAGGCGGAGACAGCCCGGGCGGCATTGGAAGCGCATCAGACGCTGATGGCGATCAACCCGGCGAACGTGCCTAAGTTCAAAGACGTGACGCGATTCCTCGCCGAGGACCTGAAGAAGCTGGAGCCGCCGTCCTCACAGAGCCGCTGACGCGCGACGCCTGCCTGCGGGTCCCGGACGCTTTTTCTCCCCCTACACTTGCCTTCGCGGGCCGAGTTCTTACACTCCGCGCGCGCATGAGGGACGGGAGTGGCTTGAACCCGCAGCAACGCCAGGCCGTGGAAACCATCCACGGCCCGGTGCTGATTCTGGCCGGCGCCGGCACGGGCAAGACGCGCGTCATCACCCACCGCATCGCTCACCTGATCCGTAAGGGGATTGGGCCCGGACACATCCTCGCGGTCACGTTCACCAACAAGGCCGCCCGGGAAATGCAGGAACGGGTCCGCCAACTGCTCCCGCGCTCGGCAAACCACGGCGGACCCGGCGCGTCGGAACGCCCCACGATCTGCACGTTTCACTCGCTGGGCGTGCGGATTCTCCGCCAACACATCGAACGGCTCGGCTACAAGAGGAACTTCGTCATCTACAACGAAGCCGAGCAACTGGGCGCCGTCCGGAAGATTCTCAGTTCGATTCTGACTCCTGGCAAGAAGGTGGACCCCGCCGAGGTGCTGGCGCTGTTGAGCCGTCTGCGCAACGCAGAGGGGAAACAACGGTTCGCCGACGAGGACACCCTCGCCCTGGCCGAACGCATCCAGGCGCGCTACCAGTCCGCCTTGCGCGCCTGCAACGCCGTGGATTTCGACGACCTGATCCTGCTCCCGTTGCACCTGTTCGCCGAACACCCGGAGGTGTTGACGCAGTGTCGCGCGCGATTCCGCTACGTGATGGTGGATGAATACCAGGACACGAACGCCGCCCAGTTCCGCCTCGTCCACGCCCTCACGCGCGAGCACCGGAATCTGTGCGTGGTGGGCGACGACGACCAGAGCATCTACGGCTGGCGCGGCGCCGAAATCGCCAACCTGCTCGACATGGAACGGCATTACCCGGAGGTCAAGGTCGTCAAGCTCGAACAGAACTACCGCTCGACCGACACCATCCTCAAGGCCGCCAATGCCCTGATCAAACACAACCTGCGGCGTCGCGCCAAACAACTCTGGTCGGGTAAAGGGCAAGGGAGCCGGATCGCCCTGCACGCCTTCGACGACGAGGAGGAAGAGGCGCGGACGATCGTCGAGGAGATCGAGTTCCTGCGGCAGGCCAAACGCATCCCGTGGTCGGATCAGGCAATCCTGTTTCGGACGAACCTCCAGTCGCGCCCGTTCGAGACGGCGCTGCGGCAGGCCGGCGTCCGCTACCACCTCGTCGGCGGCCAGAGCTTCTTCGACCGACGCGAGGTCCGGGATTTCCTGGCTTACCTCAAGGTGTTGCTGAACCCGCACGACGACATCAGCCTGCTGCGCATCGCGAACGTCCCGGCGCGCGGGTTGAGCGATGCCACGATGGAGCGGTTGCTCGGCCTGAGCCACGACCGGAAAACCTCCGTGTTCAGTGCCCTGCGCGAAGCGACCCATAGCGAAGCCTTCAACGCCCGAACGCGCGCGAGCCTCGCGGCTTTCCTCCACTTCCTTGAAGCGACCCGGCACGAGTTGGCAGCGACGCCGGACCTAGTCTTGTCCCGTTGGGCGGAGCGCGTGTTGACCCAGACCGGTTATGTGGAGGAACTGCGTCGGTCGGAAAAAGACCGGGAGGCTGCCGAGAACCGGGTGCGGAATCTGAAGGACCTGGTGGCGACCCTCGACAGCGAGGCTCAGCCAGGGCAGCCGGCCGTCGAACGGCTGCAGCAGTTCCTCGAGGACTTGACCCTCGACACCGAGCGGGAGGAGGAAACGGAGAGCGCAGGGGACGCCGTGACGTTGATCACAATGCATAGCTGCAAAGGTCTGGAGTTCCCGCACGTGTATGCCGCCGGCCTCGAAGACGGGCTGCTGCCGCACGCGCGCTCCAAGGCCGAAGGCACGCTGGATGAGGAGCGGCGGCTCTTCTACGTCGCGATCACGCGCGCCATGCAGACACTCACGCTGAGCCATTGCGGTGGCCGGAAGAAGTTCGGGCAGCTCATGCCCTGTCACCCGTCGCCCTTTCTCAAGGAACTGCCGCCCGAATTGGTCGAGGACGCCAGCGCCCGCGCGCGACAGCCTGTGTCCGTGGCCGCCGGCAAGAACCTCTTCGCCGCGCTGCGCTCCGCGGTCGAATAGGAGAGCGGTCCCGCCGCGTTCTCCCGGTTGATCCCGCCACGAGGCAGGGATTGGCCAGAGACACAGAGAGCAACGAACGCCGAGCTCAGGTCGCGACCGGTTGACGATTCTTGCTCTGTGCCTCATTGCCTCTGTGGTTAAGTCCACCCCAGCAGTGAACCACCGAGACACAGAGGCACAGAGATTACGGCGTACCCTCCGTGTTCTTGCTACGGATGATAAAGATAGGCGCTTGGGGTTGAGTACCGGCCAGAGCGCGGTAGAGTCGGCCCACGACGTGAGCATCTCGACCAAGACCGGCGACGCGGGCACCACGGCGCTGTTGTTCAACCGGCGTGTGCCCAAGAGCGATCCGCGCGTCGAAGCCTGCGGCAGCGTGGACGAACTCAATGCCGCGCTCGGCTTGGCGCGGGCCACATCGAACGACCCGCAGAGCCAGGCCCGTCTGCTGCGCATCCAGCAGGAACTGGTGGCTTTGATGGGCGAATTGGCGACGCATCCGGACGATCGGGCCGGCTACCGAAAATCCGGCTTCCCGCGAATCCGCGCCCGTCGCACCGCCCGCTTGGGTCGGTGGGTGCAGGAATTGGAAGCCCAGGGCACTACTTTCAAAGGATGGGCGATGCCGGGCGGTTCGCTGCCCGGCGCAGCTTTCGACTTGGCGCGGACGGCCTGCCGGCGCGCCGAACGACGCGTGTGCGCTCTGCCAGGCGGCGGCGAGAACCCGGAGATCGTCCGCTACTTGAACCGCCTCAGCGACCTGCTCTGGCTCATGGCGCGCGAAGCAGATTCACAGGCGCCGCTGCCTCCGACCGGACGACACCGGAAACCGCGGCGTGGTCAGGGCGCGGAAGACAAGACGTCGTAAACGAGGAACAGCTCGTCGCCTGCGCGCCGCAGGGACCTCAAACGACAGGCGGTCGCCTGGGCCAACGTGAGGAAGCCAGCTCCATCGGCGATCGTCGGGGCGGTGCGGCCGCCGAACACCAGCGGACAAACCGTCAGGTGAATCCTCCGGACGAACCGGGCGCGAGAGAGCGCGTCGTTCAGCTGGCCGCCCCCTTCGCACAGCAGGCGTTTCACGCTCCAACGCTGGCGCAGCCAGCGGAGCGCCTGGGGGAAGTCGATTTCCCGTTCGCCGCACACGAAGACGTCATCGGCCAGGCCGCGTAGCCGGTTCAACCGGCGCTCAGAAATTCGGGCGGAAGTCAGGACGATGATCGGGGAAAAGCGCCGCTGGAAAATCCGCGCGGCGGGATCGACGCTGCCCAAGCCGCTGACAATGACGCGAAGGTTGAATTCGGCGAGGCCGCTCCGGACGCGCCGCCGCCGAAACCGCGCTGGGCCGGGGCCAAGGTCCACTTGTGCATCGTCCACCGTGCGGGCACCGGACATCACCGCGTCAGCCGTGGCTCTTAAGGCGAACAGCGCTTCGAGATCGCGCCGGCTGCCGAACGACGTGATCGCGCGGTTGGCGTTGGCGATCTTGCCGTCGGCGGTCATCGCCAGGTTCAGGACCACGAACGGAAGCTTGGAGGCGGGGCAGGGGAGCATGGCGCGTTCAGAGGATGAGCATGGCGTCGCCGTAGCTGAAGAAACGATACCGCTCGCGAATCGCCTCGGCATAGGCGGCCAGCACCAGCTCGCGGCCGCGGGTTTCACCTGGGGCGGCGAAGGCGCTGACCAGCATCAAGAGTGTGGACTCCGGCAAATGGAAGTTCGTCAACAGCACATCCACGATCCGGAACGAGTAAGGTGGGTAAACGAACAGGCGGGTTCGACCGCGACCCGCGACGAGACGACCGTCGTGCGCGGCCGCCACGTGCTCCAGCACACGCGCCGTCGTGGTACCGACCGCAATGACGCGCCGGCCGGCGGATTTCGCGGCGTTGACCGACTCGGCGGTGGTTTGCGTCAGCTCGAAGCGCTCCTCGTGCATCACGTGGTTCTCGACCTGAGTCGTCTTGACGGGGGCGAACGTGCCCAAGCCAACGTGCAGCGTAACCGAGCACACCGCCACCCCCCGTTGGCGAAGCCCGGCCAACAGTGGCTCGGTGAAGTGCAGGCCGGCGGTGGGCGCCGCGACCGAACCGGGCGTCTGCGCATAGACCGTTTGGTAACGCGCGCGATCGTCCGGCGCCTCGGTCCTCGGTCGGCGCGTGATGTAAGGCGGCAGGGGAACCTCGCCAAGGGCATCGAGCGCGTCGAGGAGGTTCGGCGTCCCCTCAAAGTGGAGGCGACAGAGCCCTTCGGTGTTCTTGTCGATCACTGACGCCGTCACCGACGTGGGCTGACCCTGCGAATCGCGGAAGGCCAGCTTTGTTCCAGCGCGCACGCGCTTGCCGGGGCGGAGCATCACCCACCAGTCATTGAGGCCGCATTCCTCGGCCAGGAGCACTTCGATTTCTCCGCCGGACGGAACCTTGACACCGCGCAGGCGGGCGGGAATCACGCGCGAATCGTTGAGGACGACCACATCGCCGGCGCGCAGGTAATCCAACAGGTCGGGGAAGCGGCGATGGGTGACGCGGCCGTCGGGGCGCTGGAGCACGAGCAGGCGCGACTGGTCCCGCTGCGGCGCCGGCGTCTGGGCGATCAGTTCCGGCGGCAGGTCGTAGTGGAAATCCGCGACGCGCACTGGAGGAGTGTAGAGGCAACGCGCAGGCCGCCGCAAGCCACCGTGTTGAGGCAATAGTGTTTCATGAAATCCTGATTGACTGGGTCGCCCACCGGCGGCCTATTGACGCGCGAGACGCAATGAGTCGGAACCCCGAAGCTCGATTGGCCACCGCTACGGACGCTGAACTCCAACGAACTGTGGCCGCGCTCGGCCTCACCACCTCCCAACGCCACATCTTCCTGTGCGCGGATCCCTCGGAACCGAGATGCTGCGCACGGGACGCGGGCTTGGAGGCGTGGGAGTTCCTCAAACGACGGCTTCAGGAGTTGAACCTGGTCGGTCCGAACGGCCGTGTTCTGCGCACGCGGGCGAACTGTCTGCGGGTCTGCACGCGTGGCCCCATCGCTGTGGTGTATCCGGACGGGGTCTGGTATCACTCGTGCACGCCGGCGGTGCTCGAACGGATCATCCAGGAACACCTCATCAAGGGCGACATAGTACAGGACTACTGCCTGGCGGTGAACGCGACTGAACCAGAACTCTGAAGCGTGCGCCGAGGTGCTCAGGATGGGTGAGGGTTTGGAACTGGCGGGCCTGAGCAGGGGTCGAGATTGCGGAGGCAGCGGAATCCGTCTGCACGAGACGCGTCAGGAAGACGCCTTGAGGCCAGCAGCCTTCGGTTCTCAATCCAGCCGCCTCGCCGGCGGTTTGCAGGGAACTGAAGTTGACATGGGCGGTGAGGTCTTGCGCGCCCGGATCGGCCAGCACGTCCGGGCTGAGACGATGGGCGTGATAGGCCCGTAGAGTTCCCTTCGATCGCTCCGGCGTGAAGAACTCTTCTCCGCGCAGCCCGTAGTCGAAGGTCAGCAGATGGCCCACACCGAGTCGCGAAGCGGCTTGGGTCCACCACCTCACAGCTTGAGGGCGGACTTCCGTGGTAAACCCATCGGGCAATACGGCGAGCAATTCGGCGGGCAGGTTCACTGGCGCCAGCGATGCCAAGGGCCAACTGACTTCGGCGGATTCGCCCACCCTCGGGGCGAGAGCGTTGCCGCTTTCGCCCGCCAAGCGCCTCCAAACGAACCGATCGCCCTCGAGGCCGACGCCCCATTCGAACCACCGCTGCTCCGTGGCATCCCAGCCGAGACGATGGACCGGCATGGCGTCGAGCAGTTCGTTCGAGAAGACGACGCCGCGAACTGCCCGTTCGGCCACCCGCTCCCAGGCATCCACCCAGCGAATCCGCGGGGCGAACTCAGCGAGCTTCTGTCGCTGCCACTCCTGGCGGCGGGTGGAGGGTTCGAGGACCCAATACTCCAGCCGATTCCACACGTCAGGCCGGTTCCGCGGCAGCCAGGCCAAGAGGTCGTGGGCGAGTTGTCCGTCGTGAGCGCCCGCCTCCACCAAGTGCCTGGGTTCACCGGGCACTGCGGCCAGCCAGTCGGCGAATTGGCGAGCGAGCAGTTCGCCGAAAAGCGGGCCGACGCTGACGCTGGTGAAGTAGTCACCGGCCCGGCCGACGGTGTTCGCGAACCGGTCATAGTATCCAAGTTCTGGACAATAGAGCGCGCGGTCCATGAAGCGGGCGAACGGAATCGGTCCGCAATGCCGGATTTCCCGGCGCAGGATGTCGGACAGCGCGTTCATCGTGGCAGCAACATTGCTTGCAGCATGGAGTTGGATTGGATAAAATGAGACTCGACTGAGTTAGACAGCACCTATTTATGGCCAGAATAGACGCCTTCTTCAACCTCATGTTCGAGCAAAAAGCCTCGGACCTTCACCTGTCGTCGGGTAACTCGCCGATGCTGCGGATCAATGGCGAGCTCCACCGGGTGGACCACCCGCCGCTGGACAACGACACGCTCAAGTCGATGCTCTACGAAATCGCCCCGGACTACAAAATCAAGCAGTATGAAGAAACGGGCGACGTGGACTTTGGCTACGAGATCCCGAATGTTTCGCGTTTCCGCGCCAATTTCTTCAACCAGAAGTTCGGTTGTGCGGCCGTGTTCCGCCAGATTCCGACCAAGGTGCTCTCGTTTGAGGACTTCGAGAAGTTCGATGCGCCGCTGCCGCCGGTTCTGAAAAAGTTCGCCATGCTGAATCGCGGGCTGGTGGTGGTCACTGGCCCAACGGGCTGCGGCAAGTCCACCACGCTCGCGACGATCCTTGATTACACGAACAAAAACCGGCGCGACCATATCATCACCATCGAGGACCCGATCGAGTTCGTGCACGAAAGCAAGAACTGCCTGATCAACCACCGGGAGGTGGGAACCCATACGAAGAGCTTCGCCTCGGCGTTGCGCGGTGCGCTTCGTGAGGACCCGGATGTCGTTCTGGTGGGCGAGATGCGCGATCTGGAGACGATTGAGCTCGCCCTGACGGCCGCCAACACCGGCCACCTGGTGTTCGGCACGCTGCATACGCAGAGCGCCGCCAAGACCGTGGACCGCATCATCGACGTGTTTCCGGCGGACCAGCAGAACAAGATTCGCGCGACGCTGGCGGAATCCCTCAAGGGCGTCGTGGCGCAGCAGTTATTCCGACGCATTGACAAGCGGGGCCGAGTGGCGGCGATGGAGATCCTGGTGTTCACCACGGCGATTGCGAACCTGGTGCGGGAAGGCAAGACCCACCAGATCCCCGGCATGATCCAGGTGGGCAAGAAGCTGGGGAACCAGCCGTTGGACGACGCCATCATGGAACACCTGCGGATGAAGCGGGTTTCCCCGGAAGACGCCTACGACAAGGCATTCGACAAACGCAAGTTCCGGCAGTTCCTCACCAACCCGCCGGAAGACGAAGAGATGTAGGAAGAAAGACCCGGTATGCGCCGACACGAACTGGACTACGTTCTGGGCAAGATGCTCGAATACGAGCAGGAAGTCTCGGACCTCAATTTCACCGTCGAGAAACCGCTCCAGGTCGAGTCGTTCGGCGAACTGGTATCGGTCAACATCGATCCGCCGGTCGAGCGCCTCACCCCGTTCCAGACGGAGATGATCGCCCTCAATCTGATCGGGGGCAACCGGCGCCTCACCGAGGATCTGCTGCGGCGCGGATCGTGCGACGCGTCCTACTCGCTCAGCGACGCTGCCCGTTTCCGCGTCAACATCTTCGCCCAGCGCGGCAATCTTTCGATCGTGTTGCGCAAACTCAACACGCGCATCCCGACCCTGCCGGAGTTGGGCATGCCCCCGGTGTTCCTGGAGGCGACCAAGGAGCGGACCGGCTTGATCCTCGTCACCGGCGCCACGGGCTCTGGCAAGACGACCACGCTGGCGGCGCTGTTGGACGAGATCAACGACAGCCGCTCGGTGCACGTCATCACGCTGGAGGACCCGGTGGAATACGTGCATCCGCAGAAGAAATCGACATTCAACCAGCGCGAGCTGGGCCTGGACTTCGACACCTATGCCAGCGGCTTGCGCGCCGCGCTGCGGCAGGCGCCCAAGGTGATTCTCGTGGGCGAAATGCGCGACCGCGAGACGGTGGAGATCGGATTGACCGCGGCGGAAACGGGCCATCTGGTATTGGCCAGCTTGCACACGATCGACGCCGGGCAGACCATCAACCGCATCATCGGCCTGTTCGACACCGAGGAGCAGGAGCAGGTGCGCGTGCGGTTGGCGGACACGCTGCGCTGGATCATCAGCCAGCGGCTCGTGCCCAAGGTTGGGGGAGGCCGGTCCGTGCTGCTGGAGATCATGGGCTCGAACTTGCGCACGAAGGAAAGCGTCGCGATGGGTGAAAGCGAAGGAAAGACCTTCTACGAAATCATCGAATCGAGTTACCCCTTCGGCTGGCGCACCTTCGATCACTCGGCGCTGGAAGCGTACGAAAATGGGCTGATCACCGAGGAGACTGCCCTGCTGTATTGCACGCGCCGGGGCGTCGTCTCGCGCGGCATGGACAACGTCAAGAAGAAGCGCGGCGAAATGACTTCCGACATGTCGAACCTCCGCATGAGGACGGCCGAGGAAATCAAAAAGGCGGGGGCGCCGCCGCCGCCCAAGACTCTGAAACTCAAATGAGCTATGGTCAGCGAAGTTGAATTCATCGGCTTGAACGATCGGCCCGCCCTGCTGGCCCTCAGCACGCCGGAATGGCTGGACGCGGCGAAGACCGTGCTGACGGAGATCGGTTACAAGGTCCACGCCGCCAGCAACCACGACGACTTCATCGTCCGGTTCGGGCGCATCCAATACCAGGTGGTCTTGATTGAGGAGCTGTTTGCCGCGAACACTCCGGAGGAGAACCTGTCCCTCCGCTACATCCAGCAGATGCAGATGAGCTACCGCCGGCACTCGGTCTTCATCCTCCTCGGCAATGCCTTCAACAACCTGAACGCCCTGCAGGCCTTCCAGCAGAGCGTGCACGCGGTGATCAATCGCGATGAACTGGCGCTGCTGGGGCCGAACATCCTCGGGCCGGTCGTCCAGCGGGTCGTGGCGGACAACGATCTGTTCCTCCACATGTACCGCGAGACCCAGATCCAGATCGCCCAGTGAGCAGCCTACCCTGGCGGTGAGCGCGCGGATGGGGACAACCGACGGGGTTGGATTGCGCAAACCTGGCCACCCTTCCCCCGGCTCACCCTCCGGATTTCATGCCTCGCGTTGACCAAGCCCTGGTGGAACGCGGACTGTGTGCGAGCCGTGAGCAGGCCAAACGCGCCGTCATGGCCGGCCGGGTGCGGATCAACGACCGCACCGCCCGGAAACCCAGTGAGTCGGTCCAGCCGTCGGATGTGGTCACGCTTGAGGCGCCCGAGCGCTACGTCAGCCGTGGCGGCTACAAGCTCGAACACGCCCTGGCGCACTTCCGGTTGGACGTGACCGGCCAGGTCGCGATCGATCTGGGCGCGTCCACGGGCGGCTTCACCGATTGCCTCCTGCAGCATGGAGCCGCGCGCGTCTGTGCCGTGGATGTGGGCAAGGGCCAGTTGGCCTGGAAGCTTCGGCAGGATTCCCGCGTCACGGTGCTGGAAGGCGTGAACGCGCGGTCCCTTTCGCCCTCACAGCTTCCCGCTCCTTTCGCCGCCGCAGACGTGGCGGTGATCGACTGCTCGTTTATTTCGTTGCGCAAGATTCTTCCCTCCGCCGTTGAATTGTTGGCGCCCGGCGGTATCATCGTGGCGCTGATCAAGCCGCAGTTCGAGGCGGGCCGGGCCGAAGCCGATCGGGGCGCCGGCGTGATCACCGATCCGCGCGTGCATGAACGGGTCGTGAGTGAGCTGCGGAGTTATGTGAGCGAATGGGGCCGAGTGCGTTGGCGCGAGGTCGTGGAATCACCGTTGAAGGGACCGGCGGGCAATAGAGAGTTCTTGGTGCTGCTTGAGAAAATCAGGTGAACAAATCCGCCGGGTCGGGTTGCTGGCCAATCCCGAGAAGACCGCCTGCCGACCGGTCGTCCGTCAGGCGCTCCGCCTTCTGACCCGGGCCGGTCGCCGGGTGTTGACTGACCGGGTGACGGCGGACTTCGCGCGGCTGAAGATTCCCCTGGCGCGCGACCCGCGCCTGTTGAGTGAGCAGGTGGACCTCCTGCTGGTGTTCGGCGGCGACGGCACGATGCTGCGGGTTGCGCGCGAGGTGGCCAACACGGGGACTCCGATCCTGGGCATCAACACGGGGGGACTCGGATTCCTGACCGTGGCCTCCGCGGCCCAGCTTCCGGCAACCCTGCGGACCGTGTTGCGCGAGGGGTTCACCGTCCAGGATCGGCACCTGATCGAAGCGACGCGTACCAGTGGCGGGCGGACGGTGCGCCAACTGGCGCTGAACGATTTTGTCATCAGCCGCAGCGCCGTGACCCGCCTCATTGAACTCGAAGTGGAGGTTGATGGTGCGGCCTTGACGCGTTATCGCTGCGACGGGCTGATCGTGAGTTCGCCCACCGGTTCCACGGCTTACTCGCTCGCGGCCGGGGGCGCCATTGTCAGCCCGGATGCCGAAGTCTTTACCCTGACGCCCATCTGCCCCCACACGCTTTCCAACCGTTCCGTCATCGTCAGCCTCAAGTCCGTCCTGCGCGTCCGGGTGCTGAGCTCACGGGTTGACACGGTGCTTTCGGCCGATGGCCAGACGCACCAACTCCTGGCGCCTGGGGACACGGTGACCATCCGATGCAGCCGGCAGGTAGCCCATCTGGCCCGCCTGGCGGGCGGGTCGTTCTTCGACACGCTTCGCTCGAAACTCACCTGGAGCGGCTCGACGGTATGATCCAACCTGCGAAGGCTGTTCAGCTCACCGTCAGGCCAAGCGTGACGAGGGACTGGAAGGCCGACCGAGCATGGTTCGACTGAAAGACGTGGCTGCGCGGGCCGGCGTGTCCGTCATGACGGTGTCCAAGGTCATGCGGGACGCCACGGACATCTCCCTGTCCACGCGCGCGCGGGTGCGCGCCTTGGCGGAGCAGATGGGCTACGTGCCGGATTCTCTGGCTCGGGGGCTTCGCACGCGCGCCACGCGCCTCCTGGGTCTGGTGATTCCCGCCGCCGGCAACCCGTTCTTCAGCCGCCTCCTGATGGCAGTCGAGGAACAAGCACAGCAGGCCGGCTACGAATTGATGCTCACGCAAAGCTTGAACCTGCCGGAACGCGAAGACGCGGCCATCCGCCGGATGCTCTCACGCCGGGTCGAAGGGCTCTTGATCGCGCCGGCGGGCCGCTTGGCCCTCGCGGCGACGATCTACGACGAACTGCGCCACCGCCAAATCCCCACGGTCATCCTCGGCCCGACGGCGCCGTTCTGCCGGCCGTTCGTCACGGTGGGGGCGGAGGATCTGCCGGGCAGCCTCGTCGCCACCCGCCATCTGCTTTCGTTGGGACACCGGCGCATCGCCTTCCTGGCCGGACCGCCCGCCGCCCCGTGGGCGCGCGAGCGATTTGAAGGATACCGGAGCGCCCTTCGGGAAGCGGAGGTGGAAGCGGACGACCGCCTCATCTTTTCAGCCGGCAGCAGCTTCGAGGACGGCGGCAAGGCGGCATTGCAGATGCTCCAGGAGGCCGTGGACGCGGCCGCCGTCCAAGCGGTCAATGACCTGGTCGCCATGGGGGCGGCGAGCGCGTTGCTGGACCACCAGGTGCGGGTTCCGGAACAGATGTCGGTGGTCGGCTTTGGCGATCTGCTGACGAGCGCCTGCTTTCGGGTGCCGCTGACGACCGTCCACCAACCGAAGTATCGCCTGGGCGTGGCCGCCATGAATGCGCTTATTCAACTGATCCATGGACAACGTGCCGAAGTGCCGCGGTTGCCGATGGAGTTGATCCTGCACTCCAGCACCGCGGCTCCTCCAGGCATTGTCCCGACCGCGCCCGTTCCCGTGTCCGCAGAACCACCCAAACTCAGCCTATGAAACGCGTGCTACCTATCGTCCTGGTTGTCGCCCTGGTCGGTGTCGGCTTCTGGTTCGTCCAGACCCGTCTGAAGCTTCGCCGCGATCCATTCGTGACGGACTTCCACAACGAGGCCAGCAATCTCATTGAAGGTCTGCAACAGTACAAGGAGTTTGTGGGCTCCTACCCCTCGGGCAACGCCGTGGAAATCTCGCGGGCGCTCTCGGGTCAGACCGACAAAAAGGTGCTCATCCTCGCCACGAGCAAGAACAAGAAGAACGCCAAGGGCGAGATCGTGGACCCGTGGGGCACGCCGCTTCAGTTCTACTTCGCCCAGAACGGTGTCATGATCCGGTCGGCCGGGCCGAACAAGGTCTTCGAAGACAGCACTGTCGCAACTTCGGACGACCTGTACCGCACCGAGACGAAGTAGCGGGCGGTCTTGCTCAGGCCCGCCGAGGATTCACCCGCCCGCCGGTTTCCTCCGCCAGACCGTGAGGAACATCACGTTGCCACCGGTGTCTGGCGGCCAGAGCCAGAGGTAGGGCGTCTGATTGGAGGCTTCCCAGGGGCTTTGAAGGCGCGCTGGCTCGAATTCGGAAAACCGTTCCGCAAACGCCCTCGTCACTTCTTCTGTTTCCGCCCGCGTCAACGTGCAGGCGGCATAGATCAATCGCCCACCGGGCTTCACCGCGGGCACCACGTGGGATAGCAGGCGTAGTTGGACCGCTCCGAGTTCCGCCACGTCGGCCGGCGTGGTGGTCCAGCGGGCTTGCGGATTCCGCTGCCAGGTGCCGAGGCCCGTGCAGGGCGCGTCCACCAGCACACCGTCGAAACGCGTCTCGGTCGGGAGTCTCGGTCCGCCGTCCCAAACCACGGCGCGGTAATTGAAACAACCGGCCCGACCTGCGCGACGCTTGAGCTGACGCAAACGCCACTCCGCACGGTCGCTGGCCCAGATCAGCCCTTTGTTCGCCATCAAGTTGGAGAGATGGAGCGTCCTACCGCCTTCCCCGGCGCAGGCATCCCACCAGGTTTCCCCGGGCCTCGGATCGCAGATCAGTCCAGCCGCCTGTGACGCCACGTCTTGGATTTCAAATTCGCCAGCGTGAAATTCACGCGAGCGGAACAAGTCCTCGATCCCGTGGTACTCCATGGCGTCAGCTAGGGCCGGCGCGCCGGGAATCCAACACTCGCCGAGCTTGCGTGCCAACGCTGCGCCTTGGCCCTTCTTCGCACGCAACCAGAGCCTCGGCTCGGCTTGGATCGCACGGGCCCAGGCGGGGGTGACTTCGCACTGTTCGTGAACCCAAGGCGCCACAGATCGTTGGACGAGTTTCTCGTCCGAGAAGGTGTCGGGGCGTTCCGCAAACGCGTCCGCCAGCTCGAGGGCATGTGTGAGTTGCGCCCGGAGCGATCGCTTGGGGTCGAGCCAGCCGAGCCAGCGGTAGTAGCTGAAGACGGCGTGGCTGATGGCGCGGCGGTCTTCCGCGGTGGGTTTCGGCGTTCTGCGGAGCGTTTGCCGCAGCACGGCATCGGCAGGTCGCTCGCGGCTGGCGGCGGCGATGATCTGCGCGGCCAGCGACAGCGGATCGACGGATGCGGTGCTGGCGACGCGCCGCTCACGCTCAGGGAACCCGGCACGAGGAGTCATGGGAGTCTCGTGCGGCGAACGCCCCGCTTGGCCTAGCACTACAGCGACGTTTTCCACTTGCGCCCCATGCGGAGGTCCATTAGTGTGAGTGGTGTAATTGAATGGCGCTGGGCCGGAGATAATC
>Ga0315288_10002226_pt1 | contig 25114 bp, 22 predicted proteins | sample YL17G11_20_MG_FD_203454 | JGI IMG/M metagenome (GOLD analysis project Ga0315288, IMG submission 203454) | Sediment microbial communities from Yellowstone Lake, YNP, Wyoming, USA - YL17G11_20 | ecosystem: Environmental > Aquatic > Freshwater > Lake > Sediment | place: USA: Wyoming | collected... | reverse complement strand
AGGAGAAGACCAAGGGAGCCCCGTTCGCGACGACCAAACTCGAGATCGTCGGGCCCGCGGTCGAATTCGCGGACCTGAAGCAGGTTTCCCTTTTCGGCCCCCAGGACGAGGTCCTCAACGCCCTCGAGCTCGAGATTTCTTCGGCGATCGTCGAGATCGAACGACTCGAAGACCAGATCGAAAAGCGAAAGACGAAGATCGCCTCCCTTAAGTCCGGTCGTCTCGACGTCCTCAAGGGAGCTCGCGAAGCCGCGAAGAAATGGCGGAAAGATCGCGAGAAAGAAATCAACGCCGAGGCCGAATCCACTAGCTGAATCTTGTCCGAGCCGGCCCGCCGGCAACTCGTCACACGCGAGCGATACCCCTAGCCGGGTAAACGGGCCGGCATTTTTTCTTCTTGACTTTCAAAGATTCCGGACGTATAGCTTTAAGCATGGGACCTCGGCCAATAAAACATCCAGGAGTCTCCTCATGCCTTATCTCCATCGAAAAGTGAGCGAGAACCGGGTCTGCGTCTACAAGAAAAATCCCGATGGATCCGCCGGAAAGCGCGTCGGCTGCACGACTCCCGGAAAACTTAACGACTATCTGGCGACCATTCATATCCATAGCCCCGAGAGATCCTCGGGAAAATCCAAAGGAGGTAAGTCTTGAACATTCTGCCCGACGGAAAGCGCGAGGTCACGTTCCCGGAACTTTGGAACGCGATCGGCGGCGGAGTCGCTCATACCATGGAGAAAATCCTCACGATGATGGCCAACTCGGCCGACGCCGGCGAAGACTTTCTTCTCGTCCACAGCACTACGCAGTGGATCGTCAGACTCGCCGACATCAACGAATATTTCAAAACCCACCAGCGTCCCTCGAGGCCGCTCTCGCTCGAGGCCGAAGCTAAGATACTTCGCAAGCAAAACGAGGATCTCCGACTCCAACTCGAAGTCCTGAAGGGTCAAACTCCGATCACGAAACCCTCGGCGGCGCCGAACCCGGAAGAGATTTTCCCCGGCCGCGATCCCGGGATCCCCGTTCCCGGTCTTCTCGACGGCATCGGGGTCGATACGTCTTCGCTTCCTCGAGAGAAAATGAGCGGGGCGGATCTCCAGGCCCATCTGAAAAAGATGGTTTTAGGAATCAAACCTGAGATCCTCCGGGAAAAACCGCCGGCCAGGAAGCACGACCGAAGTCCGTTCGATCAAAATCTCGACTCGGCCGGAGCCCCTCCGCCTGAAGACATCGTCGCTCCGTAAATGAAAACTCAACAGACCGCGTTCGGAAGGTTGAACGACAGACAGGCGACCTTCCTTCAGATCTTTCAATCGACGGGATTCGACCCCGCCCAGAAAAAGAACGCGGCTAAACTCGCCGGCTACGCCGGCGCCGTAGCTCCAATGAAGTCCGGTACGGTCCGGGAACTCATCGCCCGGGCCATGGAAAGCCGCGGCCTGACTCCGGATCTCCTCGTCCGGACGCATAAGGAAGCGATTCGCGCAACCAAGGTCGCCGCCGTCGTCCCGGAAAAAACGGACGGAAACGGAAATGTCGTCCAGAAAAAAGAAGTAATCACCGTCCCAGACCACGTCATCAGACTCAGGGCCGTCGAACTTGGATACGATGTCCTCGGAGCGATGCCGTCGAAAAGCTCCATCCGCCTCGAGAAACACGAGACTTTCAACTTCGACTCAGGAACCATCCACCGAGCTGAGGAAGTGAGCGGAGAAAAAATCATCGACGTTGAACTTGAGGCGGAGGACCTCAGTGATCCAAACCGCCCCTTCTGAGATCGCCGGCCGCTTCCCGCGTTCCTGGTGGCGAGATCAGTCTTCCGGGCTTTTCTTTTTCGAGCACGTCGTCCTGGCCCAAGCCTGGGAGGACAAATTCAGGAACTTCGGTTGTCTTCATCAACTCCTCTGCGACTTCCTCGATCGACGGAAGAGGCCTTCGCGAAGAAAATTCATCTCCGTTTTTCGCGGATCCTACAAGACGACCGTCCTTCTCGGTTTTATCATCTGGGTCTTCGCCTGGTCGATCGAGATGAATAAGCCGGCCTCGATCACCTACAACACGTCGATCAAGGAAAATGCCGAAGCCTTGAATCTCGACTTCCGGGAAACTGTCGAGCACTGTCTTCTGCTCAAGTGGATCTTCCCGAAACTCCCGACCGATCCGAATGATTTTCGGAAGTGGGAGAAACACAAGGTCGAGTATCGGAATCTTTTCAGATTTCAGGTCTCGTCGACGGAAACTCAGCAGACTTCGCGCCATACGACGATCTACATCAACGATGACATCGTCAACGATTTAAACTCGAAGTCCGAGGGAGAACGCGAGAAAGTCTGGGATACATGGAAGTACCAGAAGTCGATCGTCACCCGCTATGCGAAATTCAAGATCGGGCTCGAGATCGACAGCGGGACCCCGTTCCACTCGAAGGACACCATCTGCAAGATCCGCAAACTCCCGAGTTACGATAAGTTCGTCATGCCCTGGGCCATCGAAGACGGCCGAGGACGGGTCGACCCCTACAAGGAAAACGGCGTCCTCTCGTTCCCGGAAATGTTCTGTTGGGAGGATTTCCGGACAATTCGGGAAGACCAGGGCCCGACGATCTTCGCAACTCAATACGCCCTGGAGATAGCCGATGAAGAAGGGATGCTGTGCCGGCCGCAGTGGATCCGTAAGTGGGTCCGGCTCCCGGAGGTCTACAAGAGAGTCATGGTCATGGACCCGGCCGTCACGGCCGATCCGAAACGCTCCAGAACTTCCGCAACCGGCGTCGTCATCTGCGACGTCGATCCTTCTGGGAATCTCTATGTCATATTCGCGGAGAAATTCTTCGTCACGCCCGAAGGTTTCATTCGGTTGATGGAAAGACTGACGGCCCAGTTCCATCCGGACGAAACTTACGTCGAGAAAGAAAAAACTTCGATCACGATCGCCGACACGTACACGTACCTGGCGCCGAAGCTCAACTTCACCTTCGTCGAACATCAGGGGAGGCCGAAGGCAAGCCGAATTATGTATATGCAACAGTGGTTCGAGACCGGCCGGATCCTTCTCGGCGATAACATGAACGAACTCGAAGACGCGATCGTCACCTATGACGGCGTTAGCAAGGAAAATACGGATCTTCTGGATCCGCTCGCCTACCAGGTCAAAATCATCGACCCTCCTAAACGCGGACATCGTCGGGATGAACGCGAGGAGAAAAAAGATCGGTTCGAGGAAGAACTCGAAAGAGTGAGCAAACTCATGAAAAATCTCCAAAGTAATACCGAATGGGGCCAGGCCGATGCGACTATGTAAAATCATCGAGAAAGTCTTAGGATCGTCCGAGCAAAATCGGACTGTTCTCGAGCAAATCTGCACGGAATTCCGACGGATCAACGCGACTCTCGCGACGATCTCCGAGGCTGACCAGGAAAGACTCGTCCTCGATCGCACCGTCGCCAAAGAAAAACTCGAATATCTCAAGGCGAGCGGCGACCTTATTCGCCTCGAAGTATCCGCCACGAAGGCCAGGGTTGCCCTAAAACCGGGCATTCACGACGACGAGTTCTGAGATGTCATCGAGAAAGATCGCCGAAGAGAAGACCGAGGAGATCGCCCCGATTTCAGTCGATAAGGGCGACTGGTTCTGGATCGAAGGGAAAGAGCAGACCGAGGCCCAGTTCTGCGCCTGGGCCAATGCCTTTGTCCAGGATCATCCGGTCGTCCGCCAACACCATGGAAAATGGCAGGAGCTGATCGCCTGGGAAGAGGGAGATCAATATACTCTCTGGAATTCCGACGCGAAGCGGGTCGCCCCGGTCGATCTTACTCGGAAGAAACGAGTCGTCATCAACTTCATGAAGCCGCTGATCGAGGCGATCGACGGCAAGGTAAATTTTTTCAACTCAGTTATCGGCGTCCCGAACTCCTCCGAGCAAAAGGATATCAACGGATCCATCGTCGCGACGAAAATCCTCGCCCACAATGACGTCATCGTCGGGATCGATGGGGTTACGGAGGACATGAAGTACGATATGTACCGGACCGGGACCGGCTGCATCCGCTGGTTTTGGGATGAGTCTCTCTCGGGATTCGGTCAAGTCGAAAAAGGGAAAGCGGCCCGGCGGGTCGAAGGCGACGTCGGATGTTACTCCCCCGATATTTTCAATCTTCGCCCGGATCCGGCGGCCAAAAGGCCGGATCAACTTCGATGGATGTTCGAGATCAAGGAAATCTCGGTCGACGACTTCCTCTCCACCTATGGCGACAAGGTCGAGGAGGAATGGCTTAAGAAACAGATCGAGTCAGATCCGGCGAAGAAATACATGGGGACGAACGAAGATCTCAGCGAGAAACACCGCGATATGCCGACCGTCGTTATCCTCGAGTTTATCGAGAAACCGTCGAACAAGTATCCGCAGGGAAGATTCATCGTCGTCCTCGCGGACAAGGCGGTCGAGGCCGGCCCGAACACGAACGCCGACAACGATCTCGGATATTTCTTCTATTACTATCGAAAGAATCGAAGGTCTTTTTGGGGCCGCGGACCGCTCTACTACGTCCAGCCGATCCAGAAAGAATTCAACCGCATGGTCTCGATGGAGTCCGAACACTATGAGGCCTGGCGGCCGAAGATGATGGTGCCGATGGGCTCGCTCGCCCGAGCAAGTTCCATGATTGCGGGATCCCTCGAGCTCGTCGAAATTCCCTTCGACCGCGGCGCGAGGCCCGAGCCGGTCCAGATGCCTCAGTTGTCCTCCGGCCAGAAAGAATATCGAGACTTCCTCCTCGCGGCGAAGGACATGGTCTCGAACATTCATGAGCCGAGTTACGCGCAACTTCCGAAATATTCGAGTCAATCTCCGAACTCGCTCTATCAATCCATGCTTGAACAAGAGGCCGTCAAACTCGACCCGATGGTCAAGCGGACGAATAAGACGATCTTAGCCCAAAGTCGTTTCCGCCTTAAACTCATGGCCAAACACTATGGAGAAAGACGACTCGTCAAGATCATGGGACCGAATAAAATCGCGGCGACTCGTTACTTCTCGGCGATCGATCTGAATCAGAATTACGATGTTCAACTCGAGATCGGAGTCTCCATAAATCAATCCACAACTGTACTCGGTCGACTCGTCCTCGACCTTTGGGACAAGAAATTCTTCGACACTTCGGACAGACCGAAGATCCTTAAACTTCTAAATCTCGGGACGGCCGAGGCCGAATTCCGCGGAGATATTGCCGACCTTGAGCGGGCCTGCCGAGAGAACCAAAGTTTCATCGACGGGACCTGGATGGGGGTCAAGGGCAAAAGCCGGCCTATTTGGGTTTTTGTCCATGACGATCATGAAGTCCACCTCGAGCAACATACGAACCTCTACAAATCGGAGGAAGTCGAGACCTGGCCGGATGAACAGGTCCAGGCGCTTGAGGATCATATCGAGAAACACTTCGAGTTCTATCTCAAGCTCGCCGAGGCGTCCAAGGCTATGGAGGCCGGGCCCACGTCCGAAACAGGGCAGGCCGCGGCATCTCCGGAAGACGAATACGCCCAGGAAGAACTTGAACGAGGGGGAGGCGGCGAAGGAGCCGAACCTCTTCCTGTGGTATAATCGCGAAGGAGGGTAAATTGCCAGAGCCTAAAGAAGACCAAGCGGGAAAGCCGGTCTCCCCGGTCACTCCGCAGTCTCCGAAACCAGGCGAACTTCCGAAGGAGGGTTTCTTCGAACCGGGGACGTTGAATAAGTGGATGAGCGAACTGAATCTCTTTGGAGATCCAGCACCCGCCAAGACCACGCCGAAACCCGCCCCGGCCGCCGGCGAAGACGATTGTCCGGGCTGTCCGAAGAAAACTGCGGCCGCGCCAACCTCGGGATCCGAGGAGCCGTTTGCCGTAATTAAAGTCGACGGCAAGGATATCCCCGTCAAAAGCCGAGAAGAACTGATCGCCCTCGCTCAACAGGGCCACGACTACACTCGAAAGAGACAACGCGACTCCGAAACCGAGAGAGATCTCGAAGAAAGAGAACGCTCGCTCATGGCCCTGGCCGATCCGCTCAATACCCTCGTCGAACACATCAAATCCGGGAAACCGCTCCTGTCCAAATCCGCGAAGACGGAAGACTCCGAAGAGGAAGCTCCGTTCGGGGACGAGGAGGAAGAGGAGATCGAAGATCCGGTCGCTCGGAAGAAACTCCAGGAAGCCGGGCGCAAACTCAAGGTTCTCGAGGACGAACTGAGTCAGGTTCGTGAGGAACGCAATATCCGAACCGCCACGGCGGCTGCGTCGGGCCTCGAGGAACTTTATAACGTAGCTGCCAAAGAACATCCGATCGAGAACGTCATCGACGACGAGACGAAGGCCAACCTGAGTTTTCCGATGGTTGCCGGCTACATCAGTATGCTTAACCTACGGGAAGAAGCGATGGCTAAGCAAGATCCGAAATTCAGGAGAACGCCGGTCCCGGATCTTATCAAACGAGGAGTTCGGGACTTCAGTCGTTTTCAGGTCAAGCTCAGAGGTTCGACCGGAGCGACGGCCTTGAACGTCGATGTACTCTCGAAGGATCGCCCCGACCTTGTCGAAGAAATCGGCAAGATCGCGGTCGCGGCCTATGTCGAGGGAAGACAGGCCTTCCCCAAAATCGTCCGTCCTGCCGGCGCCGGCGGCGCCGCTTTCGAGAAGAAGACCGCTGTAAAACGGCAGATAAAGGGAACGGACGATGCGATCGATCAAGCTCTCGAGGACCCGGAAGTTATCGCCGGACTCGAGGAAATGGCCAGATCGATGCCGCACATGATCGGTTTACCTAACGATTAACTTCAAGTTCACATAGTAGGAGAATCCTCATGGCCAATGTTTTTGGCCTGGCCCAAGTGGCCACCGACAAAATCTTTCTCGAATTCATCATGCCCGGGCTCAACGTCGAGATCAGGGCGAACACGATCCTTTACGATCGCTTCAAGACCGATACCGAACACGTCGTCGGGAAATACGCGCTCTTTAAACGCGTAACCGGGTCGCCGAAATCGGCCCGGCCCTCATCGTCTTCGACTTTCCCGACCGCGAAGCAGGGAGCGTACGACGAATATCTCGTCTATCTGAAGCGCGGTATGTACGCCCAACTTCAATTCGACGGGCTCACTCTCGCTTGTTCCCAGGGCAAGGGCGCCATCGCTGACGTTCTCCGAACGGAAGTCGACGGCATTAAGATGCACATCTCCAATAAACTCAACCGTCAGTACCACGGCGACGGATCCGGCCGCCTGGCTCGCTGCTACGGCGCCGGCTCGAACTCCACCGACCTCACGATCGATCACGAATTCTTCGGCCTCGACTCCAACGGCCGCTCGAATCCCGCTCAATATCTCGACGAGGGGATGTCGGTCGACATTTACGATTCCTCGGGGAATCTCGAGGCGGAAGACGTCGACATCTCGGCGATCGTGAACAACGGGGACGGGACCGCCGCGGTCACTCTTTTGACGGCTCAAACCTGGAGCGACAACGGCTATCTTTTCGACCACGACACCTATGCGGCTTCTCAGGCCGCGGGCACCGGCGTCCCGATGGGACTGCACGGGATCATCTCCGCGTCCAATCCGTACGTCGGGATCACCCCGACCTACTTTCAGAACATCGACCGTGCCGCCTCCGGGAAATCTTGGTCAAAGGCAACGATCGTGGCGATGGGATCCTCGGCGACGGCGCCGACGGACGACAAACTTCTCGAACTCGTCCAGGAATGCGAGAAGTGGGGCCGGACGAAAGTCCTCCTCACCAACGCCTATATCTGGCGGGCTCTCTTTTCAATCTGGAAAACGGACCGGACGATGCCGAACGAAAAGGCCGCCTGGGCCGGCGTCACCGGATTGAAATTCTACGGCGGTCGTTCCGGGGAGATCCCGGTCATCTATGACGACGACTGTCCGGATCAACGGATCCTCGCCCTCGACGAAGCATACCTCAAGAACGAAGCCCCCTCGAAGAACGGGATGGCCTGGTTGCCGGGGGATAGCGGAATTCTTCAGAGAATTCAGGGCAAGGACGAATCAGTCGCAAGCCTGGTCTTTTACTACAACTTCGTCGCCGAGAAGACGAGAGCCCAGGGCGCCTTGACCTACGTCAAGCACGCGGCGAGCTAAGGAGGAAAAAATGGCCGTTCAGACTCCCAAAATCATCTCCGATGGACTTTCCTTCAAGGCTTTGGCACCCGTCAATTTCGACGGCGCGAAGATCAAAGTGCGCGTTCAGATCAAGACGGCGGACTACACCGTCCTGCACACCGATTCCGGAACGATCTTCTGCACCGTCGGCGATACCGGCGCGATCGTCTTTACTCTTCCGGTTGTCCCCATCAAGAACGAGTTCTTCATTTTCTTCCAGAGCGTCGACCAGAACATGACGGTCAACGCAGGGGCGGCCAACACCATGCGGACGAAGAACGATCTCGATGCCGATGGCGTCGTGTTCTCGACCGGAAGTAATCTCATCGGGGCCTGCATCTTAGTCTTTGGCGACGGGACCTACTGGAACGTCGCCCAACTCTGCACCAACACGATGACGGTCACGACCTAGGGGTACGAAACCAATGTGCGAAAGAGGCCGGACGGTCATCCTAGCGCCTCCGGCCTCGTCTTTCTCGGCGCATTAGGAGAGCGCAAACCATGTCTATGGCAAAAGGAATTCGATCGGGTGGGTATTTCAACATCAACGAGGCCTTTCGATTCAAGAAGAACGTCATCTTCGACCAGATCCAGAATCCTCTCGGCTATACGTATTTTGTCCGAAACGACGGCGCCGACCAGGGCGGCCGAAGCGGGCTCACGACCGCCGAGGCCTTCAAGACTCTCGCCTACGCCAACTCTCGCGCCGCGGCATGGGACAAGATCATCGTCTTGCCCGCCACGGATTGTAGCGCGTACCTGGAGACGGAACTTCCGATCAACATCACGAAGAACGGACTGAAGATTCTCGGTCTTCAGACGCATGAGCGCCAATGGGGATCTCCGGCAATTCACACCCACGCGACGAGTTATCTCTTCACTGTCAACGCCCATCAGGTCGAGATCGGGAATCTTTCGATCCATCACCAGGGCGCGGGCGTCAGCATTGTCTGGGGATCTTCGGACAACTACTGGCGCGGTCATCTCCATGACTGCTATTTCGGCGGGAACAGTACCGCCCTCACGGCAGTCATTTGGGGAAATACTACGGCCGCCGGCGTCGGCCCCGGAAATACGATCGACTCGCCCTGCGGTTGCATCGAACGATGCTACTTCATGGACTACGTAACCAGGATGGTCTTCTGGAACACGGGTTACGGAAGTGTGATCCGGGACTGCACCTTCGCAATCACCGCCGCGGCGGGAATCGGGATCGAATACTATACCGACGGGACCAGCCGGCCCCACTCTTTCATCGTGGACAATCGGTTCTCGGCCGTCGACGCGACGAACGCCTACGGGATCAAAGTCACGAACACACCCACGGCCGGGTATCTCATGATTGACGGGAACTCGTTCAACAACTTCGCCGATGCCGCCCACTGTCTTTCCAAGCACGACGGATATCTCGGGGCGAACTACTGCAACGGCGTCCTGATCACGACATAGGTGTAGGTCCATGGCCAACGCCTATAAACTTTACAAGATCTGTTCGTCTTGCAAGGGGACGGGCAAAATTACGCTCCCTATCGGCTCATCGCCCACGCCGACCGAATGCACCTGCTTCGACTGCGTGGGAGCCAAGGTATATCTTTGGGGATATTGTACCGAGGCCATCTTCGATATTCCCGACATCCCCGCATGATGGCCGAAGAAACGAACTGAAAGAAAGGGGGATGGTAACATCCCCCGATCTTCTGGAGGAAAGGCAAGATGGCAAACAACACCGATTCCGAAAGACTCTGGATGCTCACAGACGCGGCCGTAATCAAGGCGGCCGGAACACCCGTCGTCGTAAGGAAACTCATTTACTTTCCCGCGGCCGTGAACGACAACGTCGTTATTCACGAGTACGCGCCCGGCGGGACTGCCAGAATCGCAGTTCGAATGAAGGCCGGCCCGGCCGTCGTCCTGCCGATCGAAATCGACTTCGGCAATGAAGGAAGGTCGCTCAACGGTTTTCGGCTGCTGACGATCGACGCCGGTTATCTCGACGTTTATCTCGGATCAAAATGATCCAAGTCCATGGGACGGAGAAGCGGCCGCCTGACTGGTGGGTTAAAGAACTCGCCATCATCGACCGACGCTACAAAGTCGTCTATGTCGACGAGTACGATTACTGGTCCGTTAAACTCACGACACCGTACTACATGGAGAGAGACGGAGATCTTCAGAAATTCGAGACGACGACGTCGCTCGCGACATTCAAGAATCTTAACGATGCGGCCCTCGAGAATCTTCGTTCTCGAAAGCGCCTCGGAGAGATCTTTGCCCGAGCGAATAATCCGAATGCCTATCTCGATTGGATCGTCCGCATGAATAAGGAAGCCCGGGCGAAAGAGATCGAACTTGGGATCGAGATGCAGGCCGAAGGATTCATGGAGATCGAGAAGTACGTCAATCGAGGTAAGCATACGGTTCACGCCGGAGAATAGAAATGACCAAAGATGCGATGAGGACCCTCGTCCGAAATCTCTTCAAGGAAACTTCGACCGCCGTCGGCGCCCTTTATCCCTCGGACAACGTCCTGATCGACCTGGTCCTCGACATGAGCATGACTCTTGTCTGCATGGACCTGGCCGTTTTCCTTCCCCATGAGTTCCTCACTTCGGAGACGATCAGTCTCTTGGCTAACACGGCGAGTTATACGTTGACCGGGAGTCCTCTCCAGTATTGGGCGATGCTCAGAAATATCACCGGCGAGACGCCCCGGCCGATTCGATGGATCGACCCGGGCCTGGTCGCCACGAGAATGACCGTCGGAGAGAAACACGAAAATCCGAATCGCTGGTATCACACCGGCGAAAAAACGATCACCTTCGTCCCGACACCCTCGGTCGCGAAGGCCAACTACGCGAAGATCTTGTACATCTCGGCCGAGGCTGCGACGATGGGGACGAACGGACCGGCCTATATTCCGACACCCCTTCATTCTCTTGTCCCACTCAAGGCCGTCGAACTTACCTGTTCTATCACCGAAACGAATCCGATTTCTTTCCAAAGGATCTACGCGATGTTTATCAATCAAGGCATCCGCCTTTACGGACCGCGGGTCCAGAACGAACCGAAGTTCCTGAATCCGGATCCGGCGGAACTCGAGTATCTCGACTCGAGAGATAAGGCTTTCATCGACATGGCCTCACCCTTCGAGCGATGATCGAATCAACGCAGAACCTTTCTGAGCTCGAGATCCGGCTCAATCATGGAGTGGACCAGGTCTCGGCGGTTGCCGACGTTCCGATAAGCGGATTCTTAAATCTCGAAAATTGGAGGATTGCCCAGGACGGGAAGCGGATCGAAAAAAGAAACGGTTTGACCGTGATCGACGACGATGTCGCGACGGTCCTCGGCGGGCACGATGTCTTCGGATACCACACCTACTACAACGCCGCCGCCCAGTTCTGCCAGTTGGTGATCGCCGAAGACAAGATCTACAGGAAAACAGCGACCGGATCCTGGGGATCCGCGATTCATACCTGGGCGTCCACGCTCGCGCACCCGATCAATCCACTTGAGATCCAGGGAAAGCAGTACGTTATCTCCGAAATTGAGAACTTCATGCTTCTCGGGGCCGGGACGAAAGTTAAAGTCGGGATCACCGCGCCGACGACGGTCCCGACGATCACGGCGACTTACGACGCCCTACTTCTCGACGAAGACATGGCCGCGATCACGGACTGGGCGGACGACGACGTCGGCGCCGGCGCCTCGTCTCAAGCAACCTTCGACTCGAAGAGCTGCATGAGGCTTCTCAACACGGCCCTCTCCGGAAATATCGCCGGCAGAAGTAGGACCGTCTCCAATATCGGCGCCGAATTTACGGTCGAGATGTCGATCTATATCAACACGATCGGGATGTATCAGAACTCGAACCAACTTCAGTTCAACCTTCACAACGGCCGGACCAACACCCAAATTATCATCGACATGAACGACACGTACGTTTATTCGGGAAAATACTGGGTGTCGACGGGGATGAATGTTCCCCAGGATAAATGGGCGACGTACAAGTTTTATATCAATACGAAAGAACCGGGCGAGGAATACTGCGAAGTCTATCGGGATGGTCGAAGTTATGGCCAGTATAGATGTTCGGACAAAGAAACGACAACGCCCGGGTCGATTCAAATTAGATTGCTCGGAGAAAGCGTCGCGACCGACGTCTATATCGATTACTTCAAGATCGGCGGAGTCACCGGCGGGAAGATCGTCGGGATCCGCCGCTATGCCGTTACTTTTGCCAGGTCCGGAGCATACGGCAGTGAATCGAATCCGATCTTCGGAACCGTGGGTCCCTCCGTCACGTTCGTCACGTCCTCCGGGGGACTTAACGATATGACTCCGGGAGGGACGTACACCGGAATAAGAAACAAGACCTATATCGTCAAGATCGACGGGACGGGCCCCCCTAATACGATCAAGTGGTCGGAAGACGATGGAGAAACGTGGAATTCAACCACCGTACCGATCACGACAACGATGTACCTGTCCGACGGCGTGACCCTGACCTTCGTTGCCACGACCGGGCACACTCTCGACGATTACTGGACTTTTACTTGTTCGGCCATGGCCGCGGACTGCCTACACCAGTACGCCGTTTTGACGGGCATTCCCAAGTCCGGAGAGACGGGGATCGATCAGCGAAAAATCTATGCGACGCTGGCCGGCGGAGACTCCTATTACCTTCTGGCCATCATGAACGATAATTTGTCGACGACGTATAAAGATAATAACGACGACCCCGTCTTAGGAGTCGGCGAAGATCTTCGACTGGACCGGGATGTCGCGCCTCTTGGGAAATTTCCTATCTACTGGGACGATCGACTCTGGATCTTTAATCATACTGAATGCATGGCTTACTATTCCGAAATAAACGATCCGGAGGCTTTTGATATTTCGGACAGATGGATTTCGCTTCGGAGCGGCCAATCGAAAGACGAGATCACCGGAGTAATTCCCTACAAAAGCCATCTCTACGTCTTCAAACAACACGCAATCGCGATTATTCGGAAAAGAACGGATGGAACATACGGCCGGTACTGGATATGCAAAGACTATGGTTGCATCGCGCCTTGGAGTCTTCAGGAGGTCGGCGGACTCCTGATGTTCCTCTCTCACCGAGGATGGGAAGTCTTCAACGGTTGCGCGAGTTACTCCGTTCTATTTTCGTTGCCGGTCCGGCGGACCCTGGCCACGCTCGATAAGACGGCCCTCGACAAAGTCTGCTCTGTCGTAAATAGGGACTATTACGAAGCCTGGCTTTCGATCCCGGACCGGACTTCCGGATCCGCGATCACGATCGTTTGCAATTATCTTGTGCCGGCGTTTTATTTCTTCAGTTTCGCGAAGGTCCCATCGATCATCGTCGAGGCAAGGAACTCCTCCGGCGTCATGAAGACTTACTTCGGATCCCGAGACGGCTATCTCTTCACCGCCGACACTGGAGTTACCGATGTCGGAACGACGATCACTGCAACCGGAAGAACTCCCTGGATCAGATTCCCGATCACAACTCAATTCCGGAAGATGGAGGCCGAGATCGAGGCGCCCACGGGAATCACGCTTACGACGAATGTTTATATCGACCTCCAGTCTACGGCCGTTTCGACCCGGACGATCGCCGGATCGACGCCCTCGGCGCCGGACCAAGAATACAGACTTCCTATTTTTGATTCGATCGAGTTCTTTCTTCAGGCGAAATATCTCGGATTCTCATTCACCGAATCCGGCGCCGTCGGCGCTTCGCTGAAGATCAATCTTCTAAAATTCTTTTACGCGGCTTATGTTCGACGCGGCCGAATCGCGGGAAATCAATAACATGGCAGACATCATCGGCCAACTTCTACTCGAGGAACAGAAGGCGATCGAGTCCGGCAAGTATCCGAATCCTTGGCTCGATGAAGAATTCAATTCCTGCGAGCTTGACCTTCCCGAGCCCGGCGCCTCGATCGACGATACTTTCGAGAGGATCGGCGGCGGGGGGACGACCGTAGAAGGATCGACGACGACGACGACGGGGGGTCCATGCTACTGGATAAAACGCGGGTCCGATATTTATTACTTGGAAGGCGGCGCTGCCGTCGGAACTCCGGATCCGAAATCGGACGAATATAAATTTCATACTGAGGACGGGAATCTCGGAGCGATCGGCGTTGACGGCGAAGACACCTGGGTCGACGCCGTAGGAGTCTGGTAATGGCTATCGCCGATACCTGGGTCGATCTCGGGGCGGTCTGGACCTATGTTCCCGCCGCCGGAGAGACCCGCTGTATAGAATACCTTGAGAACGGAATCGTCATGGGGGGCGCCCAGAATAAGCTCTGGAGGTCGACAGATTACGGGACGACGTGGACCGAAATCGCCTGGGTCGATCCGGGCCGCGTTTATCAGTGGATGGATATCCTCTACGTCGGCGCCGGGATTGTCCTGGCGATGATCTCCGGTTACCCGTACGGAAGTTTTCATACTTTCAGGTCGACGGATTATGGCCTTACCTGGTCCGACCTCGGGCATATCGCCCCCGGGATCGACGACCTCCAGAAGATCGTGAATTGCGGGGCCGGGGTCATTCTTACCTATCAGTTTGTCAGCGGCGCGCAGGTCCGGTCCACCGACTTCGGGGCGACCTGGGCCGTAGAGACAGGGGTATTCGTTCGGCCCGCCTGGGGGGCCGCTTACGATAGCGGGACCGGGACCCTCGTTGTCTGTACCGCCGGATTCCCCAACGGCGGGGAGATTCTGAGATCGACGAATAAAGGGGTGAGTTACACGACGATCTTGGATACCGGCATCGGCGGAGCGGAATTCGCCGGAGGCGTCTGTTCCCTTGGCGGCGGGATCTGGCTTGTTGGAAGATGGACTTCGTTAGGAACAAGGGTTTATAGATCGACCAACGACGGACTCAATTGGACTATTATCAGTGCCGTTCCCGGAGACCAGAACGGAGTCTGGGAATTCATTAATTTCACGGGAGGCCATGTCGCCCTTTTCGACATTGCCGCCGGGGGAGTCAGGATCTTCGTCTCCCACGATTACGGCGCGACCTGGGCCGACTCGCTCATGGGTGGGATTTATTCCGGTCTTTTTGACGGGACATATTGCGCCGGGACCCTCGGCCTGATCTGCGGAGGACAGAACCATGTCTACTCGAGCGGGTCCGTCAACGATCCTGAAGTCATCGTGGATCCGAAGGTCGGTCATCGTTGGAGAAAATTCGACGGCGATGCTACCTGGACGGATTTCTGGTCGATGTTCTACACCCAGGGCGCCGGGACGAATCGGCCCCTTTATCTCTACAACGAAGTCTCCGATCAAATTATTCTGAAGATCGATCCGGCGGACAACATCCTCCAGGTTCATAAAAGTGTTTTCATTTACGAAGAACTTAGACTTCGCGGAATAGGGGAATACCACTCCGGATTCAAGAGCGCGGAAGTCGCGTCGAGTTGTATCTGGGTACTTCCGATCGCGGACGGATCTGCCAACCAAGTCATGAAAACGAGCGGGTCGAAGGTTCTCAGTTTTGTGAATCTTTATCATAGCCTGCTCGAAGGGACATATCATGCGGACACGGTCACGGGGACCCCCGTCCTCGGAGATATCATCATCGCCAACGTGACACCGAAGTGGATTAAAAAAGCCGGAAACACAACGACGACGAAGAAGTTTCTCCGGCAGACCGGGACGGGTACGATCTCGGCCGAACCGGACTGGGATGTTCTCGAGGCCGGGGACATGGTGGCCCACGCACTCGACGGCGCGAAACATACCGTTGCCGGTCTCACCGCCGGCCATTTTTTGAAGGCTCTCAGCGCGACGACATTCGGATTCGCCGCGCACGGACTTCTTCTCGACGACCTGGGAGACGTCAACGCCGGCACTCCGGGATCGGGAGACGTTTTGACGTGGGATCCGACTCCGGGCGAATGGGTTCCGCTTCCACCCGGCGCCGGATCCATCGCTCTTGACGACCTGACCGACGTTAACGCGGCCGCCCCGAACGACCTAGACGTTCTGACCTGGGATTCTGTCCCTGGCGAATGGATCGCTTCTCCGCCGGCGGGAGGAGGCGCCCTCGATGACCTGAGCGATGTCACCGCTCCATCTCCTTCGGACGATGATGTTCTTTCCTGGGACCAGGCAACTTTGAGATGGGTTAACACGCCGATGGTCGGAGCAGTGGATTTTACAGATCTTTCTGATGTTCCTGCATCTTACGCGGCCGAAGACCGAGGAAAAATTGTTCGAGTTAACGCCGCAAAAACTGGCCTAGAATTCAAACCCCATATCCATCGGAAAGTTTCAGTTTTTCCTAACTTCAATACACCGGCTTCGCCTTATTGTATCGGCATTCCCGCTCCGACTCAGCATGGTACTGGCACTAAGTCTACGTCGAACGATTCGGTTTATGAATGGACGCTTTGGGCTAATTTTACTCCCGCCGGGGCGATGTATTGGGCCAGCGATCCTTTGTCTATATCGGTTGGTCCTGGGTTTACGTGGCTTTATCGAATTAAAACTCAGGCGAGCGTTTCCCAAATGCGCTTCTGGTGTGGGTTTCGAGTAAGTGGAGCAAATGATGGTGATTATCTAGATGCCGATGGGGCCGCTTTCATGGCCCATAATGGTGGGAATTTCTTTGCCTGCACTCGTTCGGGAGCGAATCATACTGAGGTTGATACTGGGACTGCGTGTGCGGCGAACACTGTTTATGAATTCAAGATTGTTTCCACAGTAACCTCGCTCGATTTTATGATTAACGATGTGGTGGAGGCTACAATAACGACGAATATTCCATCTTCGGCCTGGCCATGTATTTGGATTCTTGTCGATGATGCGAAGAGTCTCAAGTTTGGAGGTATGGAGATTTGGAGTTAAGATAATGAACGACCTTCCACTCCTCACGAAGATTCTGGTCAACGGCGGGATCGCCGCGATCGTCCTTATATTCGTGACGGTTCTTATAAAACAACTGACCAGTTTCGTTAAAGTCATGAAGCCGGCCCTTGCCACATCCGGGGGAAACGGGGGCAGGGAGACTCGCATGAATCGATCTGAGATGGAATCTCAAATTCTTCACATCAAAAACACGGAGACTGTTCTAGAAAATACGAAGGAAAGTCTTCACCGGGCCGAGGCGATGCAACTTTGTCTTCGAGACCTCGGGAGCAAACTCGACACGGCGAACGGTTACTTAAAACAACTTGTCGAATTTCAACGAGAAGATCGGGGAGGTTAACATGGACATCGGCACAATCTTAATGTTGGCTCTCACTGGGATCCAACTGGCCCAGTCTCTTTTCGGCAAGAAAGATCAGACCGCCACGCAGACGACGACCGAACTGCCGAGAGGATATCAAAGTCCTTTCTTGGGTCTGGCCGATATGTACACCCTCGGAGGCGGCGCAAACCGTAATGCCGCCTATGAAGGATGGGGCTGGCCAGAGGGCCAGGGGCCGAGGAATCCTTTCGGCGAAGACTTCATGAGCTCCCTTATGCAAGCCTGGCCGGAAGTCTTGAGCGCGTACGCGGGAAAAGGGACGATCCCTGTGCCGAAGAATAAAACAACCGTCCCGAAGACCGGACTTGGGGTCGGCGGATCAGTCCGAAACCTTATCGGACGAGCTCCGCTGATTTAGGAGAATCCGATGCCAGGCGGTTACTTCTACGGAAAAAATGTAAGTCCGACTTTTCCACGCGCAGGCGCAACTCCTGGTATAACTGGGGATGTCCCCGAACCAGTGCCGAAGAAAATCGTAAATCCTGGGGACACAACCCCGGAAATAGATCCCAAAAAGAAGTGCTACAACGACTGCATAAGGAATTTTCCGGCCGGCTACAATCGATCGAAATGTATCGCCGAATGCGCCAAAACTCCCAAGCGAAAAATCGGAGAAGATCCGATCATAAAGAAACCCGGCGAAACTCCAGGGACAAAGTCGAAGGGCGATCCGTGGGCCGGATGTCCCGAGCGCGGAAAGAAGTATATGCTTGGGGCCGGAGAGACGGCCTGCGAGGCCGGCTACGTCCCCATCTCAAAGCCGGAAGGGACTCAATGCGAGTGCGTCAAATGGTGCCAGGACATCGGTTACGGGGCCGACTGCAAGAGCGGCGCCGGCGGGACGACGTCGGGCCAGTATAAATTCCCGGCGGAATTGAACGATCTTTATCTTGCTCTCATCGGGAAGGGAAAGAATCTTCTCACCGACTGGAACTTCTCTCCGGAGATGAAGTCGTACATGGACGCCCTCATGGGTCGCGGCCGGGAAGCCCTCGAAAAGAAGCCCGGATATTCGGAGTCCTTCCTCAACGCGGCGATGACCGGCGGCGCCGACACGATGCGCCGACAGGCCGCGGCGACGAAGGCCGCTCAACTTCGGAGTCTTCAGTCTCAGGGCCTTCTCGGGACCGGCGCCGGCCAGGCTGCGATCTCCGATCTCGATCTTACGACAAGTCAGGGCGTCGGAGGAATGATTAGGGATCTTCTCATCAGCAACGAAGAAAAGAAGAAGGCGGACTACATCGATATGACCGGCCTGGCTCAGTCGGTCTTCGGTCAAGGAATGGAGTTCGAGAAGACTCCCGCGACCATGAACATGGAAAGAGCTAAGGTCGCTCAGCTCATGTTCTCGACCGGGATGGACTACAACACAGCCATGGAAATGATTAACGCGGGTCGAAGAGGCGAAGGATCTGCAAACTGGGCCATGTGGCTCGAGTATATCAAGTCTTTGATGGCGAGTTATGGAGCTTAAGATGGCCAACGAAAACGGAATGGAGTTTCTCGCGAGTCTTCTGAGAAGTGCGGGACCGCTCAATCCGGCGAAATCGATCATCGATCAAATGAGGATGGCCGGCAAGCCGCGAGTCTCACAGACTGTCGCGACGCAACCGGACGAGCCGATCGACCTCGGAAGTATCGGAATGTTGCTTTTCATGCTTCTCAAGAGCGGCCTTCTGGGCGGGACTTCGGCGGCGGCCGGCGGAGGATCGAGTACGCCGGCATTCAGTCTTGCGACTCCCGGGGTCTCGATGCCGGGAACTTCAGGCGGATTTCAAATCCCCAAGTTCAGTCTGAAATAGGAGGTTCCGATGGCCCAGTCATCCGGGACTCGAGCGCAGTTCAACAGAAATATCCAGAGTCTTCTCGAATACTTCATGAAAGAAGGGCTCATGGAGAAAGAGTTCGCCGGCCGGCGTGGCCTCCTGGAGCAGGAACGAAAGGGCCAGGGCGAATACATCGAAAAGCAGAGCGAGGCCTGGAGTCGAAATACAAGAGAGCAAATCGCCGGTCAACTCGAAGTCATCGGCCAGCAGTTCGTCAACGAGGCCTCGAATAAAGCGCCGGTCAAGTCCTACACGGCCCAGGCACTGAAGGCCGAAATGGAAGGCGACGTCGCTAAGGCGGAGGCGTTGAAACTTAAGGCTCAAGAACATATCCGCCGGACCGCAGCTCCGCTCCGAAAACTCTTTCCTTCGACGGTCGTCCCCGGCGTCGATATTGAAGGACTTATCGAGAATTGGTCCCAGGAAGGCGTCCAGAACGCTCTGCTTGCCCGTCAATCGGAGATCGAACAGGGCCGGACGATCGCCGAGAATGCGAAAGACAGGGTGGTCCGGGGAGAAGCCGTGGTAACTGAAAGAATCAAGGCGCTCACGGATTACGATAAACTTGGCCAGGAGACTTCCGAGAAGTCTTTAACTCGATTCGAGAAAATGGCGACGGATCTGATCGACGTTCTTCAGGATGCGGAAAAATCGAAATCCCTAATTCCGAAACTTCCCGAAGACCGCCGCGGACAACTCTTGACGGAGATCTCGAAAGTCCGCTCCTCGATCGCCCAGGGAAATATGCCGACCGGCGGTCAACGTCGAATCCTCGAGAACTACTGGAACCCGGCAATGATGAAGACGGGCGCGAAACGGACGGAAGGATGGGATCTTCCCCTCGCCGAAGAAGGTGGACTTTTCGAGCCCGAACTTGCCGCAGTCTCGGATGATATTCTCATGAAGAAGATTCGGGCGAAGGTCGCCGGGATGGAGAACAAGCCGCCCGAAAGTGCGATCCAGTACGTTTATCAGTGGCTTAAGAAAAATGCGGCCGTGAGGTAAACCGTGTTTGCTCCTTCGCTTCAGATCGACACGCAGAAGAAGACGACGAGAACTTCTTCCGACATCGATTCAATGATCGAGAGACTTTTCGGGCAGATCGGCTATGGAGCTATGCCATCTTCCGGGACGGATCTGGATAAAAGACCCTCGAGACTTGGGATAGAGCCGCAGGAAGAAGGGAATATTTCCTCCAAGATCGACGACATCCTTCGCAGTAGTCTGAGTGCCTCCGGATATGAGGGCGAGATCCCGGCGAATCCTCTGGATCCTGGGGATCCAAGGTCGGACAACGTCTTCGATTTCATCCTTCAACGTGCGATTTCCGAGGGAGCCCTGGCCGAGGGCAAGGCGACGATCGGCCCGGCCCGGCCGAAAGAGAAGATTGCGCTCCGGGAGACGGAGGCCAAGGCCCGGGCCGCTGGCAGAATGCCGATGGCCCTGACCCCGGAGCAAATGACCAGGTCGACCGAGATGATGTTCGAGCGCGAAGACATCAAGTCGATCGACAAATTCGCGCAAGTCTTGGACCTTCCCGTCCAGACCATGACGGGATTTCTCAACGGTCTCTTCTGGGGAATCCCGAAGGCGGCGCTCGGGGCGGCCGGGCTCGAGACTCCGGAGGCGAGGACGACTGCCGGCAAGATCGGCGGAGGCCTCGGCGAACTCGGCGGCATGATCGGTCCGGGAGTCGCCGCCGGCGCCGCCCGAATAGTCGGCAAGATCGGGGCGAAAACGATGATTCCGGGCGCCCTCGAAACGACGAGATTTGGACTTCGATATCAGCCAGGATCCAAGGCTTTTGAACTCATGATGGATCTTGTCGAGGCGTCGAAGAGCGGAATCTTGAAAGCCTCTCCGTTCTCGATCACCGGGAAACTCGCCGATAAATTGTTTCCGGCCACGAAGGGCGCCGGAATTGTCCGGGAATATTTGAAGTCCATGGCCAGGGGATCGGTCCAACTCAGTCTTGCGGCCGCAGCTGTCGAGTGGGGAGGCGAGGATCCGGACGCAATTCTTCAGAATAAACTCCAGGCCTTCAAGGGCGGCGCGATCGCCGGCGCTCTTTTCCCGATGACTTCGATCCTTCATCTCGAGAAGGGCGGATTCAAAACTCTTTCCTGGATCCTTCGTGCTGGAGTGAACTCCGCTACCTTGGACGCCGTCAACGGGACGACTCCCTGGGATGAGCGGAATTTAACCGAGAAAGCCTACCAGTACGGATTGAATGCCTGGTTCTCGAGGGTTGGAACGAACCTTAAGGGAATTCGGTCCGCCTTCGATGAATCGAGACGATTCGATGCCGAGGCCAGAGCTGCGGGATCGCCGACAAATCTATCGGACATTTTCATTGAGACGAGAAACATTCTCCAGCCTTCAAGAAAAGCTCTTCCGGGCCGACCCGCGGCGCTTCCGGCGCCTCCGACGGGAGAACTTCCTCCTCCCGTCATCTCGGCGCCAGCGATCGGGGAGAGATTCGTCAAGGAAGGGCGCGTCACGATCCCGGAGATCAACGCCGCGGTCACTTTCATACACGGGCGGGCGGCCGCGGGCCTGAAGGTGGATCCTTATGATCTTGCGGGAGCACTGAATATCACGCCTGAGAAAGCGGGGCTGGTGCTGAAACGAGTTAACTATCCGGTCCAGATGCCGCTCCGGCCGCCGGGTGAAGGACCCTCGACTCGTAAAGTCGATATCATTCCGGCCGCCTCGGCCGCGCCGACGATGGCCCTTGATGTAAAGCCGACCGGAGACGGCGGCATGACGATCAGTTTCAAACCACCGACGGCGGCGCCGGCGATCGCGCCCACTACTTCGGCGGCGCCCGCAACTCTCGATGATCTGAAGGCTCACGCAAAAAAGATGATCGCCGATTTTCAGGCGATGATCGTGACGACTGATGAAAGTATCCAAAGAAATAAAGAAAGTCTCGCCTATAAAGAACCGACGATAAAGAGATACGAAGGCGAAGAAAGACCCGGCGTCAGGGCCATGGAAAGGACGAAGCCGCCGACGACGTCCACCCCGACGGCCGCCCCGGCCGCGGCAGCGCCGCCACTTCCTCCGGGCCCGGCCGCTCCGTCTCCGGCGAAAGTAGAAGAAAGAATCGCTCCCTTCAGGACCACGCCGATCGTGCCAGAAAATTCCATATTCAAAGCCGTCGGCGAGAAATGGATCAAAGGCGATAAATCTTTTATCGTATTAAAAATCAGTCCGACGAAACCACATACTGCGGAAGTTGAAGAAAATAATGGAAAAAAATACTATGCTTCAACATATAGGGCCTGGGACACTGGATGGCGACCGGCCGCCCCGGCCGCGGCAGCGCCGCCACTTCCCCTCGGGCCGCCGCCACCGCCGGCAAAAGTAAGAGAAGCTCCGGCTTCCTTTGCCGCGCCCGAAGCGGTAAAAAATCATTCGATGTCCTACAAGCGCGGCGATACTGTCGATACTCCATCGGGCCGCGGCGAAGTCGAGGCCGTCATCGAAGGTCCGAAGCCTCTTTATAATGTCCGCCTCCGGAAGGGCGACGCCGATGTCATAAATACGTATTCACCATCCGAGATTTCCTTTGTCTCGAGGCCGGAAACAGCGGTTCCTCCGGAACCCGAGAAGACGGTCCCTCGAGTTATCGAGGGCGAAAAGCCGAGGGCGCCCCGTCCGACGGCCGAGGAGACCGGCCGGATCCTTTTCTCCGGCCTTGAAGAACTGAAGGAACAACCGCTCAGGCTGGAGTATGAACGAGGATATCCGATCCTTCAAAGTTCAAGACCGAACGCGATGCCGTTGATAATCGATCCGACAAGACCCGTCGGAGTGGGTCGCCTGCTCTCTCGGCAGACTCGCGGCACGACGATCAGAATCCCTTCGGAACTTACGGCGCCGCAGAAGATTTATACTCGCGGGATCGAAGAGAAAGAAGTCCCGGTCGAAGTCGTCTTCACAAAGCGCGGTAAATTCTGGTACACGACGATCGGAGAAAAGGAAATCGTCCGATCTTCCCAGGAACTTGCCCGAGATCTTGCGACGAGGGCCAGGGGCGCCGGAGTCAAGCGAAGCAAATATGTCCAACGTCGGATCCGGCCCACACGAATTGCGGCCGGAGAAGGGACCCTTGAATCGGCAGAACTCGGGGGCGGCGCACCACCTCCATCTACCGAAGAGGGCATTACCTCCCCCTCTAAGGCGGCTCAGACTCCTTCACGCCAGGCGGTAGAGCCCGTCCCCGTTTCTTCTATCATCACATTTACGACCCCGAAGGGCGCGATTCATACGCTTCTTCCTGATAGTCCGAAGGCGAAGGACTGGTTCACGAAAGCCCCGGAGGGAACCACGGTTTCAATCCCCGCCGAATTGACGAAGACCGGCAAACTTGCAGATCTTAAAAAATATCCGGACGGAAAGTGGGTCCACGAACCTTCGGGAAAAACGTACTCACCGGATTTTGTCGCGAGCATGATAAAGCCGGCGAGGGTTGAACCGGCCGCGAAGATCGGACCTCCCGCAGAAAAAAAAACTCTAACGCCCGCCGGCGAAAGCCTTACTGAAGAAGCCGACAAGATCTTCTCCGATCTTCCAAAAGAAAAGGGTTTCTCCTGGCTCCGAAATGAGACGGACTCCCTTTACCCGAGCGGCCCGACCGGGGCCGATATTCGGGCCGACCTTTACTCGACGATCCTCGAACGCGGGGAGGACTTCTTTAAGAATGCGAAAGATCCCGAGGGAAAATCCGTCCCTTATCCGGAATCGATCTGGAGATATGCGAGGAACTTCGCCCGACTTCGCCGGCAGCCGAGAGTCAGGAAAGACAAATCGGGGAAGGTTATTCAGGTTGAAGAAGGAATCGAAGATACCGGGGCCACCAAAAGAACTGCGGAAGAGGGCCAGGAAGTGCCGATCCTCGAGGGCGTTTCAATTCGCCCGGGAGAAACGGGCCCGAGCTTTGCTGAAGAATTCGGCCGAAGTCCGAAAGGAAAGCCGCCGGGCGAGCCCGATGCCGCGGCCGATGAAGAAGCCGAAAGAACGGCCGAGCAGATCTCCGCGGCCAAGCGCGAAAGAGACGAAGGTGAAGCGAAATTCAGGAAGACGATCCGGGACGCAATCTATAAAGTTTCTTCCGACGATCTCGATCGCGACATCGGGACCGAGGTCCTCCTCGAGGGTATGAGCGTAGATAATTTTGTGGATCAAAGACTCGGCGGGAAGAAGCGATCGACGGTCTTCGAACGAGTGAAGCGGCTTCGAACCAGGCTTAAGGAATACTTCGAGCGAAACGGGATCAAGCCGGAATCAGGATATGTCAGCCTTCAGCCGATGCGTGACTTCTGGAAGACGATGGAGTACGCGGCTAAGAAATTCAAAGATAAATTTTTGGTCCGTTACTTTACCTATGGCCGTGGACTTCCGACGGAACTTGTCAACGCCTTCGATCGAGCGACCCAAGGGATCCGAAGTTCTCAGTACAAGGGCGCCATCCAGGGGAAGGCGATCATGAAGTATCTGAAGTCCGTCGATAACGATCCGGACGCAAGGCGGACAATCATCAGGGCCCTTCGAGGAGAAATTCCCGTCGACCAGGTTGGAGGATCCCAAGAAGTTCAGCAGATGCTTTATGATTTTAGGATGCTTCGCCGAGATCTCGGTCTCGGCCTGGTCGAATACAATCCGGCGGCGAATGAGGCATGGAAGGAAACCGTCCTCGATAACTTGCTGTCTTATCTCACCAGATCCTACCGGCTTTACGAATATCCCATCGCTCACAAAAAGTTACTCGACAAAATCTTCGGAAGGGACATTTGGAATCCGGATTCGGAAGCCCGTCGGGCCTGGAAAAATGTTCTTCTCGAATGGT
>Ga0315288_10002224_pt1 | contig 25115 bp, 18 predicted proteins | sample YL17G11_20_MG_FD_203454 | JGI IMG/M metagenome (GOLD analysis project Ga0315288, IMG submission 203454) | Sediment microbial communities from Yellowstone Lake, YNP, Wyoming, USA - YL17G11_20 | ecosystem: Environmental > Aquatic > Freshwater > Lake > Sediment | place: USA: Wyoming | collected... | reverse complement strand
GTTTCAGAACCGGAGACAAGGGCAGTTGTCGATTTCCTGTATGACCGTTTCAATATTTATATGGTATTTGCTTTCGGTCCGCAGGACAATCTTGGTCAGCCCATGAAAGCATCGGAACGGCCCGGTGTAACCCAGGACCAGACTCAGACTCAGTCTCCTGAACAGGGGATGATGCGGAGGGAAAGGGGCAGGATCACTTCTATCCTGAAAACTGATGAACTTATCAATAAGCTTGTCTCGGAAAAATATCATGAGATCACCGGATTCAAAGGTGCTCCACCAGCAGTCTCCGAGCAGGGGAACTTTATGGAATGGGCATATTTTCACTATGGAAGATATAGTTTCAGTACTCCCGGCTGGTGGTTAAACGTGGAAAAGGGTAAAAGCGCTGAAGCCGCATTCCTGAAGTTTGCTGATAAAATCAACCTGAAAGATGCTTTTGTTCCATGGAATGTAATAGTTCACCCCGACTTTCCCGGAAAAACAGCCGAGGTCGGCGGAATCAAACCCTTTGCAGTTATAAATCCTCCTCTGGACACTATCGGGGACCTCGTTTCTTCGCATTACAAATTTATCACAGCAATATCAGCCATGCATCCCGAACTTGAATTTTTTGACATTAAGGTTGAAGATGCTGGTGAAAACATTTTCAGATTATCTCTGAAGGTTCATAACAAAGGTCTGTTTGCTACAAATACCGAAGCAGGCGAACCGAATATCTGGACCAGGATAATGAGACTGACTGTTGAGCCTTCAGGAGGTCAAACAATACTAAGCGGACTTAAAGTGCAGAGAGTTGAAAGGCTTCAGGGAGATGGATCAGCTGAATTCAGCTGGCTAATTTCGGGAAAAGGCCGGATCGGGATATCTGCCGGATCAGCGAACGTCGGCCAGGTAACCACTTCAATCGAATTAAAATAATACTAATGCTATAAATCCTATATCAACTTTATTTCAATTTTATATCAAAACAATATCATCATGAAAAGATACAGCAATTTCATATTTTCCCTGCTTTTTTCTACCATTACCTTGTCTATTCAATCCCAGAATGCCGAATTGTTCTTTAAGGCCGCGGGTTCTCCTGCCAATCCCAAGGTTCAGGCTTCATGGAATAAATACTACACTTATGAAGGGATAAGTGAATTGTGTAAAAAACTGTCAAAGGAGTACCCCGACCTTGTTAAGATGGAATCCATGGGGAAATCGTATCAGGGGCGCGATATTTACGTTCTGACGATTTCAGATAAAAAGACCGGTAATACTGATTTTAAACCAGGTTTCTGGATTGACGGGAATATTCATACATCAGAGATCCAGGGAACAGAAATGGCAATGTATACGGCTTGGTATCTGTGCGAAATGTATGATGAGAATGCTTTCATAAAACAGTTGCTTACCGACAAAACATTTTATATAGCCCCAACTATTAATCCTGATGGACGAGAGCATTTTATAGCTGTCGGTGGCAGTCCCAGATCAGGTCTGGTTCCACGTGATAATGACCGTGACGGACTTTTTGATGAAGATGGATACGATGATATGAACGGGGACAAGGATATAAGCCAGATAAGAAGAAAAAATCCTGATGGTCAGTATATTACTGATCCTAAGGATCTGCGCAGGATGATCCGTGTCGGACCGGGAGAAAAAGGAGAATATGAAATGCTCGGGATGGAAGGAATTGATAATGATGGCGATGGTCTTATAAATGAAGACGGGCCGGGTGGCTATGATGGTAACCGCGACTGGGGATTCAACTGGGAACCAAATTATGTCCAGAATGGTGCGGATAAATATCCTTTTACAATGCCGGAAAATCAAGCCGTTCTCGATTTTATACTGAAACACAGAAATATTACTGCCTCTCAATCATTTCATAACTCAGGCGGCTTGATTTTAAAAGGACCGTCAATTCAGGGCGGAGGAGCCGAAGTTTACACAAGAGCTGATGATGCCGTTATAAATGCTATCGGGAAAAAAGGTGAAGAGATAATTCCGGGATATAAGTTTATTACCCTCTGGAAAGATATGTACACAGTATATGGCGGGGAGCTCGACTGGTGGTATGGCGGAATGGGATGTTTTGTCTATTCCAACGAATTATGGAATAGTTATTTAATGTTTTATGATACCACCAACACTGATCAATATGAATTTGATAAACTTCTTCTGTTTGAAGATTCCTTTATTCCCTGGCAAAAGTTAAATCACCCGGTTTATGGTGATGTGGAAATCGGAGGATTCAGCAGGAACTTTGGAAGACTACATCCCGGATTTCTTCTTGAATCTGATGCTCATCGCAATGCTGCATTTTGCATTTATAACGCCTGGGTAACTCCCAAATTAGGGGTTAAGAATGTGAAAGTAAAGACTCTTGGCGGAGGACTCAAAGAGGTAACTGCTACGGTAGAAAATAAACAAATGATCCCAACCCATTCAGGTACAAACCTGAAATATAAAATCGATCCCCCCGACTATGCATACCTGGATGGCGGGAAGGTGATTGCAGCAATGATTGTCCTGGATAAAGACAGGAATCTGAACCAGGAACAGAAGAAAGATCCTCAGAAACTTGAGATTTCCAACATTGAAGGTTATTCACATGTTGATCTCAAATGGATCGTAAAAGACGGAAGCAAATTCACTGTAAGGGTTGAAAGCGTCAAGGGAGGCCGGGCCTCGGCACAATCGGAATAAAAAAGAAAAGGCTGGCAACCCCCTGCCAGCCTCTTCAGTAAAGGAATGAAATAAACTAGTATGTCTGAAGAGATATCTTGAAAAATCCAGTTGCTTTCGAAGCATTTATCTGGAATTTCCACCCCCCTGCTTTATCTTTGTTTTCCTCTTCAGTAACCGGAAATGATTTCCTCCAGTTGAGATTTCCAAACTCATCAATTATTATATCAGAATATACCTTGCCATTAGGCATGACGATTTTAATCCTGATTTCGCCTGCCTTACACTCGCCGTTAACCGACATTACCACGGTGCTGGAAAGATCAACATCGAATACATAATCGCGCGAGAAAGAACTCTCCTTAACTGATTTGGTGAAATCCCAAGTAGTTCTTTCACTATCGCCGCTGTGCGAATACCAGTTGAATCCTTCCATACCTGGTGTAAATATAAATTGCTCACCAGGAAAAGGTTCAACGCCAAATCGTGACCTGTCGCCGGTACCTCTGAAGACCCGTACCATATCTTTATACTTATCAACAGCCTCTACCTGCTGCTGAGCCTTCTGCATTGCTTCGTCAACCTCCTTTTTACTTTCCTGGATTGCTTTTTGGACCTCGAACTGAGCTTTCTTCTGTTCTTCAATAGCTTTTTTCTGAGCGTCGATTTCCTCTGCCATCTTTAATTCCTTCTCCTTCTCTTCCTTGCTCTTCTCCTGGGCCACTGCCGGTCCGGAAAGAGTACAGAATGCTATGAGGGAAACTGCTATTAAAATAAACCTGATCTTTTTCATGACTACCCTGTTTTTTGATTCTTATGTCAAAGATAATGCCCGGTTTTCGGTTTTATTGTTAATACAGGGTTAACGCCGGGTTAATGTTTGAGATAGAATTCTGATATATTGATAATTTAAATACTTTTGAAAAGGCAATTGGTAAAATATGAAAAAAAGAAATACAATCCTTCTCCTCGGCATCTTTTCAATAATAATCCTGATAACTGCACAGATCATTATCATAAGAGGTGTCTGGGAACAAAAGGATGAAATGTTTAACCTCCGGTACAGGCTCTTTTCACAGGATGCGCTTGACGTTATGGACAGGCAATGGGGTACTGATGGTTTTGATACGGCCCGTATTCTGATCGGCGTGAAATCTGAAATGGTTCTGAAAGAATTAGCCAGCTTGAAAAAAGATTCACTGACTGCCAGAGAAAAGGAAGACCTCTTTAAATATGTAACCCTGGTATTAAATAAAGAGCAGGATCTCTCTCAATGGCTCTCAAGATTTTTTGAAAGACGTGGCATTGACAAGGACTTTAACAGTAAAATAGTGATCAATCGTTTTGAGCTTATCAATTACGACCTGAGAATTCCAGTCTATATAAGCGAAGAGTTTGCCAATCGCCGGCCTCCTCAGCAAAGAGATACGCTGCGCAGAGCCGGGCAACCCCCCGGAAGGATGAGGCAGCCGCGACGTACTTCAGAGATACTCGTGAAAAGATACGGAAATGAGACAAATTCCTACAGGCTTGATTTTGAGTACCTAATTGATTTTTCAGACAAGCAGAAAATAATTCTCAGGGAGACAGCAGCCTCCCTGGCGTTAAGCACTTTCAGTATCCTTCTGGTCGTTATTCTTTTCCTGATCACCTATAAAAACCTGATGGAGGAAAAACGATTATCAAACCTGAAGACTGACTTCATTAATAATATGACTCATGAACTTAAGACGCCTTTATCCACAATCACTGTAGCCGGTAAAACTCTTGAGCTCCCTATGATTAGAACCAATGAAGCCAAAATACTTGAAACAGCGAAGCTTATAGGGAAACAGAGCGTTCATCTGAACCAGCTGATAAATATGATCCTTGAAATAAGCATGTGGGAAAGAACCCAGTTTCAGCTTGAAAAGAAAAAAGTCAAAATTGAGGAGTTCATGAATGATATCGTTGAAAGCTTTAAATCAGGGTGCGGAAATTGTGCGTCATTAACCCAAAAATACAACTTTAATGGGGCAAGCCTGGATCTGGACACAATTTATTTCACCACTCTGATAAACAATCTTCTTTCCAATGCCGTGAAGTATGCCGACAAGGACCCTGTTATAGAAATTGAAGGTTTTGCCGAAGACAGTAATGTTTGCATTAAAGTAGCTGACAACGGAATAGGAATAAGCAAGAATGACCAGAAACACATTTTCGACAAGTTTTACCGTGCATCAACCGGAAACATACACAAGTACAAGGGTCTGGGCCTTGGTCTCTATTATGTGAAAAAAATCGCTGAAGCTCACGGAGGAGACGTTACAGTTAGCAGTAAACCGGGAAAAGGTAGTATATTTACGGTAACAATACCCTATTAATGTAATTTATTAAGGTTATGAAAGTTTTATTAGCAGAAGATGACAGGGATTTTGGGAACATCCTATCACAATATATTTCTATCAGCGGATTTGATGTAACACTGGCCCGCGACGGCAAAGAAGCATGGGAGCTTTTTAACAGGGACAAACCTGATCTTTGCGTTCTGGATGTCATGATGCCTGAGATGGACGGCTTCACTCTTGGTGAAAAGATCAAGGAAGCACGGCCTGGGATCCCCATTATTTTCCTGACTGCTAAGAGCCTGAAAGAGGATATTGTTAGAGGATTAAAGATCGGAGCTGATGATTATATTACCAAGCCTTTCGACCCCGATGTTCTGATTCTCAGGATCAGCAACATCCTCAAAAGGGCATATTCATCAACCAATGATGAGTTCAAAGTTTCAAACACAGTTCTGAAGTTCAATACCCTTGAGCTGATATCCGGCAGCACAAAGGAGAAGCTTACACTTAAGGAAGCTCAGCTTCTGAAGTACTTTATTGTCAACAAGAACAAGATCCTTGCCAGGGAAGATATCCTTACCGAAATCTGGGGAGAGGATGATTATTTCCTTGGCCGGAGCATGGATGTATTTATCTCGAGGCTCAGAAAATATTTATCTGAAGATAAAAACATAGACATTCGAACCGTAAGAGGAACCGGTTTTATCCTGGAAGAAGTAAAACCGGGAGAGGAATTCAAAACAGAGGAAGAATAGTCTTCATCCACTGGTCCAGCCGATCTAATAAACTACTTCCCTCCCAGAACTTCCCTGACTTTATTATATAGTGCTTCATCCCTTAGATTTCTTCCGATTATTACACCATTTTCATCAAGCAGGAAGTTTGCCGGGATGGCATTGACTGCATACATTTGAGCAGCAGCATTGTTCCAGTACTGAAGATCCGATACATGAGTCCAGGTAAGCTTATCATCAGCAATCGCCTTGACCCAGTCATCCTTTGACCGGTCAAGAGAGACTCCGAATACATCAAATCCCTTCTTATTAAACTCCTTATAAACTTTAACAACATTCGGATTCTCCTGGCGGCAGGGACCACACCATGCAGCCCAGAAATCAACAAGCAAAAGTTTTGAACCTACTTTTGAATAGAGGGTTACAGGATTTCCTTCCGGATTGTTCATCGTAAAGTCAGGGGCTTTCTTTCCAATGGCAACTGCTTTCATCTTTTCGACCCTTTCCTTAAGGCTTTTGATTGTTTCAGTGTTGGCAACTGCAGTATCCATTGCATTGATGTATGTTTCAATCTCCGATCCTTCCATATCATAGGTAAGTCCTGCCAGAATTTGCGGAGCAGCAAATGAAGAAGGATTGTTCTTTACAAAATCTTTCTGCATTTGTGTCATCTCTTTCTCGCCAGTTTCAATTTCTTTCATAAGCTGCGAAGCTTTTGCCGTATCTCCACTCTGTTCGGCAAGCTGATAATCATTGTAGGTCTTTGTATATTTTTCATTAAAGACATTAAGGGAATTAATCAATCCATTGTATTCATCCTGTGTCTTGGATCCTGATATTTTTGCTCCATAAAGCGAATCGAGTTTCCCTGCGATGGTCATCTCGGCGTTTTCAAGGTAAAATTGTGTTCTCATTCTTGTATCCCTTGCACTAAGCAGAACTAATTCGGGATATTTAACTGCACCACCCTTCATCTTAAAAGAACCTTTGTAAGCAACTGCTGAATCGATCGTGATTGTCTTTCCGGCTTCTCTTTTCTGAAGCAGGAATGTCACACTGTCAGCACCGTCAATTTTCCCGATTATGACGTAATGTGGTTCAGAAGTACATGCAGCAATAAGGACTGTAATAACAGAATAATAGAACAGATTTTTCATTTTAATTTATTTTAGAAATTGATTAGTTATACTGAAAAAGTCGCGGAAAGATATGAATTATTGCTAATTCCGCTTATTTTTTGAAATATTTATAGGAGATTGAGACACCCCCTCATGAATCCTGAGGGAGGTTTTGTTGTCGTCTTTTTCCTCCATCATTTAGTTAATTCTTCGCCGCTTCCTGATCAACATCAGCATTCAGCATAAGTACAACTTCGGAGTTTTTAGGATCGTTTGTATAAACATAAATTGCCTTTATAACCTTCCCCTTATAACTGCCTGAATTGAATACAGCTTTTATTGAACTTGATTCACCTGGTTTGGTCCCCTGTCCCTGTATCCCCTGCTGTACTGCAGTACATCCGCAGGATGCTTTTATATACCTGATAATGAGATCGCTTTTACCTTGGTTTGTGAACTTGAATTCAACATCCTTGGGGGTTGATCCAGGGATTGTTCCCAGTTCAACGGTTTTTGAGTCAACATTGAATACAGGGGCGTTGGCCAGTTCTTCCTTCGATAGTCCTGAGAAATCTTCAACAAGGTTGGCACTGACAGCATAATACACATTCTGATCAACGACATCATTTATTTTAAGCCTTACAATATCTGTGGTATATCCCCATGCCTGGTTTTTTGTTGCATCATATGTTCCCTCAATAATACCTTTCTGGCCAGGCTTTAATGTCGTCGGGTTAGCTTTCAATGAAAGATGCGGCGGAACATTGTCAAATTCTATTTTTGAGGGCTGAGCTGAAGTGTTGATTACCTGCATTGTCCTTATTTTCTTTTCATTCTTATTAATATTGGTGAATGCCAGGTGATTGCTTTCGAACCTGACAGTACCGACAGGGAAAATAAAAAGTTCTTCAACTGTTTTTTCATGAGGTATTACTTCGCCCTTTATTACAAGGACAATAACTTCAGGTTTTGAATTGGTATAAACCGATAGCGTCTTGTTAAATGGACCTGGCCTGTCCTTAGGATCATAAGTAGCTGTAATTTTGCCTGTGCCTTTCGGAGGTATCGGACCTTTTGTCCATTCCGGAGTTGTGCATCCGCACGATGCAACAATATTCTGAATTACAAGAGGCTGATTCCCTGTATTCTGAACAATAAAATCGTATTTCTGACTGCCAGCCTCTTCCCTGAATTTTCCAAAATCATGCTCAGAAGATGAGACTTTAAGCATCGGCTGGGCCCAGATGGCTGCTCCGCTGAATGCCAGTATTGTAACTAAAAAGAGCTTTTTCATATTATAACCTTTTTTATTAATTTGCTAAACAGACCTATTGCCTGATATTTTTTTACGATTTAAAACGTTAAAACGATAAGTTTATTTGAAATTATAGCATAATCCCTCAAACAAAGATCGGACCAAAACAAAGATCTTCGATCCATACCGCAAAATTAATAAAGTTTGATCTTCTTATTAAATTTATTAAAGAATATCTTTAGTTTTGTTCCCTGACCAGATTTATTTGGAACAAAATTTGAGGTTATTAAATCCGTTCTGTAAAGTGAAAGTATTGAAGATGAGAAATACTTGCAGATTTTTTATTGCCATAATCGCAAGCTTGATCTTTCTTAATGCTGAGGGTCAGTTCTATAACGGCCATCAGATGTCGTTCGGGAAGAACAGGGTTCAGTATTTCGACTATTACTGGTCGTACTACAGATTTGATGATTTTGACTGTTACTTCAACGAATATGGACGCGATCTTGCCCAGTTCACCGCAGATTATGCCATGAAAAAGCTGGATGAGATTGAAGATTACTTTGATTATACTCTTGAAAAGAGGATGATCTTTGTGATCTATAATAAGAACAACGAATACAGGCAGTCTAATATCGGTCTTGTTACCTTTGATGAAGATACATACAATACTGGAGGATTCAGCAGGATAATCAAGAACAAGGTAATGCTTTATTACGATGGGGACCATGTTGCATACCAGAAACAAATCGCGGCATCCATCACTGAATCCATAATCAATGAAATGCTGTACAATGCGGATTTCAAAGACAGGATTTCCAGCTCATCAGTAATATATATGCCAGACTGGTATCTCAAAGGGCTTGTAAACTATGTCTCATCCGGATGGGATTATGATATTGAGAACAGGGTTAAAGATGGAATAAAGTCCGGAAAATACAAGAATATAAATCACCTGGAATTTGATGATGCAATTTATGCAGGCCAGTCTTTCTGGAGATTTATCGGAAGAAAATATGGTGATGCCATTATTCCCAATATAATTTACCTCACCAAGGTATATAAGAACGTGGACGACGGATTCCTCTATGTCCTGGGGGTTAAGTTGAAGGATCTTCTCGTGGAGTGGAAAGAATATTACAATGAAGAGTTTTCTGCCGACCGCGATCGTCCGGCTGACGATGAGAATACTTTCAGAAAATCGCGCAAGGAGCAGATCTACCAGCAGGTAAAAATTAGTCCTGATAAAAAGTATATCGCATATGTTACAAACGACTGGGGCAGGAAAAGGATTTGGCTTTATGATCAGTCTGCCGGGAAGATAAAGAACATATTCAGAGCCGAACCGAAATACGAGCATAAGACCGATAATACGTACCCTGTAATTGCATGGCACCCAAGCAGCAGGATCCTGACCTATATAAATGAAGAGAAGGCAGGAATGGTTATATATTTCTACAGGACCGAGGAGAAGAAGACTGAGCAGAAAAATTTTCTCTACTTTGATAAGGTACTTGATTTTTCATATTCCCCTGAAGGGTCGAGGATAGTAATGTCGGCTGTTAAGGACGGTGTAACTGACATCTATATACACACTGTAGCTGCGGGCACCAATGAGCAGATCACCCGCGATGTAGCCGATGACCTGAATCCCTCATTCCTGAGCAGTCCGGGCAGTGAAATAATATTTTCTTCGAACAGATTATCCGATACTCTATCAAACGCGGGGGATCCGTTTGAAAAGCTCTCCCCAACCTTTGATCTTTTTACATATAATACCGATAAGAAAAACAATTTGCTTGTCAGGCTGGCTGAAGGCCATTATTCAAGCAGATACAAGGCATCGGAGACCGCAGGAAACAGCATTTCATATATCGGGGACGGAAACGGTGTCCTTAACAGGTATTCCGCAGTTTTTGACAGCTCCATAAGCTATATTGACACTGCAATGCATTACCGTTACTTTATCAAATCCACCCCGGTGACAAATTATGACAGGAATATACTGAACCAGTCAATCCCTGACAGTTCGGATCTGTATGGTGAGGTTATCTTTAAAGACGGCAGATACAGGGTCAGAAGAGGCACATCTGATGGTCAGGGAAAAGTATCCCCGAATGAGATGCTCAAAAGCAATTTCCGCAAGGAGCAGGATAAATTGTTTCACAAGGCTGACAGTATTGAGGTGATAAGGAAATGGCTGATCGCTGAAGACAAGAAAAGAAGGGATACACTGACAAAACCACTTTATGAATATTACATTAAGAATGAACCTATCAATATCAGCCATTACATTTTCGAAAAGGAGAAGCAGAATTATTATGAACAGCAATGGCGCAAAAAATACATGGATATTGACCTTGACACCGGCAAGATTGAAATTCCGCTAATAAGGATCTATGAAACATCGTTTTACAATAATTATATAGCTAATCAGATAGACTTTACATTCCTGAACAACACATATCAGGTATTTAACGGGGGCGCCGCCTATTTCAATCCGGGTATTAACATGCTGACGAGGTTCGGGATACTTGATCTCTTCGAAGACTACAGGCTTACTGCAGGGTTCAGGTTTTCAGGAAACTTCGACAGCAATGAGTACCTCCTGAGCTTCGAAAACCTGAAAGGGAAATTCGATAAGCAGTTTATCTTTCACCGGCAGGCTTACTTCAGCTCAGATGGCGTCGACCTTTTCAAGACACATACACACAACGTATATATTACTTTTGCAAAGCCGATAACACCGGTCCTTGCGCTCAGGGGAACACTTTCATACAGATACGACCGTCATGTAACTCTTGCACAGGACCTGACTTCCCTGACTTCTGAAACCTTGTCAAAACACTGGGGCGGACTCAAGGGTGAAGTAATCTTTGATAATACCCGCAAGAGAAGTGTCAATATCTATTTTGGTACCAGATTTAAAGTTTTCGGGGAGTACTACAGGCAGATAACTACTAATAAATCAGATATGTTTGTTATCGGAGGCGATTTCAGGCATTACACCCGAATACACAGGGAACTTATCTGGGCCAACCGCTTTGCAGCAAGCTCTTCATTCGGTCCGACCAAGCTTGTTTATTACCTGGGAGGAGTTGATAACTGGATGGGATATCTCTTTAACAAGTACGAAATGTTTAACACCTCCATACCGGTCAGTCCCACACAGAATTACGGATTTCAGGCCCTTGCCACAAATATGAGAGGCTTCACCCAAAACGTCAGGAATGGTAATAATTTTGCCCTGATAAACAGTGAAATAAGATGGCCATTCGTCAGGTATTTTGCTGGACACCCTTTAAGATCCAACTTCCTCAACAGCCTCCAGATAGTAGGTTTCGGTGACATAGGTACCGCCTGGACAGGATCAAGCCCATGGTCGGGTGAGAATGCCTATGATACTGAAGTTTACAGGAACGGACCTGTTACTGTCACTCTTGATTCAAACAGGAAACCTATCGTGGCAGGGTTCGGTGCCGGGCTGCGTGCACAGCTTATGGGCTATTTTATAAGAGCCGACTGGGCCTGGGGTATAGAAGACGGGTATATTCTGCCGAGGATATTTTACCTCTCCTTCAGTCTCGACTTTTAGTATTTACAGGTAGTACCTGGTTTGGCATCATCTTTGTATTTCAGTACCCAAATAAAAAATAAAGGAAATAACAAAGATTCTTTTTCATTTGAAAAATTTAGAATATGTTTGCGGAATCGATGTTATAATTAACCAAAAAAAGAATAGAAATGGCTTACAAAATTAATGAAGATTGTACTGCTTGCGGAACATGCATAGATGAGTGTCCGGTTGAAGCAATATCTGAAGGTGACATTTATAAAATTGATCCTGACGTATGTACTGACTGTGGTGCATGCGCTGATGTTTGTCCCGTCGAGGCAATTCATCCTGTTGAATAGAAATACAATCTTAAGAAATTAAGGGGCCAAAAAGGCCCTTTTTTTATTGCGGATTGTACCTGGCCTTCTCAAGAATCTCCTGAACATTAATATCTCGCATAAGCGATTCAAGACTTGTTCCCCTGTTTCTATTCATGTACGATTCAATTATCCTGAATCCAAGCCAGACAGCTGCCCTGCCAGGAGACTCATTTGTAAAATAGCTTGTAAACGGAGCGTCTCCCACAAGCTTTCGTATTGTAAACTGATCTGTCTTGAAAAACAGATCGTTCTCAACCATATATTGCCACATCTGTCCTTCATTATTCCTGCAGAATTTCATCTGTCCGGGGGTGAAACCAAAAATAATCTCATCCTCAGTTGCAGGCAGCATGCACCTGACAAAATACCTCATCTTACCTTCATGTATCATTTCCGCCAGAACATTATCGGCTGTGTAATTCAATGAGGCAAAATCCCACTGTGAGGTACCCCATCCGTATATGCAGTCAGGCACAATATAACCAGGAGTCATCCTCGCCGACATATAATTGTAAATTCCCAAACCGGGGTAATACTCACAATCAGCACCCAGGTATTTATCGAGGCCAATGCCGAGAACCGGTTCACCCGACATAGTTATTATACTTGCATTAAATCCGGTGATACACGAAAAAACTTCAGGCACAATCTTATCCGGGAAATAATATTTGTAATGACGGAAGGCATCTTCAAGATTCCGTTCAACTGACGTAAGATCAGGGTAGAGTTTCATTGTAAGAACAAAAACATCGTTATTCTGCTCATCCGTGCAGAATCTTACAAGAAAGTCACCGAAAGAGGGATCGTTGACATCTCCAGTATTAATGGCGTAGCTGAAAAGCTGAAGAAGACTGCCATATTTATCCTTCAGTTCAGGAAGCTTAACAGTTATCTCTTCAGGATTCAAAGTAAAAAGATCTTTCTCAAGCCGCTTTATTTCAATATCAGCTTTTATGGATGAAATACCGACTCTATATGGATTTTTCCTGCAAGAGATAAAACACAGCGCAAACAGTAAAATGAAAAATAAGAATTTATTCCGGATTTTCATATGATTCAGTTAATATGGCTAAAATAGATACTTTTAATTTAAAAACAACAGATAAAACGTATCTGTTTCTTCTGTTAATATTTGTTACTTTTGGGATTATTTAATAAAGGAAAATTTAAACAGAGAGTCAGGATTTAGATATTTATACAATGTTAACGGTAACTAAATCGATTGAGACAAAGAAAATTATATTCTTCTTTATTATTGCATTGATCCCGGGCAGGTTATCGATCGCCCAGGATTACAGGTACGGTGTTTATGCGGCTCCGGTGATCTCATGGTTCAGGACCGACGCTGAGGATGTCAGTAATAAAGGGGCACGGGCCGGTTTTGCCTTCAGCATTTCAGCAGAAAGGCATCTTATTGATAACTGGCATTTTTCTTCCGGACTTGCCTTTACCACTGCCAGCGCCAGGCTCGTCAGCACTAAATCTTCATTCTTCAGATTTCCGGATCATACCTCAACTGTGGCTGCAGGAGATCCAGTCATTTACAGGCTGCAATATATCTCAATGCCTGTTGGGATAAAGATAAAAACCGCTGAAACAGGGTACTTTACATATTTTGCTGAATTTGGCCTGGATCCTAAAGTGGTAATAAACGGGAAAGCCGATATTCCTTCAATAGATATCAAGGGGGAGAATGCAATGACTGAAATAAGAAGACTTAACTTCGGGTACCATGCTGCGGGAGGAGCCGAATACTCAATCGACGGAAATACATCTCTCATTCTGGGCCTTGGATATGAAAGCAATATATTCGACATTACGAAGGATTTTGAAAGCCTTGAAACAGACCGCACATCTCATAAGTTACTGAAATTTATTTTCGGTATTAATTTCTGACCAGAACGCCATGAAAATCTCTGTTGCGCAACTCAACTTTCAAATCGGTAATTTTGCCGGGAATAAGGATTTGATATGCAAAGCCATAAAAAATGCTAAAAATGAAGGATCGGATCTTGTAATATTTTCAGAACTCTGTATTCCGGGATATCCGCCTCTAGATCTGCTTGACCGGGTTGATTTCATTGAAAAATGCAACCAGACAGTTTTTGAAATTGCCGGTTTTTGCACAGGTATAACAGCAATTGTCGGTTCACCCACTTTCAATACCGAGCCGGAAGGGAAAAAACTATATAACTCTGCCCTTGTGCTTTCAGAAGGAAAAATCATTTTTAAAACAAACAAAGCACTTCTGCCTACTTATGATATCTTTGATGAGTACCGCTATTTTGAACCTGAAAAAAACTTCTCAATTGTTACTATCAAAGGGATAAAAATAGCGCTGACAATCTGTGAGGATCTATGGGATGAACAACCATTCGATAACAAGTTTGAAAAATCGAGATTATACACTGTTTCACCCATGGATGAGCTCGCAAGGTATAATCCGGATCTTATAATTAATATATCGGCGTCTCCATTTTCATATTCAAAAGTGGAAGCGAAAAAGAACATATTTATTTCAAAGGCAATTAAACACAGGATCCCGGTAGTTACGGCGAACCAGACGGGCGCGAACACTGAGCTTATATTTGACGGCGCATCATTGATAATAAATGCTGACGGCAAAATATTCCGCCAGCTTGGATACTTTGAAGAGATTGTGGAATCATTTTCGCTCAATGAAGTCATTTCGGGAGTTACAAGTTACCATAAACCGGCATATGAACCTGTTTCCCTTATTCATAAAGCCCTTGTTACCGGAATACGCGATTATTTCGCAAAAACAGGTTTTAAAAAATGCATTATCGGATTATCGGGAGGCATAGACTCAGCTGTGGTTATCTGCCTGGCAAGCGAGGCACTCGGGCATGAGAATGTTAAAGCGCTATTAATGCCGTCGAGGTATTCATCCGAACATTCAGTCAACGATTCAATTGCCCTGGCAGATAATATCCGGGCTGGGTACGAAATTCTCAATATTGAAAAACCATTTTCTGCATTCCTCGATGCACTGGCTCCCTTCTTCAAAGAGACAAAAAGTGATATCACAGAAGAGAATATACAGGCCCGCATTCGTGCGATCCTGCTGATGGCATTCGCAAATAAATTCGGATATATCCTGCTGAATACTTCAAACAAAAGCGAAGCTGCCGTTGGTTATGGAACTCTTTACGGCGACATGGCCGGAGGCTTGTCAGTTATCGGAGATGTTTACAAGACGGACGTTTATAAACTTGCCAGGTACATCAATAGGGATAGTGAAATTATTCCTGAAAGAATAATCATGAAATCCCCCTCAGCTGAATTAAAGCCCGGTCAGTTCGATACTGATTCACTTCCGGAATACAAAATACTCGATTCAATACTTTACCAGTATATTGAATTGCAAAAACCTGCAGATGAGATTGAACCGGTAGGATTTGACAGGTCAGTTGTTGATAAGGTGCTCAGGCTCATAAATTACAATGAATACAAACGGTACCAGGCTCCGCCGGTCCTGAGAATATCTTCAAAATCATTCGGCGATGGCAGAAAAATGCCGATTGTTGCAAAGTACTAACCTTTTATCATGCAGTATAGGGATCCTTATATAGAAATATGCATCGAAGGAGCATCGTCTGTTTTCAGGGGCTTAAGTCAGGCCGAAAAGGAGTTACTTGATCGGTATCATCTGGCAGTTAATTACAGGAAATGGGAAACTATAATCAGCGGAGGCACCAAACCGAAAGGTCTGATCTGTCTCGTTTCCGGAAAGGCGAAACAATTCAGGGTTGGAGCGGGAAACAGGGAACAGATAATAAAAATGCTGCGGCCGCACAGCTACCTGGCTTACAGGTCACTTTTTTCAGATAATACATTTCCCTTTAGCGTGGTTGCGATTGAAGAATCTGCTGCGGTTATTTTCGAAAAGCACACTATGTCGGGAATCCTGAAGCAGAATTCTGAGCTTGCAATCAAGTTCATGAAAATCATTTCGGAAGATCTGCTCTCCTCAGATAACAGATTGATATCGCTGACTCAAAAACATGTAAGGGGACGGGTAGCCGAGTCCATTCTTGTGCTTAGAGATACATACGGAATGGAAGCAGATGGCAGGACGCTCAGGGTTCTTCTTTCAAGAGAAGATCTGGCACATCTCTCAAATATGACAACTTCAAATGCAATCCGGACGCTCTCCGGGCTGGTCTCTGAAAAGATACTTGATATTGAAGGCAGGAGAATTACGATCCTTAATTTATCAAAGCTGGAAGGCATAAGCGAATCGGGTCAATGATCCAGGTCTATTCTCTGAAGAAGACTCTTTTTACCCTGTGCGTAACTGAGGTCAGTATTTCATAAGGTATTGTTTCACATTGCGTGGCAAGTTCATTAATTGAAATATTCTGCCCGAATATTTCAGCCTCATCTCCTTCAGCGGCATCGATCCCTGTAATATCAGCCATGCACATATCCATGCATATATTACCTGTCAGCGGTGCTCTCTTTCCTTTGATAAACAGGCTTCCCTTTTTGTTTCCGAGCCTCCTGTTCAATCCGTCGGCGTAACCTACCGGAAGGATAGCTATAATTCGTTCATTGTCCGACACATCTGCACAGCCATATCCGACAGGCTCTCCTGCAGGGATCCTCTTCACCTGCGAAATGCGTGTTTTAAACCGGCTGGCAGGCCTAAGGGAAATACCATCAAATGATCCTGCTCCGTATATTCCTATACCGGGTCTTACCATGTCAAACTGGTATTGCGGGAACCTTACTATTCCTGAAGTATTAAGAATGTGACGAAGAAAAGAGTATCCCACAGTATCTTTTATCATGCTGACTGCTGAAGAGAACAGATCAACCTGGTGGTGTGTAAATTTGTCAAAAGCCGGATCTTCGCTGCATGCAAGATGAGAAAAGACCGACATTATCCTGATGCATGAGAACTCATTAATCCTGAAAGCCATCTTATCGATTTCATCCGGCATGAATCCAAGGCGATGCATTCCGGTATCAATCTTAATATGAACGGGGTAATTATAAAGTCCGTTTTTTGAAGCGGCTTCGGCAAAGCGTTCCAGGGATGAAAAGCTGTAAATCTCCGGTTCAAGATTATTTTGTATGATAATGTCAGCTGATGTAATATCAGGGTTCATCACCATAACCGGAATGGTCACTCCTGCTTTACGGAGTTCAACTCCTTCGTCAGCGTAAGCCACTCCCAGGTAACTTACCCGATGGTATTCCATTAACCCGGCTATTTCCGCAGCTCCTGCCCCGTAACCAAAAGCTTTTACCATTGCCATAATGCGTGTCTCCGGATTAAGATACTTCCTGAACTCATTGAGATTATGCGAAATAGCATCCAGGTTTATTTCGAGTACAGTGATATGCACCTGTTGTTCAAGTAGTCTCCCAATCTTTTCAAGCTCAAACACCCTGGCCCCCTTCAGCAGTATAACCTCATTCCAGAACTCCTTGCCGTTGAAGCGGTTAATGAAATCATCAGTAGAATAGAAGAACCTGGCTTCGTCATCAAACAACGAACTGTTCCTCATCAGCACATTTCCAATGCCTATGAATTTATCTATTCCGGTTTTTCTCACAAGATCCGCAACTTCACTGTAAAGCTCTTTTTCTCCACGTCCGCTCTGGATAAAATCGGAAAGTATGAGAGTTGTCTTGCGGTTGTTTTGTGATCTGAGATATTCCAGTGCCATTCCCAGGGAACCCGGATCAGAATTATAATAATCTTCTATGAGCTGGCAATTGTTAATACCGCTCTTCAACTCCATTCTCATGGCTACTGAAACAAGTTCCGTAAGGCCAAGCCTGATATCAGCTGGCTCCATTCCAACCGCAAAACATGCAGATGCTGCAGTTATTGCATTCTCGACCGAAGCACGATCGCTGAAGGGGATCTCAAAATCGCTGGCTGTATTATTGTAAATAATCTCAAGACCAGTATGGCCATTGCCCAGCTGTCGTTTTTTTACGAGAATTTTCGCATCATGATTCCGGAACGACCAGTCAACCAGGTTTTTCTCCCTTAGATTCTTATCACTTAATATAAGTTTGTTTACCAGCGAATGATCTCTGCAATATATTATAGTTGAGGCATTTACAAACAATTTCAGCTTTTCCCTGGCTTTGGTTTCGTGATCAGGGAAATTCTCGCTATGAGCATCACCTATATTGGTAAAGATCCCGATATCCGGAGAAATGACTCTCTGAAGCTTTTCCATTTCGCCAGGGAAGGAGATTCCGGCTTCAAAAATCCCGAATTTAAATTTGTCCTCCAGCTTCCATACTGAAAGTGGAACACCAACCTGGGAATTATAACTCTTAGGACTCCTGATCACCGATGAGGTTCGTCCCAGCAAATCAGCAAGCCACTCTTTGACAATGGTTTTTCCTGCACTGCCGGTAACAGCTATAACCGTCGACCTGAAAGAAGTTCTTTTTGCGGCCGCAAGAAGCTGTAAAGCATCAATTGTATTTTCAGTTACAATAAAGGCTGCATCAGGATAAAAATCTACTTTCGCAGGAAGTCTTTCAACGATGAAAACCCTCAATCCCCTCTTGAAAAGGGTATCTATAAACTTATGCCCATCATGATTTATTCCTCTGATCGCTATAAAGGCTGCATTTTCTGTAAAGCTTACCTGCCTGCTGTCGGTAATCAGATCAGATACGACAATATCTCCCGGACCTGTAAGATTTCCGCCAGTTATACCGGCAATATCTGAAGCTGTAAAATTCACTTTAACTTTTCTTTATCGCTTTATTATAACAGTCTCTGCAGAGGGGCTCATATTTGTCCTTTTCGCCCAGAAGAACTACCTGTGCCTCCTCTGATTTTCGAAATGAGTACTGGGCCAGGCTTCCGCATCGCATGCAGATCGCATGAACCTTCGTAATGTATTCGGAAATTGAAAGTAGTGCAGGTATGGGGCCAAAGGGATTTCCCATAAAATCCATATCCAGGCCGGCTACCAAAACCCTCACCCCATTATCAGCCAGCTTATTGCAGACCTCAACAATTGAATTGTCAAAAAACTGTGCCTCATCAATTCCTACAACGTCAACTTCTCCGGCAAGCAGCAGAATTGAAGATGCATGATCGACAGGTGTTGAAACAATTGACTTTTCATCATGCGAAACAACCCTGTTTTCAGAATATCGTTTATCGAGTGAAGGTTTGAAGATCTCTACCTTCAGACCGGCAAATTGAGCCCTGCGCAGTCTTCTTATAAGCTCTTCGGTCTTGCCGGAAAACATAGATCCTGTAATGACCTCGATTGATCCGCGTTTTCCGCTCATCCTTCCCGAATTCTCAAGAAAATCCATACTCAATTAATGTCCGTATGCAAACGCTAAATGTAACTTAATTACGTTAAGACTTGTGTAATAATATTTACTTTTGCAAAATAAGGAAAATGGTTTGTTATTAATATACCAGATGGCATGGATTTAAACTCAACTATTGATATTATTATCAAAGATCTCATTGAAGCAAGTGAAATCATTGATGACCTGAAAAAATACCCAGGTGTTCCTGAACTGCAGGTTGAACTGGCAAAATCGAAATGCAAAAGCGCTTCGGAGGTCATTGCGCTCTTTAAAAATCTGCAGGCTAAAATTACTTCTCCCACCCAAGATAAACCTCAGGTTAAGGAAGTTGTCGTGACAGTGATTCCGGAAGCCCAGCCCGTGGTAAGGGAAGAAACGGTCCAGACTATGAAGAAACCTGCAGAATCAGCAATAATTGCAGACCAGTTCTCCAACAGACCCGAAAGCTTCAATGAAAAACTTGGATACCTTAAGCATGAAGAGGATGTTCTGGAAATATTGAAAACGAAACCACTGCTGAGCCTTGATGAAGCTATTGGAGTCAATGATAAGTTCCTTTTTATCAGGGAGATATTTGACGGAAAAACTGAATCTTATAACCAGGCGATCGAGAAGCTGGAGTCAGTCGGAAGTCTTTCCGATGCCATGGCAGTGATAATGAGTTACACTGGAGAAAATACAGGAAATGAAGCTGTTAAGCAGCTTCTTGATCTGATAAAACGTAAGTTCCTTGCTCATGAGTAAACTCTTCCTGGTTCCCACGCCGATCGGAAACCTCAGGGATATTACCTACAGGGCTGTAGAAGTCCTTGGAAGTGTTGATCTTATCCTTGCCGAAGATACCAGGCAGGCCAGGAAGCTTTTAAACCATTACAATATAATAACCCCCGTCCAGTCGCACCATATGTTCAATGAACATAAAAGTGTGGAAGCAGTCTGTTCAAAAATCATTTCCGGAATCACCGTTGCCCTGATATCAGATGCAGGAACCCCTGGAATATCCGACCCCGGATTCCTCCTGGTAAGAACATGTCTCGAAAAAGAAATTGCTGTTGAAACTCTTCCCGGCCCATCGGCTCTTATACCTGCCCTTGTGAACTCAGGTCTCCCCTCAGAAAGATTTTGCTTTGAGGGATTCCTTCCACCAAAAAAAGGAAGAAATAAAAGACTCTCCGGCTTAGCAGATGAACAAAGAACCATGATATTTTATGAATCACCCTACCGGCTAATCAGAACGATTGAGGACATGAGTGCCTATTTTGGTCAGGAACGGGAGGCATGTGTATCAAGGGAATTGACAAAAGTCTTTGAGGAGAATATCAGGGGCTCCTTATCATTTCTTGCTGACCATTATAAAAAACATGCCCCAAAAGGGGAAATAGTAATAGTCGTTGCCGGAAAAAGATCATGACAAGGACTGACACAGGATTATATTTATACAGAATAAAGCTGGGGATCCAGCTTTTCATGCTGATCTCTTTCTTCGGCCAGATGGCTGATGCACAGGTGCTTAAAGGCAAGATCATCGATAAATCCGGACAGCCGGTTCAATATGCCACGGTTTATATCCAGGAACTAAAACAGGGGACAACATCAAATACAAAGGGTGATTATGAAATAAGGCTCCTGCCAGGCAATTATATGGTTATCTACCAGAGCCTCGGGTATGAACCTGTAATTGAGAGAATCAATATTTCAGACACTGTTATTTTCAGGAATATTACTTTACCCGAACAGATATATGAGATACCCGAGGTTAGGATATCTCCCTCAGGGGAAGATCCGGCCCTTTCAATAATGAGGAAGGTCATCGGACTTGCTCCCTACTATCTTAATTGTATAAATTATTATAAAGCAGATGTCTACCTTAAGGGGAACCTCCTTATTAAAAGGATACCGAAACTTATTGAGAGATCTATGCGAATGGGGCGGTCGGGCGAAAATGTTACAGTTTCAGCTGGCGGAAAGGCTGAAAAGGATTCCCCTATCCTGAAAGAAGGTGATTCATTTCTAATGGAATCATTTAATGAAATAGAATTTACTGCTCCTGACAAATATGTCCAGAGGATAATTTCATTCAACAGTACTTTCCCTGAACAGGGAAATGATGTTTCACCTATGGATTATATCCGGGCAAGCTTTTATCAGCCAGTTCTTGCTGATATGGCTATTTCACCACTTTCTCCCCAGGCTTTCAGCTATTATAATTTCAGGTATATCGGGACAACATTTCAGGGAAATTATACAATTAACAAAATTGAGGTCATCCCCAAACACAAAAGCCAGCAGCTTTTTGCAGGAACAATTTATATAATTGAGGATCTCTGGTGCCTCTACAGTGTTGATCTGACAAATGAAAACCTTGTTGGAAAAATCAGGGTCAGGGAATTATACATTCCTGTTCAGGAAGAGATCTGGATGCCTGTCAGCCACCAGTTTGACATTGACCTGAAGATCATTGGGATAAGGGCTGATGTCGGTTATGTAAGTTCTGTCAAATATCTTGATGTAAAACCCAATGATAAGCTTCAGAAACCACGGGATCTGGCATCCGGATTTGCAGGAAGGTACCTTCCTGATACGGCATTGACAAAAACAAACAGTGAGATAAACAGGATCCTGCAGAAAGAAGATCTGTCAAACCGTGACATGGTAAGACTTGGAAGGCTTATGGAAAAGGAATCGAAAAATACCAGGAGCGACAGCGCTGCAAAAAGCCTTGAGATAAAAGACAATACAACTCATATAATTGAAAAGGATGCCGGGAAAAAGGACAGCACTTACTGGGCTGAAATAAGACCGATCCCGCTTTCGGATATTGAGCTCCGCAGTATCGAAAAGAGTGACAGCATCAAGGCTGGACTTTCCGCGATACGAGAATCAGTTTCAGATACTGTTTCAACAGGTGGCAGGAAGAAACCAAGTCGTTTGGGAATGGCACTAAACCATCTGATGATGGGTCATACCTGGTCAGACACAACAGGGTTCAGTTTTACCAGCGGCGGTCTCATCGACCTTAAAAACTTAAGCTTCAATACTGTTGATGGTTTTGCCTACGGAATCAATTTCAGGATAAATAAAAGATTCAAGGACCAAAAATCCCTGGCACTTTATCCGGACTTCCGTTATGCCTTCAGCAGAGAGAAAATCATGTGGAGGTTAAATGCCAACTATTCCATAGGAGGGATGAAGCCAAAACAACTCTTAATCCGGACCGGAATGACAAGCAAGGATATCAATACGGGAGGAGGAATAAATCCGCTGATAAACAGCATAACTTCCCTGCTGATGGAAAAAAATTACATGAAACTTTATGAAAGCCGGTACTTAACCCTTGGGTACGAATCAGAAATTATTAACGGACTGAAGCTGGAGCTAAACGGCGGAATTGAAAACAGAAAAGTACTTGAGAACAATACATCATTTTCACTTATTAATACAAGCCGGGAATATACATCCAACTTACCTGAAAATGAATATCTGGCCTCTGGTTCAAATATCATCAATTTCGTGGCTGATCAGAAACACCTAGAATTTGTAACAAATGTTACATTTACTCCGTATCAGAAATACAGGATCTATGGAGGGAACAAAGTACCCCGGGGATCCGACTGGCCCACATTTAAATTTACATGGGAACATGGAGCAAATAAGGTTCCTGCATTATCCAGTGAATACCGGCATTTCGACATGTTCAGGCTCGAAATATCACAAAGGCGCGAAACCGGAGCATTCAGCGAACTGAGATGGAGAGTAGGAACAGGAGGATTTGCCGACAACAGGAATTTATCATATTTTGACTTCTTCCATTTTAACTCCCAGCCAATCAGATTGCTGATTGATGATTATGATGATGCTTTTATGCTCCCTGCATACTATTCATTAAGTACACCTGAATTCTATGGTGAGGCTCATATGAAATATACTACTCCTTACCTGCTGCTGAAACTTTTACCCGGATTAAGCAACACGCTGATCCGCGAAAACCTCTCCTTTTCATATCTCGCATCGCGGTTCCACAAAAACTATTCAGAGATAGGATACAGTCTCAGTGAGATATTCTTCCTGGGGGAAGCAGGAGTGTTTATCGGATTCGATGATCTTAAATACAAAAGCTTTGGAGTAAAAATTACTTTGCGGCTGAATTAAGCAAAAGGCGGTTCATTAAGCAGGTCGGATTCCTGATCAAATTTATCTCCCATCTGTCTCAGCTTATCGTGGTTCATTTTTGAACCGAGAGTTATGCTTTGTGAGCTCTCTTTGATCTCAGGATTACTGTCTATATCAAAATCATCAATATCCACGAACTGAGCCCTCTCTTCACGGAATCTCAGCCGGATATCATCAACAGGACCATTACGGTTTTTAGCCAGGATTATTTCTGCTATTCCCTTGGTCGAACTGCCATCCTCAAAAGTAAGGATCCCGAATTTATCCTGGCGATGAATGAATACAACCATATCGGCATCCTGCTCAATGGCGCCAGACTCCCTTAGATCAGAAAGCAGGGGTCTCTTCATACCTCCTCTCATTTCAACCGACCTGTTAAGCTGTGAAAGAGCAAGTATCGGAACATTGAGCTCCTTGGCAATACTCTTGAGTGATCTTGAAATATTGCTTACTTCCTGTTCCCGGCTTCCGGCGTTTTCAGGACCTGACATCAGCTGAAGATAGTCAACTATCACAATATCAAGCTTATGCTGAGCCTTAAGACGTCGGCATTTTGCCCTGAGCTCAAAAATCGAAATTGCAGGAGTATCGTCGATGAAGATAGGTGCCTGGACCAGTTTTTTAATCCTTGTATCAAGCTGTTTCCACTCTTCTTCAGAGAGACGACCGTTCTTTATTTTCTCGCCAGGTATATCTGTTTCAGCAATTATCAATCTGTTTACCAGCTGGATTGATGACATTTCACAGGAGAATATGGCAACACGCTTTCCGTGGTCAATAGCCATGTTGCGCGCCATTGAAAGGGCGAATGCCGTCTTACCCATCGACGGACGGGCAGCGATTATAATCAGTTCCGATTTCTGCCAGCCTGAAGTAAGGCGGTCAAGCTTTGTAAAACCTGAAGGTATACCAACAAGGGCGTCCTCTCTTTTTCCAGCCTCCTCAATCTCCTTTATAGCTTCCTTAATGACCATATTGATCTGGGAAACCTCCCTCTTTATATTTCCCTCGGCGATCTGGAAAAGCTCATTCTCTGAAAAATCGAGAAGCTCGGTAACATCAATTGAATCATCAAACGACCTGTTCTGGATCTCAGTTGTGACCCGGATCAGCTCACGCTGTATATACTTCTGGGCTACTATTCTTGCATGGTAATCTACGTTGGCAGCAGATACGACTTTTGAGGTGAGCTGGGTAAGGTATACAGGTCCCCCAACACTCTCAAGCTCATTATGGGATCTTAGCTCTTCGGTAACTGTATACAGATCGACCGGATACTCTCTCAATGAAAGGTCCGAAACAGCCTTAAAAATCTTCTGATGAGCCTCTTTGTAGAAACTGGCCGGTTTGAGGATATCAAGGATAGTGATCACTGCTTCTTTCTCAAGCATTATTGCTCCAAGAACTGCCTCTTCCATATCGGTTGCCTGAGGTGGTACCTTTCCGAAATCAGGTAACTGAGTGATTTCTTGCCTTGCACCCGGTTTTTGTCTTACCATCTATATTATAGTGCTGATTTATTGATATTTACAAGACGTAAATTATTTTCTGTCAGGACTGACCA
>Ga0315288_10002223_pt1 | contig 25117 bp, 16 predicted proteins | sample YL17G11_20_MG_FD_203454 | JGI IMG/M metagenome (GOLD analysis project Ga0315288, IMG submission 203454) | Sediment microbial communities from Yellowstone Lake, YNP, Wyoming, USA - YL17G11_20 | ecosystem: Environmental > Aquatic > Freshwater > Lake > Sediment | place: USA: Wyoming | collected... | reverse complement strand
CTCGTTCGAGCCCGTGCGGTACCGTCCCATCCCCGCCGATGTTGCCGGGTCATTCGCACACGTTCAGAGCCTTGACGGCGAATGGCGGATGCGGTACCCGGCGAGTGCAGCGGCGCGGCGGACCTCGCTCGGGGCGGACGGATGGTTACCGGTCGCCGTGCCCGGCCAGTGGGTGCAGCAGGGGTACGACGTGGACCCGAACACACCCGTCGCCATGGCCACGGAGTTCGATGTGCCCACCGAGTGGGCGAGCTCGCGCGTGTTCATCCGCTTCGATGCCATCTACGGAGGCACCGACTACTACGTCAACGGCAAGCCCGTCGGGCACAGTGAACGGCTGTTCACGCCGGTGGAGTGGGAGATCACGGACGCCGTCCGGTGCGGCGAGACCAACCGCCTCGACCTGGAGATGCTCGTGAACACGCTGTCGGAGCGGATGTCCTATGGCTCCGGCTACGCGTTCCACAACCTCGGCGGCATCCACCGGTCCGTTCGCCTATACGCGCTGCCGAGGACACATATCGCGAGCCTCCGGCTCTCCCCGGACCTGGACGCCAACTACGTCGATGCCACACTGGGCATCGAGGTGGGCATAGACGCCGGCCGCCGCAAGTCCCCGGAGGGCTTGGCGCTCGAGGTCTCACTCCGGGACGACAATGGTGACTGCGTGTGGGACCACCTGCAGTCGCTCACGCTGGAGGACGTCGGCCAGGGCCGGACGGAGCGCCGCTTCACACTCGATGTGCCCCATGCGCGGCAATGGAGTGCCGAGAAGCCCGATCTCTATCGGTTGCGGTTGAGCCTGAAGTCCGGCCCAGAGGTGCTGGAGACCGTGGAGCGGAGCATCGGGTTCCGCAAAATCGAGATCCGTGGGTCACAGCTCTACGTCAATGGTGCGCGAGTGAAGGTCGCGGGCGCGTGTCGCCATGAGACCGACCCTCTCACCGGCCGCGCCGACACGATGCGCCATGCGGAGGAGGATGTCCGCCTCATGAAGGCGGCCAACCTCAACACCATCCGGACGTCTCACTATCCGCCGACCAGCGAGCTGCTGGAAGCCGCGGACCGCATCGGGATGTACGTCGAGGTCGAGGCGCCGTTCTGTTGGGTCGGCGGTGACGACGATCCGGCGCACCTGCGCACCGTCCTCGACCCGACCTCCGCGATGGTCGACTACTGTCACACCCACCCCAGCGTCCTGCTCTGGTCGATCGCCAACGAGTCGCAGTTCAACAAGCTCTTCGAGGTGTCCGCTCGGATGATTCGCGATCTCGACCCGAGCCGCCCCACGACCTTCAACAACCCCGACCCCAACGAGGTGTGCGACATCGCGAACCTGCACTACCCCCCGATGCCGTACGACCAGCACCTGCAGGGCGACCCGCGCCCGATCCTTCTCGGCGAGTACGCGTTCCCGGTATGCCACGAGCAGACCGATGCCCGAATGGACCCCGGCGTGCGGGAGCTGTGGGGCGCGGGACACGCCGACCCGGACTCCGAGTGGGGTAGGGAATGCGCCAAAGTGTTCGAGAGCCCGATGTACATGATGCCGGGCATCCCGCCGGGAACCTGGGACTACATCCTCAAGTCCGACCGCGTCATCGGCGGCCACATCTGGGCGGCCTTCGACGAGCCGTTCTACCTGCCCGAAGGGAAGAGCGTCGGCTATGCGTGGCACCATGGGTTCTGGGGCTTGATCGACGGCTGGCGTCGGCCGAAGCCGGAGTGGTGGCTGGCGAAGATGATCTTCAGCCCCGTGCGTTTCCCGCACCGGCAAGTGGAGTTCGCGGACGGACAACGCGAGGTCCTCGTGCCGGTCCAGAACCGCTACTCTTTCACGGACCTCGGCGAGCTGGGGATCACGTGGGAGCTGGGCGACGCGGACGGAGAGGCGGCAGTGCAGCTCCCCCCGTGGAGCGATGGTGAGTTCACGATCCCCCTCCCTCGCAGTGCCCGAAGCGGGGACGGGCTGCTCATCCGTGTACGGAACAAGGCCCACGACCTCGTCACCGTCGCCGCCATCACACTGGGCGAACGGCGTCACCGGGATGTGCCGGCGCCGAGCGCCGGACCGCCGCAGTGGCGCCAGGAAGGCGACACGCTCGTGGTCGAGGGGGAATCGTTCGGCTTCGAGATGGACACCGTGACCGGGCGGGTCACTCCGGCCGCCGGGAGGCCCTGCGGGCTGCGCGCTCTTCCGATGCCCCACCTCACTCGCTTCGACTTCGGGGATCTGGGCGGCCCAGATGCAAAGCCCTATGCGGTCCTGCCCGATCCCGCTACTCGTGTCATCGAGAGCGTGGATGTCCGCGAGGCCGGCGACGCCATCGAGATCCTCGTGAAGGACCGCTATGAGGTGGCCTCCGGCACGATTCGGTGGACCATTGATCGCCAGGGCATGGGGCGAGTCGCCTATGACTACGCATTCGACGGAGAGGACACGCCCGCGCGCGAAATCGGCATTCGCATGGCCCTCGATCCGTCATGCGATGAGCTGAGCTGGGACCGGTGGTCCGAGTGGGGAGCGTACCCGGAGGACAGCATCAGCCGCACCCAGGGAACGGCTCGCGCCCATCGCGACCGAGGCTATGGGCTCGGCGGGCACCGCGTGCCGCCCACGTGGCCCTGGGCGCTCGACGAGACGGAGATGGGGACGAACGACTTCCGATCCGTGAAGCTCAACGTCTACGAGGCATCTCTCCGCGCGCCGGACGGCACAGGCGCCCGCCTCCACGCGGATGCCGACGCACACGTCCGCGCAGCGCTTGACGGCGGCGTTGCGTGGCTGCACATCCTGACGAACTGCCGCCTCGGCCCGGTGGTCGTGCACAGGGGAGAGCACCTGAAGGGCGAGTTCGCCGTGGAGCTGGTGCGGTAGTGGCTCCTCCCAGGCGCGGCCTACCCCAGCACGCTCGCCTGGTCCCGGGCGGCCTCGACAAGGGCGACGACGTTCTCGATGGGTGTATCGGTCGAGATCGCACCGGCGGGGCCGAGAATGTACCCGCCGCCCTCGGCCAGTGTCGTCAGGCGGTCGCGGACCTCCGCGCGGACCTCGTCGGGCGTGCCGTAGGGCAATGTGCTCTGCGTGCCAATGGCACCGTAGAAGCACAGGTCCCTCCCGTAATCCCGCTTCAGCCGATGAACGTCCATCGTCTCAGGCTGCACAGGGTGCAGGATGTTGACGCCCATCTCGATCAGGTCGGGGATGATGTCCCTGATGTCGCCACACGTGTGGATCGCCACGAACCGGGCGTGCTTGTGCGCTGTCTCGTACATCCGGGCGAGGCGCGGCTTGAAGTGCTGGCGCCACAGCCGCGGGCCGATGATCAAGCCCTCCTGCTTCCCGAAATCATCGTTGAAGTAGAAGGCGTCGAGGTCCAGCCCGGCGCATCGCTCCATTGTCTCGATGTGCAGGGCGGCGAGTGCATCGAGGAGATCGTTGACGAAGCGGCTGTTCTCGCCCAGGTCGGTGAGGAACCCCTCGATGCCTCGGAGCGCCCAACCTCGCTCCATGAGGCTCCCGCCAGGCCCGTGGAGGAAGTAATCCGAGTACTGCTGAATGTGCCGGGCCATGTAGCCATAGCGCTCCGGGCGTGAGACGTCCGGGAACGCGTAACCGTCCAGCGACTTCGCGTGCTCCAGGGGCGACTCGGCGAGCCCTCCCCAGTTCCCAATGCGGCGGTGGATGCCATGGCGCCAGACGACGCCGTACTCGTCACGGATGAAGGTGGGGTCCTCGGGCTGCTCGATGGCGTCGGGCTCAGGCCGGATGGCCCGCATGTGATTGCCGATGACCTCATAGTCGACGTCGTCGCTGCCGTAGTGACTCGAGAGCTGCTTGCGGATGTGGTAGGTCAGATCGAAGTGCCAAGGCACGACATCGGTCTGCTCGAACGACGCCGCCCTTCTCACACGCTCGCGCTTCGTCACCCTGTTCCTCCCGCCCATGCCCGGGCTGCTCGCGGCACGCCGGGCGGATGGACTACCATTGTAGCGCGTTGCCGCATGGCCGTCGCGCCGGGTGAAGAGGAGGCCCCGGCGGGGCGTATGTACGACCGATGGCGTGGTCGAGGACCCAGATGAAGTGTTGCCTGCCGGCCTTGCGCTGTGTGGGGCCGGCATTGCTGCTTCTCGCGGCAGTCTTGCCCTGTACGGCCCAGGGGCCGCTGTTCGTGGACATCAAGGCCGCGAACGTGCGTTTCCAGCCCGAACGGGACGCCGTGGCCTACAGCGGCGGCATCGAGATCACCTACGAGGACGCCGTCATCACGGCGGACAACTGCGTCTATGAGACCGGGAAGAACCAGGCCGTGTTCACTGGGAGCGTCCGCGTGAAGTGGCGCGACCATACGGTCACGGCGGTGTGGGTCTACATCGATTTCGAGAAGCGCACCTATGAGGCGAAGACATGCCGGGTCGAGCTGGATCCCTCGCTCTTCGGATCCCGATACGTCCAAGATCCGCTCTACCTCTCCGCCAAACTGGTCGAGGGGGACCAGGAGGAGATCCGGCTGCACGATGCTTTCGTGACGCCCTGCGACCGCTACGAAGACCCGCACCTCGGGCTCGAGTCGCACTTCGTGAAGGTCTACCGCCGCGGTAAGTGGATCAAGACCACGGCCATCAAAGGCAAGGTCAAGGGCCAGACGGTGCTGTGGATGCCCGGCTTCGGCATCCGCACGCGCTACTTCACGGGCTCGGACTTCACGCCGAACTTCGGTCGATCGACCTACGATGGCTTCTGGGGCGAGGTGAAGTGGTTCTACAACGACAACGGCGCCTGGGACATCCGCGCGAGCCAGCTCCGCGGCACGAAGATCGCCCACGACTACTACTACATGCTCGGCAACTCGGGTCAGGGGTCGTCGCTCATCACATACGACACCAAGCTCGGGTCATTCACCGGGAACATTCGCCACAGCCAGCAGTTCGGACAGAACACGCGACTCGACGGGAGCTATGACCTCCGGCAGACAAGCAGTGACTTCGCCGGAACCAGCACGAGCCAGAACACCACGGCGAACTTCAGCCGCAACGTCGGCTCCCTCAGCCTCCGCGCGAACTACAACAGCAGCACGACCACGACCGTGACGGAGTCGAGGACCAACTCCAGCTCGAACATCTCCGCGGCCAAGGATCTGTGGGGGGGAACGGGCAACCAGGCGTCGGTCCAGGTGGATGCGCGCATCTCGGCCAATGACGTCGCTGCGGGCCAGGTGAACCGCGAGATGAACACGCACGCCGAGTTCACCCAGCCCACGAACCTGGCCGACTTCGACCTTGTCTACGACCGCCGGACCGACCTGGACGGCAGCGCCTACACGGGCGACAACAGCTACTCATCTCTTGACCGGTTGCCGGAACTCGTAACCAAGTTCGACCTGCGCGACCTCAACATAGACCAGTTCAGCGGCCGAGGGATGCTGAGTGTTGGGCGCTTCCTCGAGAACCCGAACGCGCTCGAGCGCAACCGTCTCGCGTTCGACTTCGATGCCTCCCTGAACCCGATCAAGATCCAGAACAGCACCACCCTCAACATCGCGGGGCTGTTCAAGCAGCGGGTCTACCGACAGGATGAGGCCATCTACACACTCGGGGCGCGCGCCTCGGCCCAGACCGAGATCGGGAGCATCGGTCGGACGACAGTGGCTCGGACGAGACTCGACTGGAACTGGAAGACATTCGACGGCTACTCACCGTTCCGCTTCGACTATGCCACGAAGGCGCACGATGTTCGCGGCAGCCTCGACCTCTCCCCGGACACGTACACGAAGATGGGGCTGTCGACGAGCTACGACATCGAGCACGGCCGGTGGAGCGACCTCAGGATCCAGGCGTCGCGCAGCAAAGGGCTGTCCCGGCTGAGCCTCAGCACGGGCTACGACCTTCAGCAACACAAGTGGCGGTCGCTAACCGGGCAGTTTGGGCTGACGGTGATCGACCGCTTTTCCATCGACGCCGGGGCGATGTATGACCTGGACCAGAACCAGCTCAGCACGGTGCGCGCGCAGCTCGACTGGCAGATCTTCGACAAGTGGCGTTTCGAGCTGCTCACGTCGTTCGACGGCCGGCGCGGCGAGTTCACCACCAACACTGCACGGCTCACCCATGAGTTCCACGACTTCTACGCCACAGCCACCTATGACCAGACGCGCGGGCTGTTCGAGTTCGGTGTGTCGCTGAAGGCCTTCCCATCGCTCATCAACGACATCCTCGGCTCCGGCCGCGCCGGCGAGCTGGTCGACACAACCATCCCAACCGGCGGCGGGTTCTGACACCTGCGCTCAGGCCTCAAGGCTGACGCCTGGACGTTTCCGCTGCTTCCGCGACTTCGAGGATCGCGTCGAGCTTCTCGCTGACTTCCTCGGCGATCTCCTCTCGGTGGACGAACCCGACGAGCCCGTAGTAGCTCGTCTTAGCCATTCGGTTCGGTAGCCGACGGGCCTGGTAGTAGGCTCGGAAAAGGCGGTCAAGGACCATGTCGGAAGCCTTCACGTCATCACCGAATGGGTCCGGCTCTCCGCCTTCCAGAGCCAGAGCATCGCTGACCCTAGCGACCGCATCCCGCATGGCTTTCTGACGGTCTGCCTGCGGGTCGAGAAGGGTGTCGTCACCGTCCGCCGCCGCGAAGCGCATGAGGACCGCTTCGCTGCAGATGTAGTTCTCGATCTCCCGTTTGCGCCACTGCAGGCCGCGGATCGGTGGCATGTCGCTGGGCAGGTCCCGGCCGAGTCGGTCGAACAGCGCGACGCCTGCCAGACTCGGCATCGCCTCCCGCATCCCCCAGAAGTGCTTCAGAGCGGCCTGAACGTCGTTGGAGACGTAGTGGACGAAAGGCGCACTCAGGTAGTCGGCCGCCTTGTGTCCGAGCTTGTCCGCAAGGGCCTGGAGGATGGCGAGGTCCGTCGCTCCTTCGAGATAGAGCACCCATCCCTTCAGCTCGGATTGGTAGTAGTGCTCGAGACCGAAGTCAGCAAGCGCCTTGCGGACCTGGCTCCCGCGGTCGTCGATGCGATGCGGACGCCCCACGAACGCCACAACCACGTCCCGCTCGGCAGCCTCTCGCAGTATGACCTCAGAGTGGCTTGCAGCGATCACCTGCGCCCCCTGTTGGCGGGCCGTCTCCGCGATGAGGTTGTAGGTCTGACGCTGGCGCAGGATCTCGAGATGCGCGTCGGGTTCATCCAGGAGCAGAACAGTCCTCGGGTTCCCGTAGAGGCTTGCCAGAAGGAGGAGTGTCTGCTGCAGGCCGCGCCCGGCCGATGAGAGGTCGAGCTCCACCCCGCGCTCCCGGTAGGCCATGCGGATCTCGCCACGGGCCTCCACGAATGTCGGCGACAGGATCTCCACACCGAACAGCCGGCGCATATCCTCAACCAGGCGATCCCAGCGCTCCCCATCCGCGCTCTCGAGCAGCAGCCGGAAGCACAGATTCCGGAGGACCTGCGCCGTCTGTCCCTCGCCGATCAGGACATCCACGGCGCCCGGTTCCAGTTTCGTCTCCTCGGCGGCGATCCCGGACATCGGGGGAAGCATGGCGACACGCGTCTTCTCGGCCGCTTCGATGTCAGACGCGTCAGTTTCCTCAGTGGGGCGGCAGTAGAACGACTCCGGGTTGGCATAGTAGAACTCGAAGCCAACACTCCAGGTGCGCCCCCCGTCGGTCCCCTCGACGGTCACCTCGATGAGCACGGGGTTCGTCCGCTGACGGCCGTCCTCGCGGCGCGTCTCGTTGACGCGTAGGTCTCGCCAGAGAAGCTTCGCCGAGCCGATGGGGACCGAGACAAGGTCGCGTCGGTTGATCGCCACACCCGGGCGCTTCGTCGGCACCTTGCCCGAGCCGCGCTTCTCCACCCATCGGCGCAACCCGACCTCCCACAGGCACAGCGCCTGCAGCGCAACAGTCTTGCCACTGTTGTTCGGCCCTATGAGGACAACGACATCGCCGAGCTCGATCTCCACGTCGTCGAGCCTCTTGAAGTTCCTGATATGCACTCTACTGAGCATAGTCCCACCTGTACCGGCCGTACGCTGTCCCTCTGTCGGCTAGTTCGACGCGAGTGGAGCCCGACCTGCAGGACGCTGGACGGCGGGACGAGCGTGAGGGCACCGTGAAGCGCCCCGACAAGGACTCGCGCGGCAGGCCGTGGAAGAGTGGGTGGTTCCTTTGTGAACGGGAGGCGATCCCCGATGACCCGAGCGGCGATTCTGGTAGCCTGCGCCGCCATGGCTGTACTGACGATGCCCCCTGTATCCGCCGACTCGCCGATCACCAGCACTCACTTCTGCGAAGCCTACCTCGACTACCCGATCGTCGTTGACGCCCAGAAGTCGGGCGTGGTGACCAAGGACATCGCCCGATACCTGACCGACGACAATCCCATCGACGTGAAGGCAGCCGTGATCAACGCCCTGTCGTGGGACACGGACGGTAAGGACAACGCCGCGCGCTACGGCAAGCTGCGCTATAGGGACACGGGTAAGCCGCCCGACGTGAAGGACATGGACGGCCACGAGGCGTTCGTGCTCGGCTATCTCACCGTCATGGACGACTACTTCCACCCGGACGCCGCGCTGCCGTACATGGACCGCGCCCGTGAGCTGCTTCCGGAGAGCTACACGGTGGCGATGGTGCGGGCCCTCGTGATGGCCCAGGCGCAGATGGACAAAGATGACTGGGGCCCCCTATGGGAGTCGGTCTCGGCTGTGATGGAGAACGAGGAGCTGAACGGCGACATGCGCGTGGGCGCGGTGAAGATCATCACCGACTACATGGCGTTGTACGCGGAGGACGTGGCGGATGAGGGGGCGGGCCCCACGCCGGCACCAGGCTCGGAGGAGGGCCCAAGAGAGACGTTCAGGTGGGAGATGGAGGAGGCGCGCAAGTACCAGACCGCCGACGGTGTTGTCGAGACCAGGATCGGGATCGAGTTTCTCGACAGAGAGCTTGCCAAGGGGCCGGACCACGGGCGCCTGCAGGACGCGCTGATAGAGGCGTTCGGGGATGTGCATGGCAAGCCGGAACCGAACGACGAACTGAGAGAGCGGTTGCGGGTGGCACTGGAGGGGGCCTTTGGAGAGGGCACGGTCTCCCGCGTCAGCTTCCTCGATCTCCTGTACCAGGCGCTGTAGTTGCGGGGGCATCCGAGCACCCTCGCGGACCCCGCACGCGCCCCGGGCTCCGCACAAAGGAAGGTGACGTCTGAGCGAGGACATGCGGATCCATCCTCCACTCCCCGAGATCGGGGAGATCATCGAGCTGATCGGCGAGGCGGGGCGTCGGCTCGCGGAGATCGGTGCGAGCGAGGGCGCGGCCGGGAACATCTCGGTGTTCATCGGCTGGCCGATGGACCCTCAGCGGCGGTTCCCGGTCGAGGAACCCCTCGCACTCCCGCTGACCGTACCGGAGCTCGCGGGGGGCATGGTGATCGTGACGGGCTCGGGACGGCGTCTGCGGGAGATCGCCCACGACCCGGAGGCGAACATCGGGGCCGTCGTCATCGGGGGGGATGGAGCCACAGGTACGCTGTACACGTCGCACCGCCGGCTGTTCGCGAGACTGACGAGCGAGCTGAACTCGCACTTGGCTATCCACCAGGCGATGGTGAAGGAGAACGACCTCAACTTCCACGCCGTCATCCATGGCCAGCCCGTGCATCTGACCTACCTGACCCACTGCGCCGCCTACCAGGACCCGGCCTACATGAACCGGCGGCTCCTGCGCTGGCAGCCGGAGCTGATCGTCAACCTGCCCGAGGGAGTGGCCGTCGTGCCGTTCCACGTGCCCGGCTCGCCCGAGCTGATGCAAGCGACGCTCGAGGCGATGCGAACCCACGGTGTGGTGGTATGGAGCAAGCATGGCGTCGTGGCCCGGTCGCCGCGGTCGGTGAAGCGCGCGTGTGACCTGATCGAGTACGCCGAAACGGGCGCTCGCTATGAGTGCCTCGACCTGGCGAACGGAGGCCAAGCCCAGGGCCTCACGGACGCTGAGGTCCGCGCGGTGTGCGCAGCTTTCGGGATCAAGCAGAGCATCTTCTGAGTCGAGCCGGGGTCCCCAACCGAGCAGCGCCGTACTCCCCCGTGCCCGTCGGGCTACCCTTGGCCGCCTTCGTTCGCGCCGCCGCCGTCTGTCGGCTTGGGTGGCGACTGCGGAGCGGGAGCCGGACCGGTCTGGCCGCCCGGCGCCAGCGGGGCAGCGGCCCCACTCTCGCCAGTCGCGCCGCCACCGCCCCCTTGTCCCTTCTCTTTGTTCGCGACGACGTGGGCGCTGGGCTGGACCAGTTTGACGTTGTAGGACCCATCGGCCATGGAGTTGATCACCGCCGACTGGCACTTGAACCACTCGCCCTCATTCGTCTCGACACGGGGGCTGTCCGGGATCGTGATGATCTCGTCCTCGTTCTCCAGCTTCTCGTAGTAGACGTTCTCGGAGTAGATCGTGTACTTGCCGTCCTGAGAGCGGGAGACGACGTTGCCCGAGGCAACGCCCTTGTCGTCGCCATAGTTGTACTCGACACGGTCGCAATCCGTTTCCCAGACCATGTGCTCGTACTTGTCCGCTTCGTCATCTTCCTTGGGCGCGGTGCCCGGCTTCCGCTCCTTCTTCGTGTAGACATGAACGCGCCGGGGTGCATCGGAGACGAGGACGGCCACCTTGTCGTCGAAGTCGGCGTCGCAGCGGTCCGCCGTGATGGTATGGTCCTTGGTGACCACGCGCACGTTCTCGGTGAAGACGGCGGTGTTGGCCTCCCGGTCCCAGACGCAGTGGCTGGCGTACATCTTGGTCTCTTCCTGGACCATCTCGATGTCGCCGTCGATGTTCCAGATGCCGTTGCCCGACGAGGTCATGTCGAGTTGCTGGGCGGAGACAAGCACGACCTTCTCACTCCCGCCCCCCAGCCCCCCCCCCCCCCCCCCCCCCCCGCCCGGCGGCGGCCGGGGGCCCCCCCGGTGGTGGCTGCGACCACGCCGCGGCCCCAGCCAGCGCCACGAGCCCCGCGAGCAGCAGAGCAGACCGCCTTCCGTGCCTCTGTGTCCACAGTATCACGGCACCGACACCTGGCCTTTCACGCCACCGCGAAGCTCGACGCGCCCCTGGGATGGCAGCACGCGCGCCGAGCCGCACTGGAACTCCCCGTCGCGCGTCGTGACGGAGACCGTTTCAGGCGCGACGAACTCGTCGTTGGGCACGGAGTAATCGATCCTCGGCGTAGCGATGTGCACCATCCCGGTCTTCTCGTCCATGGCAACATGTGCCTGAACGTTGCCCTCAAGGTGGACGGCTTCCTCCTCCAGGCGAGCGGAATCGGCCGACGCGACCCCGTCGGCCGTACGGATGATGACATGGGACGGGCAATCTGCGAGCTTCGTGTCCATGTTGTACTCCATGGACTTGGTGACGACTCGAAGCCGCGTATGCTCGTCCAGGTTCGTGCCCAGCTTCGACCACTTGTTCCCGTCCGAGGGTGAGGGTTTCTCGGGCGCAGGCCGGTCGGACTGCTTGCGCGCGACGCGCTCCACCTCGCCGACGGTGACGTTGGCCACGACGTTCCCCAGCAGGGCCAGCACCTTCTCGTGCAGGTACCCCTCTGCATGATTGGCAATGAGCATAGCCCCCTCGCTGGTGGTGACGACCACTCGGTTAGGGCACTTCAGAAGACCTTCGGCGATGTTCACGCTGAGGGTCGACGTCTTGATCGTGTAGTCCCCGAACTGGATGCTCGCAGGGCGGGGACACACGACCAGGTCACTGGCGCCTTGGTAGTAGATCTCATCCGTCCGGAGGGTGAACTGGCCGGCGACCTGCTCGAGAGTGACGCCCCCGAAGAGGTTCAACTGCTTCCCTCCTTTGGCAGTCTGGTCGTAGTCGGCCGTCTCCGCCCGGCCTCGCAGGTACGGCTCGCCATCTCGGTAGAACACGATAGGATCGATGGTCCCCGCTCTGATGTAGTTGCCGTCCTTCGAGACCTGCATGAGTTCCGCCGAAACCTCGGCCACGACCCACTGACGGACCTCGTCATTCGACCAGATCTGGAGGGAAGCTCCGTGGATCTGCACCTCGACGTCGCGCGCGTTGATCTCCCGGATTCCCCCCCTCTGTGACAGAGCTCGATGAGACCACAATGCGGCGCCCGTCGCCATCGCCAAGATGGCGGCGAACCCGCCCAGGGCCAGAAGAGTGTTCCGTCGCTCGGCGGTCATGGGCTCGTTCTTCTACGCGCACGCTACGGGACGCGGATCGCCCTCGCGTCGCGCTCCATTGGGGTTAGACGGCCGACCGGCGGTCGGCTTTCACCGGGAGCGGCCGGCAGAGGTACCCGACGGCCCCGGGCCTAGGGCCCGGCCGCGTTCGCGGTGACGGTGGGGCGGACCTCGTACCGACGATCGCCGATCCGCCGGAGTTGGAGGTTGGCGAGGTCGGCGAGGCGCTCCAGCGCCTCGACCGGGGTTACGCCGGTCATGCTGACGTTGACGGTGCCGTTGACGTGCCCCACGACGACGATGGTGATCTGGCCCTGCTTCTCAATGCTGCTGAGAGCGAAGGGGAGTCCCACGTTTTGAAAGCGGTACGAGCGCAGGCCCGGCTTCGCCGAGGCCCACTCCTGCGGACGCGGTGTCACGTAGGGGTTCTCCATACGCAATTGGGCGTCCCGCACGGCCTCGATGTGGTTGAGCGCCATACCCGTGCGCATCCCGCTGCCACCCATGAGAAGCGCCCTGGACTCCGCCTGCAGGTCGTCCGTCGTGTCGCGCGTCTCCTCGGCAGCGACCGGGCCGGCCAGGGGCGTCGTGGGCGCGGTCGCAGTCGGCTCGGCGGGCGCGCTGTGGGGCGCCGGGCCCGCCGCGTCCCCTCCAGGGGCTGGGGCCTGCGCGCCGCTCTCGCGTTCGCGCGGCGACTCTATTGCCGGCGTCCCTGCGGCCGTGACACCCGCCGGCTCAGCGGATCGAGATCGAAGGGCACGACTCGGCTCGAGCCGCGAACGAACCTCGCGCGCCTCTGCGGCACTAGGCTCTTCCGCGCCGCTTGGGCCGCCGACCGTCGGCGCGTCCTCTTCCGCACGCGCCGGCGCAGCGGTCGTTGCGCTCGTCGCAACGTCGCCCACGCGGGCCACATCCGAGGCGCGCGTGGGAGCGACATTGGTCGAGGGCGCGGGTTGGGGCGGCCCGACTCGATAGCCGGACTCCTCGCCCCGATGGGCAAAGTGCAGTCCCGCAAACACGCATACGGCCGCCATGGCGGCGGCGGCCAAGCCCCGGCCGAAGACGAACCAGCGCGGGACGGTCGAATGGCGCGGGCGAGCAGGTTCCGCGCGCACGCGCGCCATCACCGCGCTCGAGAAGCCATCGCGAACGGGGGTCTCCGACATCCGGAGAAGCGACGGCATCGGCCCGAACACCGCCTGGTACTGCCGCCAACGAACGCCGCACGACGGGCAGGAGGTGACGTGCCCAAGGAACCTCGCCCGCTCGTCCGCGGACAGCTCATCGGCCAACGCGGTCAGGAGCTGGTCCTCACATCGCGAGCACTCCATGGGCGCCACCTCCCTTCATGACAGCTACCCCCTGCGTATTCGACCCGCCGGTGCATCGAAAAGTTCCAGTCTCGGCTCGAGCGCCTCCAGCAGCGCCAACCGGGCACGGCTGAGCCGCGACTTGACGGTCCCGACGGGGCAGTCGAGCAACTCCGCCATCTCCTCATAGGACACTCCCTGAATCTCAAACATCATGAGCACGGTCTTGTGTTTCCCCGGCAGGGCGGCGATGGCTTCGAGGATCGCCTGGCGCCGCTCCTTCCGGATGGACGAGTCCTCGGGCGACTCCGCCGGATCGGCCAGGTCCAGGCCTGTGGTACCGTCGTCGTTCTCGCCGTAGAAGGTATCGATGCTTCGGGCGGCCGCACGCTTGCGCCGAGTCAGCTCGTCCATGGAGACGTTGTAGGTGATCCGGTAGAGCCAAGTGGCGAACGCGGCATTGCCGCGGAAGCGGTCCAGATTCCGGAATGCCGATACGAACGCCTCCTGCGCCAGGTCGTGGGCCGCATCGGGGTCTCGCACCAGGCGGTAGGCGATGTTCAGGACGCGGCGCTCGTGCCGGCGCACGAGCTCATCGAAAGCCGACGTGTCCCCCTGGCGACACCGCGCCACCAGCGCCGCATCGGTACTGGCCACCATAGACCCTTCCAAGAGAGGAACTGGCGTCCCGTCGCCGTTCGTTGAGGCAGCGGGCCGGATCGATCCGCACTCACCGAGAGAGCCGGCCGGACAGCCGGTCGTGAGCATAGCGGCACGCCTCCGCCAGTTCGTCATAGGTGATACGGCCGCCGCGCATCTCCTGGTGAAGCATGGCGTTGAGCTCCTCGAGCACGGCGGCCAGGTCCTTGCCCGCCTCCAGCCATGACTCGATGTAGTCGCGGATCCGACACGCCCTTTGGCGCGGGACATCCTGAATGTGGAGGTCGACCAGACGGATCGCCTCGTCGAGATCGCGTATGGCAACGTCGGTCTCGGCATCCCGGTCCGGGATGATGAACCGCTGCTCGGCCTCCTCACAGCGGATCTGGATCTGGTTCGTGGACCCGGGAGGGGTCTCGTAGATGAGCGCGATGCTCGTCACGCCCTCAGAGCCGAACTCCTGGGAGCGCAGGTTGCCGTATCGGACGATCAGCTCGTTGCCCGTATCGTCGTTCCTCCTCGGGTCGAGGAACGACGCGACCGCCGTGCGGAGATGGCTCCGGAAGGCCTCGACCTTCCCCTCCCATGTCATCGTTCTGGGTCCCACCTGCTCCGTCATAGACCAGCTCACCACAGGTTTCAGCCTGTCGACGCCTGATCGGCGCTCGCCCGAGCGCGCAGCTGCCCGCACGCCGCATTCGCCTGGCGCCCGACGCTGACACGCATGCTCACTGGTACACCTGTTTCTTCAAGGGCGCGTAGAAAGCCTGCTATCCGCACGCGAGAGGGGCGCCGGCAACGCACCCCGGGCACCTCGTTGTAGGGGATGATGTTCACGTGTGCTCGTGCCTGGCGGGCGATCCGGGCCAGACGGCGCGCATCCTCGAGCATGTCGTTGACCCCGTCCATGAGCACATAGGCGATGCTCAGACGTCTCCTCGCGCGCCGAGAGTAGGCCACGGCGGCCGGCACGACCTCCTCGAGAGGGGCGCACCACCGGGGGATCAGGCGGCTGCGGAGAGCGTCGGTCGTCGCATGCAGGGACAGCGTGAGCCTCACGCGGAGATCGCTGTTCGCCAGCTCGTTCAGGCCCGGTAGGATGCCGATCGTCGAGATGGTCATCGACCGCTCCGGCAGCCCCAGGCCGCGCTTGTCCGCCAACACCCGCACGGACCGGACCACTTCGTCAAGGTTGAGCAGCGGCTCGCCCATACCCATGAAGACGAGGTGCCCGACAGGTTCGTCCAGCCGACGGAGCTCCGCCACCTGCGCGACGATCTCACCAGCGCTCAGCCCCCTGACCAGTCCCTGTTGCCCCGATGCGCAGAACTCGCAACCAACGGGGCAGCCGATCTGGGACGACACACAGGCGGCGCCGCCCCACGGGCGCCCCATCGCGACGCATTCCACCGTCTGGCCGTCAGCCAAACCGAGCAGCAGCTTCGTCGCGTCCCCGTCGGGGACACTCTCGGTCACTGTGCACCGATCACTGCCCAGCTCCGTGGCGAGTTGGGAGCGCAGCGATAGGGGGAGGACGGTCATCTCCTCGAACGACTGGCAGTTGCGCTCATGGAGCCAGGCAAAGACCTGGCTCGCGCGGTAGCTCGGCTGGCCGAGGCGCGCCAGATGCTCCACGACTTCATCATAGGTCATGCCGAGGACGCGCATGTCAGGGGGTGCCTTTCGCTACGGGCGAGCCCGGGTCCCCGCCGCGGATCTTGGGGGCTCATCCGCGGGAGATCGCGACCTAAGGATACCCGAAGTTGAACCCGTGTGCTCAGGGCGCCCGCTATTACTACAGCGGCGGGGCGTCATGAGGGAGGTGCGGTGCTGTGCGGTCCGGGCTGGGCGCCATGGCGGCCATCGCTCTCCTGTCGTGCACGAGCTGGGGCGACAGTACGAGCTCATGCCTGCGCCTGACTTTCGCCGAGCAGAACCAGACGCACCCCGTCTACTCGCCCTCGGGGCAGTTCATCGCCTTCATCGAGCAAGACGCCCCAGGTGACCGCGGAGTGATCATCACCCGGAACGGCGACCGTATCGGTGCGGCCGGTAGGGGAGGCGACCGGGTGACCTGCTCGCCGTCCTGGGACCCCACAAGCACAAAGGTGTGCTGGGTGACGGAGCAGGGCGCCCTGTGGACCCTGGACGAGGACGGCACAGCGGCGTCGGCCTCTTTGGCGCTTCCCGGCACCCCGCGGCAGGTCATCTGGCAGCCTCGCGGCGGCCGCGTCCTCATCTCGACAGATGTCGGAATCTACAGTCTGCCCGTAGACGGCTCCGGGCCGCCTCGCCGACTGGAAGTGCACGCGAACCCGCGCGGCTTCAGCCCGATGAGCCTGTCGTCGGATGGCGGCCGGCTCGCATACGCATCGGACGGCGCCATTTACCTGACCACGAGCCCCACATCTCCAGGCCGGGCCATCGGGTCGCCGGACAGCCAGTGCCACGCCTACACCGGGATCTGGCTGGCCCCACGCACGGATCAGGCGGTCGTCACTGGTCTCGACCAGCGAGGCAAAGGCAAGACGCGTGCGTTCCTGATGGATGTGGCTCGGGGCACCATGGCGCCCCTGGACACCCTCAACCTGGATGCCGACCACGTGACATGGAGCACCCTGGCGGATAGCTGGTTTGCCCTCGGCGCCGGCGGAGAGATCCTCCTGTACGACGGGTGCGGGCAGCTCCTCCGACGGCTTACCTGTGACGATGGCGCTGGCGAGTACCCGGCGTTCGACCCTCACGCGCAGTGCGTCGTCTACTGCAGCTCCCGACAGCCTGCGGCGCGCGATGGACGCTCGGCCGCCAACCTCTTTGCGGCGCTGCTCACCAGTGCCCCCGGCGCGTGACGCATGGCGGGCACGGGAGCGAAGGGTCAGAGCATGGGGAAGTTCGTGTAACCGTCCGGGCGATCGGACCGTGGCAGGTAGTAGACGACTCGGGCCTCGTCCGACGCGAGGTAGGTGGCGACGAACGACTGGATGTCCTCCGGCGTCGTGGTGCGGACGCGCTCCTCGAACCGTTGCTGCCCGTCCGTCCCCAGGCCGGCCAACGAGGTGAGCGCGAGGAACTGAGCACGGTCTCGGGCCGTCTGTAGTCGTATGCGGCTGTCCCCGAGCGCCCGGCGCTTCGCGCGCTCTAGCTCGGCGGCGTCGGGCGGGGACACACGCAGGCTCTCGATGGCGTGCATCACATCCTCGTGCACGGCCAGCCCCTGGACCGCGAGTGCGCGCACCCAGTCCAGAGCGCGGAAGCGCGGCCCTCCCGGCGCGCGGCCGAAAGCCAAGATGACCAAATGGTTGTAGGCGATGGCCCGTGCGGCGGAGCACGCCGCACCGGTGGCCGGGAACGGGTTGTCGGATCTCTGCGCGAGCGCGGCCTCCTGGCTCAGACGCCCGCCACTGACGGGGTCGAGGAGGGCGGCGACCATGTCGCCGAGGGGCCAGTCGGGCGAGCTCACAGGCGGGATCTCGAACCCGACCATCAGCCGGCTGACGGGCGCGCCATCGACCTCATGGACGATGCCGCGGGACGGCAATGCCGGCGGTCCGGCCTCACCCGCCGGCACACCAAGCTCCTTCCAGTCCAGCAGCGGCGGCCACTCCCTCGTCTCCTCTCGTCGGATCTGCTCGTGCCAGTCGGGAAGCTGAGGGGCTCCCGCTCCGGACGCCTCCAGGCCTCCGAAAAGGTCGGCTACCTTCGCGGCCAGCTCCTCGGCCGGAAGTGGACCGACGAGGGCGAGGACGAGCCGCTCCGGGGCGAAGAGACGTTTGGCAAACGCCACCACGTCGTCCCGCGTGATCCGCGCGAGCGACTCGTCGGTTCCGAGCGACCCGGCAGCGGCGGGCACCGGGAACAGGACGCTACGCAGCTCCCGCTCCATCTCCTGGTCAGGGCTGCTCATCTGAAGGAACACACGCGTGGCCTTCAGATCATTCTGGAGCGTCTCTTCCGGGAAGGTGGGATGGACGAGAGCATCTCTCAGCAGCTCGAGAAACGGCACGAGATGCCGAGCCGGTCCGTACCCGTTGACCTCCACCAGCTCGTCATTGGCGCGGCCCCCCGTCGCGCCTCCCTCGTCCTCGAGCAATGAGGTGAACGCCCCAGCCGCCTCGGGGTCCCGACCCTCAGCGCCGGCGAGCAACGTGCGGGCGACGACGCCGCGCAGACCCGGCAGGTCGCCCTCCTCCGAGCCATCCGAGCGAACGGCCAGGTCAACGGCGAACGCGTCGCCGTCGACGGCAGCCTGAGCCACGACCCGCATCCCGCTCGGAAGTACCCTCTCAACGGTAGCGGGCAGGGCCGGAGCCAAGCCCAGACACACTAAGCAGACCGCGGCCAGGAACAGCGCCCAACGACTCAACACGAAGCCCGCCTCTCGGAAGCCACCTGGACACGACCACGGTGCTAGGGTTGCGCCGCAGGGACGATGGAGACCAGGGTGTACTTGTCAATGTCGAGATAGGCCAACGCCACTCGCTGCACATCCTCCGCCGTCACTGCGTTGACGAGCCCCTCATAGTCGACGGCGAACTGGTACGAGTCGATGCTATCGTAGAACCCGAGAGTCGCGGCCTGATCCACGTAGGTCTCCGACTGAGTCGCGTAGCTCCCGGTAACGATGGCCTTGGCGCGCGCCAGCTCCTCGGGCGTGATCCCATTGGCCCGAACATCGGCGACCTCCGCCAGAATGGCGTTCGCTGCCGCCTCGAGCCCCCCGGTGGGCGCCGCAGCCCAGACGTAGAAGACGCCCGGGTCCCTCTGCGTAAGGTACATCGCTGAGACCATCTCCGCCGCTTTCTTCTCCTCGATGACCCGACGCTGGAACCGCGAGTGGGCGCCGTCGCCAAGAACGGTCATGAGAACATCCATGGCGCAGACGTCCTGCTTCTGCCCGGCGAGTCCGGGGGAGGGGAAGCCCAGGACCATGAGCGTGCGCGCCCCCGGGATCTCGATGGGCGGGGCCTCCTTGCGCGTCATCCGGCGCGGTTCGTCCACAGGTGTCCGGACGGGCGGCGGCGCGGGGTCGAACTGCGAGAATGCCTCTCCGACCACGCGGAACGCCAGCTCCGGGTCCACGTCACCGACGACGACCACAGTCATGTTGGGTGCCGTGTAGTAGGCCCGGTGCGTCCGCTCCAGCACGGTGCGGTCCAGCGCAGCGATGGACTCCTCAGTGCCGCCCACAGGCAGGCGATAGCCGTGCTTCACAAATGACAGCGCGAAGGTCTGCTCGCGCAGGACGAAGAGAGGGTCCTCCTGCATCTGTCGCAACTCGTGCGCGATGATGGCCAACTCCCGCTGGACGGTGTCGGCCTCCAGCTCCGGATGGCCCAGCGCCATCGCCAGTTGGGTGACCGCCTGCTCGAAGTACTCCGAGGAGACAGCTACGGCGAAGTGCGTATGGTCGCGGGTCGTCGACGCCAGCACGCGGCCCCCGAGCCCCTCGATCATCCTGGGCAGCCGCCCGACTCGGGCCTCATCGCGGCCCTGGAAGATCATGTGCTCGATGGCGTGGGCTACACCGTTCGTGGTCTCGTCTTCATCGCCCGACCCGAAATGGACATAGACATCAACGGCGACGATCGGGGCGCTATGGCCCTCCTTGACCACAACGCGCAGACCGTTGTCCATGGTCCGGCACGCCACTCGCGCCGGGTCGAACACCACGGCCCCAGCGCGCGGCGCAACTCCCAGTGACACTGCCAGTACAAGCAGGAGCGCAAAGGGCAGATGGCTACCCGTCCGGCCCGAAGCGCGTGTCATGCCCCTCATCATCGGCCCCGTTCCGTGTTGGGTTGGCGCCATGCAGTCAGACGAGTGCACGGGTCGCTGTGTTCCAAGTGCGGCGCCAGGAGCACGATAACACGTCACGCGGCTTGCCGGTAGGCTCGGCGCGGAATTCAGCTTAGTACCCCAACTTCCCCCAGCTTTGCAGTTCCCGGCCGACTCGCTACAATGCGGACACTGGAGACCGGGTCAAGTGGTCGTCGGAGGGAGCACTCGATATGTCTGGTTCCACCCCTGCTTTCGCGAAGCTTACGTGCCCCGCCTCGGGCGCGGCCATCACAGAGGAGGGCGGACGGCTCACGGTGCCGGACAACCCCATCATCCCGTTCATGCGTGGGGATGGCACGGGGATCGACATCTGGCCGGCAGCCCAGCTCGTCTTCGATGCGGCGGTCAAGAAGGCGTACGGCGGGCGGCGCAGGATCGAATGGCTGCGCATCTACGCGGGACTGGATGCGCTGCAGGAGTATGGTGAGGACACCGTTCTGCCCGATGACAGCCTGAGGGCGATCGAGCACTACCTCGTCGCGATCAAGGGCCCTCTGACGACCCCCGTGGGCAAGTATGAGTTCGTGTGCCTGGAGTGCTCCCTGGAGCAGGGCGAGTCGGCCGACCAGCGCCCCGGCCGTTGCGCGGGGTGCGGCTCCGAGTTCGTCACCAAGCGGTTCCGCTCGCTGAACGTTGGGCTCAGGCAGGCCATGGACCTGTACGCCTGTGTCCGGCCGGTGCGATGGTTCCGGGGGGTGCCCTGCCCCGTGAAGCATCCCGAGAAGCTGAACGTCGTCATCTACCGCGAGAACACGGAGGACGTCTACGCGGGCATCGAGTTCCAGTGTGGGTCGGACGTGGCTGCCGAAGTGATCGCGTTCCTGAACGCGCGGATCGCTCGCCCCATCCGGGCCGACAGCGGCATCGGTATCAAGCCAATCAGCACCACGGGTACCAAGCGCCTCGTCCGCAAGGCGATCCGGCACGCCATCGCCCAGGGCAGCGAGAGCGTGACTCTCGTCCACAAGGGCAACATCATGAAGTTCACGGAAGGCGCATTTCGCGACTGGGGCTACGAGCTGGCGCGCGAGGAATTCGGCGACCAGACCGTCACCGAGAAGCAGCTCTGGGACGAGCTGGGCGGCAAGATGCCCGCCGGGAAAGTCCTCATCAAGGACCGCATCGCGGACAGCATGTTCCAGCAGGTCCTCTTGCGGCCGGACGAGTACAGCGTCATCGCCACGCCGAACCTCAATGGTGACTACATCTCGGACGCGTGCGCCGCACAGGTCGGTGGTCTCGGTCTCGCGCCGGGAGCCAACATCGGCGACGCCATCGGGCTCTTCGAGGCAACGCACGGCACAGCGCCCAAACACGCCGGGAAGAACGTCATCAACCCCAGCTCGGTGATCCTCTCGGGCGAGCTGATGCTCCGCTACATGGGCTGGAATGAAGCGGCCGAGCTGATCACGCAGGGCATCGAGCGGACCATCGAGGAGAAGCGCGTCACCTACGATCTCGAGCGGCAAATGGAGGGGGCCACGAAGGTCTCCACCTCCGAGTTCGCCGAACGCATCGCGAGGAACATGGGCTGAGGCCGGCCCACTTGGGACGGGGCGATGCGGATGTCATGGGAACGCGAGAAGGAAACGCTGGGTCGCGAGGTCATGTGTGAGCTGTACCGCTGCGGCCTTGTACGGACCTGGTACCGTCATCGGCGCGAGGGCTGGGAGCTCATCAGCGGGAAGTGGAGCCCCTTCTACGTGCAGCTCCGCCCCCTGTGCTCCCACCCCGACCTTCTGGCGCGCATCGGGCGTGCCATCGGGCGTCTGACCCAGGAGGAGGCCGGCCATATCACGCGGCTCGTGGGCATCGCGATGGCCGGGATCCCCATCTCTGTGGCGACATCGCTCGCGTGTGGACTCCCGTCGGCCTACACGCGCAAGCTCGAAGGGGTAAGGACGCTGGACGACCTCACCAGCGTGATCTCCTCCTATGGCGAGCACAACATGCTGGAGGGGGAGGTCCGCCCGGGCGACCGACTGGGGTTCGTCGACGACCTCGTCACAGGGCTCGACAGCAAGCTCATCGCCATCGAGCAGGCGCGGCACCACCTGCGCGGCCAGGGACTGACGGACGTCGGTACCGACGACGTCATCGTGGTCCTCGATCGGGAGCAGGGAGCGGCCGAGAAGGCGGTTGCCGCCGGCCTCCGCCTTCACCGGCTGATCCCCTTCCGCACCTGTGGTATCGACTGGCTGCGGGATGCTCTGGCCCCGATCGAATACGAGGTGCTGTGCGGGTACCTCGCCGATCCCGAGGCCTACCAGGCCCCCGATCGACGCGCGGAAGTCACCGCTCTGGCGCCATAGCCCGGCCGCGCGACGCGGCTCCTAGCTCGCGGCCGATGTGGTAGCATTCCCCTCTGCCGGCGTTACCCATGCGCCGCGGAAGGGGAAGCGGAAGATGAGCCACTTCGATGACCTCGAGCCGATCTGGCAAGACCCACCGGCCATCATGCGGGGGGCGCCGTTTTGGTCGTGGAACGAGCGGCTGGACCCCGGACGGCTCTGCCGGCAGATCGAGAGCCTGAAGGCAGCCGGAATGGGCGGCTTCTTCATGCACAGCCGGTACGGGCTGAAGACCGCCTACCTCTCCGACGAGTGGTTCCGATGCGTCTCCGCCTGCGTCGAGAAAGCGCGCGAGCTTGGGATGAAGGCGTACCTGTACGACGAGGACCGGTGGCCCTCCGGGCCGGCCGGGGGGATCGTGACCCGGGCGCATCCCGAGTTCCGACTTCACCTCCTGGTTGCGTCCACCCCTGGGGACGCCGACCCTGAAGCGGAGCGGATCGGCCTGTTCGCAGCACGGCTGGACGGGGACATGCACCTCGTATCCTACCGGCCCATCGGTGAGCCCGCCCAGGCTGAGGAGGGCGAGGTCGTTGGCGAGTTCGGCGTCCGAACCGACCAGCCGACCGGATGGACGAACGACGGCGGGTACCTCGATACGATGGACGCCGAGGCCGTCGCCGAGTACATGGGCAGCACCCACGAGGAGTACCGAAGGCGCTACAGCGATGACTTCGGTACCGTCATCCCCGCTATCTTCACGGATGAGCCGAACTTCGGCTACTGGATCTCCGGGCCGACTGAGAAGCGGCTGCGCGTGCCCTGGACTCGGAAGATGGTCGAGGAGTTCCGCAGGCTACGGGGCTACGACATCCAGGACCATCTGCCGGAGATCGTCTGCCGGCTCGCCGGTGACGGCTTCTCGAAGGTGCGGTACGACTACCACCGCACGCTCACCGAGCTGTTCGTCCGGAACTTCGCACAGCAGATCGGCGATTGGTGTGCCCGCTACAGCATCCCGCTCACCGGCCATGTGCTGCTCGAGGGGGGGCTCGCGGTGCAGATCCGGGCGGTCGGCGCGTGCATGCCCTTCTACGAGTACCAGCAGTGGCCCGGCATCGACCTCCTCTGCGACCAGGCGGACGAGCTGATCACTGCGAAGCAATGCAGCTCCGTCGCGGACCAGCTTGGCATGGACCGCGTGCTCACCGAGCTGTACGGCTGCACCGGTTGGGACTGGCCGCTCGAAGGACACAAGTTCATCGGCGATTGGGAGTATGCAGTCGGGATCAACTTCCGCTGCCCACACCTCACACACTACAGCCTCGCCGGGGGCGCGAAGCGCGACTACCCGGCCAGCCTGTGTGAGCATAGCCCGTGGTGGAAGTACTACCGCGTTGTGGAGGACTACTTCGGCCGATTGAGCCTGATGCTCACCCAGGGCAAGCCCGTCCGCGATGTGCTCATCATCCATCCCGTCGAGAGCGGCTGGGGACACTTCTGTGCGGGGGCGCAGGATCAGGACGCGACGATGGGCATGCTGGAGGAGTCGCTCCATGCGCTCATGTACACGCTGACGGGGCAACACCTCGACTGGGACTTCGCGGACGAGTCGCTGCTCCCGAGACACGCGGACGCCGATCGACAGGCGTTCATCGTCGGGCGGATGCGCTACAAGCTGGTCATCGTCCCGCCGTGCGTCACGCTGCGAGCGACGACAGTGGAGCTACTCCGCCGCTACGTATGTCAGGGCGGGCCCGTCCTTTTCGTCGGGCAGCAGCCAACGCACATCGACGCGGAGCCGAACGACCTGATCCGCCTGCTGATCGGCCAAGCCCACACGTGCGGGGCCACTCCGGAGGAGTTCCTGCCGAAGGCCCGTGAGCTGGCGTCACAGCGTGTCTCGATCACAGAGGGCGATGAGGAGCAGACGTGTGTCTGGGCGATGCCCCGAGAGGTCGAAGACGGGTACCTGCTGTTCATGCAGTCACATGACCGGGAGCAGGGCCACACTGTCCACGTCCGCGCGCCGGGCGGCGGCCCCGTCGTCCTGTGGGACGCGATGACCGGCCGCAGGACGCTTTTCAATGCGACTCTCTTGGAGGACTTCGCGCAGTTCGACCTGCCGCTGGGGCCGACAGGCTCCGCGCTGCTGACGCTCGGCGTGCCCATCGCGGGTGCTGAAGCGGCGGAACCGGCGCGCCGGGTGGTGGCCCAGCAGTCCTTCGCCGGGCCATTCTCTATCGAGCTGACGGAGCCGAACACACTCCCCCTCGACTACTGCCGCTTCCGGATCGGGGATGGGGAGCTATCGGAGCCCGTACCGACGCTGCGCGCGGACCAGCTCATCCGCGAGCGATACGGGCTCGGCACGAGACTCGGCGATGAGCATCAGCCGTGGTACCTCTATGCGATGGGCACCGTAGACACCAAACCCAGGGACCGGTGTGAATTGCTCTACAGCTTCCATGTGGCGGATGTGCCCCACTCGCTCAAGCTGGCGCTGGAGCGGCCGGAGGACTACACGGTCACCGTGAACGGACAGGCGGTCGGGGCGGTCGACGGGTGGTTCGTCGATGAGGACATCAAGACGGTGGACGTCGCGGGGCTCGTCCGCGCGGGCGGGAACGAGGTTCGGCTCGCGTTCGGCTACCGGCCCGACATGGAGCTTGAGGACCTCTACCTTTCCGGCGACTTCGGTGTGGCTCGGCTGGATGGGCAGCCCCCGCGGCCGGGGAACCTGACCCTTGTCTCGCCGGTTCGCGAGCTGTCGCTCGGCTCCTGGGTCGGGCAGGGGCTGGACTTCTATGGCGCGGG
>Ga0315288_10002221_pt1 | contig 25118 bp, 25 predicted proteins | sample YL17G11_20_MG_FD_203454 | JGI IMG/M metagenome (GOLD analysis project Ga0315288, IMG submission 203454) | Sediment microbial communities from Yellowstone Lake, YNP, Wyoming, USA - YL17G11_20 | ecosystem: Environmental > Aquatic > Freshwater > Lake > Sediment | place: USA: Wyoming | collected... | reverse complement strand
AATCCCGATGGCGGGACCTATCAGGGAACGCAGAATGTAACGATCTCCTGCACCATCAGCGGCGCAACCATCCGCTATACCGCCGACGGCAATGATCCGACCGAATCCAGCGCGGTCTATACCGGCCCTGTCGCCATCGGACATAGAGGCAGGCACGGCGGTTTGTCACTGGGGGCAGGCATGGTTCGTTGGATTTGGAGATGGATGGTCTGGGCATGGAGTGGCAGTGCAAACAAATATCCTTCAAAAATATAGAGGGCGCGCGCGCCATACAAACATTACGAGCCCGCCATGAAAAGCCCACCTTGCAGAAAATTGTGATTATCAAAAAACTCCAGGTAAGGAAAGGGGAAAGAAATGGTAAAGAGTGCGATTGGCCTCTTGGTTAGCATGATTGTTGGCTTGAGCACGGGGGGACACCAAAACAAGGCAGTTCCGCTGGGAGCAGGACCATATTCCTACATTCCCGGCATTATTAGATTGGTTGACCAGTCTGATCTTATTCTCAAAGGTGAAGTAATAGGAGTAGATTACATAGGGACCATTCAATCCACGCTGGAAAGTGGGGAAAATGCCCAGGTTAAAGTCATGTTAGCCCAAGTCAGTGTTGCCCGCGTTATAAAAGGGCCAGTTCCGAAAGATAACCAGATTGATGTCATGTGGTACATTCCCGAATTCCCGGCGGTCTGGGGGAATCTAGAAAAAGGCAACTACGGACTGTTCTTTTTGGCAAACGGCGCCGAAGGTTACACAATTGCGGATTTCACCGACCCCTGGCTTCCGGTTAGCGCCAAACCACTTCAAGAAAATTTGCCATTCATTAATCCTTTTATAGCCATAGAGGCCGAATTTAGAAACACGCTTTCAGATTCAGACAACAAATTGGCCTGTTTTGCTGCCAGAGCGTTGGATGCATGGGCTGTTAGTGCCAGAAAAATGGATTTGCAGCCTGTTACTAAATCCGCATTGAAAAACATGGCAAAGGAACATCCAGATCCGCATTGCCGAGCACAGGCAATAGAATGTCTACTACTTGCCAAAGATCGGGAGGTAATGCCATTGGCCTCCGAAATTCTGAAGGGGGCATTATCTCGAACTGCCGCAAAGTCGCTGGACGCGGCTTCCACTCCCTCAAGTTATCGTAGATTTCAAACCGCTGGTAGTGCAATGACAATACGTATCAGTCTGCTAATTGCCATGGGAGCAGCTATTCAAAAGAAGGAGGATTTGCCATACGCGATTGAATTGTTGGATTTTTCCGAAGCCCTGGCGCGCGAGGAAGGCTTGCAGGGCTTGCGCCACATAGGTTCTGCCGCGGCGGACCAGGATACCTTGAGTCGTGTCATTGCAAGATTAAGAGATTCGGATCGGGAAGTTCAGGTTCAGGCATTATGCACTCTCGCAGAATTGACCGACGCCAAAGACCCGGCATGGAATCCATTGACCAATGAAGCCTTCATGTCAAATCCCAATAAAGCGCCCATTGAAGAATATATAACTCGCTGGGAGCAATCCTGGCAAGAGCATTTGAAAGCCTCCGAGCAGGCAAAGTAAAACTGAGATAGAATTGGGTGAATAGCGGGCTGTGTGTTGTTGAAAACCCAAGAAACTCGAATCCCGCGCTCATTGCCGGCGCGGGATTTTCGCGTCGGCGCGCCGATTAACCCGCTCCCAAAGGCCCGTGCAGCTTTTCCTTCTTTCCGCTATAATACTCCCGGCCCGAATAATGAATTATTCGGGCCGAGCAGGTGATCGGTTGAAGATAAACGACAGATTGAATTAATACAGGAAATTATCATGACACAAAACGAAAGCTCTTTGGAACGGATTGCGCGGGCGAATCCGGAATTGGAAATCTGGTGGGATTCATCGCCCCTCATCTTTTCAAGCTGGGCGGAAAAGTGGCTCGCCAAGCAGGGCGCGGCGCGCCCGGCGCGGGTGACGCAACTTGCGCGCTTCTTTGAAGGCCCCGTGCAGCAGCGGGTTATCTGCGGGGTAACCACCAATCCACCGCTGTGCAAGCAGGTGCTGGAAACCGCGCCGCAGGAGTGGCGGGACTATGTCCGGCAATTGGCCGCAGCCCAGCCCGAGGCGCTCGTTTACGACATCTTTTGGAACACATATAAGGAGATCGTGCGCCGCGGTGCGCAAAAAATCATCGAGGTATTCGAAGCCTCCAATTATAAGCGCGGCTTTATCAGCGGCCAAGTGGATCCCTGCAAGCTGCATGATACCGCGGCCATGGTCGCGCAGGGCTGCGAACTGCGGCAAACCAGTCCAAATATCATGATCAAGCTGCCGGGCACTCAAGAGGGCATCGAAGGCATCAGGCAGTTGACCGCGTTGGGCATTGCCACCAATGCCACTTTGACCTTCACCGTCAGCCAGCTCGTCGCCGTCGCCGAGGCGGTGCGCGCCGGCCTGGATGAGGCCCGGCGAAACGGCGTTGACCTCGCGCAGTGGCGCTCCTGCGGCACCCATATGCTCGGGCGTTTCGAGGACGCCGGGGAATTCCGCCGACAGGCGGAGGCAAAAGGCATTGCGCTTTCCGAGAGCGACCTGCGCTGGGCCGGGATCGCCGTCTTCAATAAGATTCTGCGCCTTTTCAAAGCCCGGGGCTATCTCACCAAACCGCTCGCTGCCTCCATGCGCATCGGCCCGACCCTGGACGGCCAAAAACATATCTGGCACATCGAGCGGCTCTGCCATAAGCCGGTCGTGCTCACCATCTTTCCCAATATTATCGAAGCCTTCCTCGAAGCCGGCGACGCCGCTATTCCTGATGATGTTGGCGACTCCGACGCGCCCAAAGAAGTGCTCGACAAGCTGCTACGCATCCCCTATTTTGTCCAGGCCTATGAAGAGGAGGGCATCACGCCGGACGAATTCGCCACTTATCCGGCCACCATCGAAACGGCCACGCAATTTGCCCAGGCCACCCAGGAGATGATCGCCTGGGTAAAAGGCATCTTGGAAAAATGATATGGCCGCAAAGGGCATGGCCCGAATAATTCGTGAAATGAACGAGAGCGTAGTTGGGAGCGGACTTCGTGCCTCGAATTCCTCGGCATCCCGAGTAACATCTAGGGACAAAGTCCGCCCCCGCCTGCTCATTGTCTTATGAATAATACGGCCTGGCTTTTCGCCGTCCCATAGTCCCTAATATCCTTTATGGAGGTCAGTCGAAATGACCGCGCGAAGATTCGCAGCATTATGCGCCCTGATACTGGTCATCATCTGCATAATAGTTCTTGCTCTCGTTATGAAGGATAAACTAGTGCTCAGGAGATCTCTTCCGAGCAATTGGGCTGAAATAGACAAACTGACTGCTTCGTACCCCTATTTATTTTATCAGGGAAAGCGCCAGAAAATAAGGAACGCGCTTACACCTCATCAAGATGGTTTTGGTTCATTTATGTATGTTCTATTGATTGACCCTATGCCGAAGTATGGATTTGACGGCGACTACATAAGGAATGCAGTTTCGGAGGATGTTCATAAACATTTTGCAGTTTTAGCTGAAGCATGCAGTGAGGAATCAGACTTTGGCAGCGCCATGCGACTATTATTCAAACACCAGGAAGTGTTGCGGCACACTATTGGTGTGACGGTTCCTTTTAACGCCAGCAGAAGCGCGAGATCAGAGGAAATCACCCCGGCAGTGCGCGCGGATTTTGCCCTGGCCGCGCGCAAAATGCAAAGTGTGATAAATAGTCAAACTACAAGCAGAAAGGTGAAGGCGGCGGCTCATCTTGTCATGGCGCTAATCATGAATTCCTCACCTGAAGCCAAGTCCACTATTTCCGGCCCGGAATTAGAGAAAATTCCCAACCTCTATCCAGAGGAACACCTTACCTGTTTCTTGAGTCAATACTATCTTTTCCGGGCACAGCAGAATAGGCGAAAATTTGCGGCTGTAGCGAAGCGAATTGACAACGAGTATGGCGGGGATGCTTCCTTGCGGGATTTGGGGGCATACGAATATATAGACAGTGCCGCAAAGTCAACACCGTAGAGGAAAAAGCCTACTAAGGAAACCTCTCGCAGGCTCCAAGCCCGCCACAGGCGGGTAAACCAGCGGGAGGGCTGGGAAATCAGAGACAGTCATCTATTTTCTGAAATTTTTTAAGGACATTTTCTATCGCCTGCTCGCGGGTGGTGATATTGCCTTCGATCTGCTCGGAAAGCAGATAGTTGTGGACTTCGCCCACCAGGGGGCCCGGGGCGATGCCGAGCAACTCCATGACTTCCTCGCCATTGAGCAGGGGTTTCATCTTGGCCAGTTCGGCGGCTTCGCCAATTTGTTTGGCGCGTTCCAGCAGGCTGGCCAGGCGGGCTGTGAAATTATCTTCCGGCCAGATATGGCTGGCGGCGACATCCGCTTTGGCCACTTCAATGGCGGCGTCGAAGTCTTCTCCCGAATCATACATGAGCCTGCGGATGGCGGAGGCGGACCATTCCGGCTTATAGGTGGTAACCCGCAGATGGTTGCGAATCAGCCGCTTCACCTTTGCGCTGAAGTCGGCCGGCTGGCGCAGGCGCGCGAGGATCTCGGCCGCCATTTCCGCGCCGACTTCATCATGGCGATAGAAATGAATCCCCTCGGCATCCTGTGAAAATGTAACCGGCTTGGCGATATCGTGGAGCAGCATAGTCCAGCGCAGGGTCTTGTCGGCCGGCGCAAGGTCAACTGCATCGAGGGTATGCTCTAAGACATTTTTCAGATGATAGCGGGGATTTTGCGGGAAGCGCAGCGTCTCCAATTCCCGCAGGGTAAAATGCGCCAGCCCCAAATCCATCAGCCGCCTGATGCCGTCGCCCGCTTTGGGGCTAAGCAGGATGAGGTCAAACTCATCTCTGATGCGCTCCCAGGAGATGCGCGTGATTTCGCCCGCCAGGTCTTTGACGGCTTTTTCCGTAATGGGTTCGAGGGGGAAATCCAGTTGGGCGCAAAAGCGCACCGCGCGCAAAAGCCTGAGCGGATCCTCTTTGATGCGGTCATGGGGTTCGCCGACAAAGCGCACGAGTTTTGCCTGCAAATCTTTTTGCCCACCGTAGGGATCCACCAGTTCGCCGGTATGCACATCGCGCGCCATCGCATTGATGGTGAAATCGCGGCGGGCAAGGTCTTCATTAATGCTGTCGCCATAGGCGACGGTGGGATGGCGGTCCTGGCCGTCATAGGTATCGGCGCGAAAGGTGGTGATCTCCGCCTTCATGCCGTTTTTTTCCAGGCCGATGGTGCCGAACTTTTCGCCCACGGCCCAGACCGAATCCGCCCAATCGGCGACCCGCGCCCGCGTCTCCTCCGGCAGGCAGTCAGTGGCGAAATCCAGGTCTTGCGTCTCGCGGCCGAGCAGCGCATCGCGCACCGCGCCGCCCACCAGGAATAGTTGGCGGCCGGCGAAGGCGGCCCTAAGTTTTGCTAATAACACATCATTCATTATTTCACCACCCCTCGACAAGCTCGGGGCAAGCAAAGACACGAAGACACTAAGAACTGCAAAAATAAAACCGCAGATAAATGTGGATGAATGCTGACAAAAATGCTCAAATCAAAGCTACTTTAGCTCTTGACTTCGCCCTTTAGTCTTTATCCCCCGTGGATTCATCCTTCATCCTTCCGCCTTCATCCTTGCTGTTCCGCGACTCTGAGACTCTAAGACTCTAAGACCCTGAGACCCTCATTCATGCTGCCGGTTCGATAGCCCTGCAGATCCAAGGCCACATACAGGAATCCGATTTCTTTTAATCTGGATACCACCTCATCGCGAAAGGTTGTTTCGAAAAAGCGCGGCAGGTCGTCAAGGCCGACTTCGATGCGCGCCATGGCCTGCTGTAGGGCGGGCGTTCCTACGCCCGCCTTATCCTGTTTCCCAACTTCAACTTCTTTCAACAACGGATAGTAGCGCACGCGCACCTGGCGGAGGCCCTTGCCGCGGAGAAATTCCTCGGCCTCGCCCACCATTTTCAGGCGCTCTCTGGTAATCCTGACTCCATAGGGGAAACGCGAGGCGAGGCAGGCGAAGGAGGGCTTGTCCCAGGTGGGCAGGCCCATTTCGTGGGATAATTCGCGAATTTCCGCTTTATCGAGGCCGGCATCTTTTAGCAGGCTGCGCACGCCCAGGGCGGCGGCAGCCTTCATGCCCGGGCGAAAGTCGTGGGTATCATCCACATTGGCGCCGTCGGCGACATTATTCAGCCCTTCGCTTTTAGCAATCTCCACAAGCTTGCCGAAAAGCTCGCCCTTGCAATAAAAACAGCGGTCCGTGGGGTTTTCCGCATAGCCGGGAATGCCCAATTCCGAGGTATCTATAAAGAGGTGGCGAAAGCCAAGCTGCTTTGCCAACTGCCCGGCCGCTTCCATTTCGGAAGAGGGATAAGTCTCCGACCGCGCGGTAACGGCCAGCATGCGGTCGCCCAACACCTTATGCGCGACCGCAGCCAGAAAGGTCGAATCCACGCCGCCGGAATAGCCGACGACCACGCCGCTCAGCGCGGCGAGGAGGGATTTTAGTTTTTCGAGTTTGTCGTGCGCGTTCATGGGTGTATTGTCGCATAAAACACATAAACCGCAAAGTGCAAAGGGCGCAAAGGAGGACGCAAAGGGAGAGATAAAAAAACAGTAACCGCAGCGCCGCGAAGAGCGCACCCGCCGTCGCTAAAGCTATGGCGGGCAGGAAGGGGCGCAAAGAAAAATCAGTATTGGGCCACAGATTTATGCGCCTGTGGCGCATGGGCGCGGATATACGCAGATACAGGAGTGCAGAATATGGCGCGGCAGGTTCAGCACCGCTTCTTCTGGACGGAGGAGGGGAGTTCGAGGCTTTCGAAGATGTCGCAGTCGAAGTTGCAGTTGCATTTTCGGTCGCGGATGTATTCCCGCATCGCTTTGGCGGCGGGCGAGGTCCAGATGTCCTGGAAGGGCTGCTCCAAAATATTGCCGATGGCGCGGCTGCGCCAGCAGAATTTCACATCGCCTTCCGAATCCAGCTTTACCGTGGTAACGCCCTTGTAGCATTTCGAGTGCGCGCTTTCGGTCAGCGGATTCTCTTCCCGCTGCACGACATCTCTCACCAAACCGTCGAGCCAGCCCAGCTTTGACTTGAAGGCGCGTTCCTCTTCCGGCGTGAATTGGAAGCGCGCATTGATTTCGGGATAGGCGGTGGGGTCGAAGGTCTGCATGAAATGCCGGAAGCCGTGCTTGGCGGCGAAATTTTTGACATCGCAAATATCCTGCGGGGTAACCGCCTTGGAGATGACCGAAGCCAGGCAGAGAATCAGGTCCGGATGCTCCTGCTTGAGGCGGATACAATTCTCCAAAGTCTGCTCCAGGCGCGAGAACTTGAAGCCGCGGAGGCTTTCAAAGCGCTCCGCATTCAGGGTGTCAACAGAGATATTGAGCGTGGTAACGCCGGCTTCGACGAGCCGTTTGGCTCTTTCGTAATTGCGCAATTTCACGCCATTGGTGCAAAGCTGCAGGCTGTCCACGCCCATGTTTTTGCAATAGGCGATAAAACGTTCAAGGTCGGGCCAGGTGGTCGGCTCGCCGCCGGTAATCAACATTCTTGGCGGCCAGATGGTCGTGATGCTGTCCATGACCTCGGCCAAATTATCGAAGGTGAGCCGGCTAGGCGTTTTTTCCTGTTGCCAGCAATAGCCGCAGCGAAGGTTGCACATGCTGGTGATGGAGATGTCCAAGCGGAAGGGCGGGAAATAGGGCACACAATCCTGCCAGGCCATATCGAGCCAGCGCTGCATGATGTCGGAGCGCTCCGGCGTGCGATCCGGCGGCAAATTGCGGGCGATGGCGGCGGCATCCAAGTCGGCTTCCTCAAGACGTCTTTCCAGTTCGGCAACAGAATTTACCAGGGGAGTCTGCATGGTCTGCAGCATCGCCGCGCGGGGGCCTTCATGGGCCGAGGGTAAATCCACCGCGCAATGCACCGCCGCGCCCAAACGGGGCCATTCCGCCTGCGTCAGGCGCTCATTAATAATCAGCAAAGAGATTCGGCAATTATTTCCCAAGGCGCCTTTTGCCGCCTCCTGCAAGCGCGCGATGGCGGCTTGATAGGGGACATCGCTATTAAAATCATAGCGCAGGCACAAAGCGACATGGGTATTTTCCCTGAGAAATACGCCATAGGTTTGAAATAATGCGGTCAGCTCTTCGGGGGCATCATAGCGGGGCCAGGCAAAAAGCCGGAAAGGCGCTTTGGTGTCAAGCGGCCAAGGCTCGATGTTGGTTTCATCTGCAACGGGAGATTCGATTTGCGGAAGGACTTGAGTTTCAATGGCCATAAAAGTGCACCCCAACCAGTTAGCTGTTGCGACATCTTAGTTATCGGCAAATGGGGGAGGGAACTTAATATCTCACGATTGAAATTCTGCGCAAATCGCGCAGAAAATGAAAGAAACCTATCTGAATTTCAATCGTGAGATACCGAGCTGAACCCTCCCAGCCTCTCAATTATTGGAGCGGCTGGAGAGATTTTAAGCCTTCCTTTATGGTTCCGGCTGTGCCGGGTTAGGGGAGAAGGGGAAAACAGAAACCGCAGAGACGCAGAGATCGCTGAGGAAAACGCAAAGGGGAAATCATTATTTGGCCGCAGATTTATGCGCTTGTGGCGCATTGGCGCAGATGCGCGCAGATAAGGAAGGTTATTCCGCAGTTGTAGCCGCAGCCTTTATGGCTGCGCTCTGCCTTATCTAATATGCTCGCCCAGGTAATAGGGCCAGATGATGAGGGCCAGCGCCCCGGGCCAGAAGGCGAGTTTCACATAGCCGATGGTGAACAGCCAGCCGATCATCCAGATGGAGCCGAAGCCCAAGTTGCCGCAGGCGTGTGCACATTTTTTGTTGTCGCTCATTTTGATGCTCCTTTCCAAACTTCTTTCACCGCAAAGGCGCAAAGGGCGCTAAGAAAAATTAATATAACCGCGGATAAACGCGAATCAATAATCAGATAAGTGCCTGATTCAAAATTACCTCATTAATAAAGCATCTACGGCACCGGGCCGAGTTCCCCTGAGAGCAGTTCGTCAATATTTTCGTAATCGGCTTCCACCCATTGCGGCTCGACTCCGGCGGCAAGCATGGCTTTCGCCCAGGCCGCGGCGAGTGCGCGCGCCTCCTCTGATTTATCCTCGCCCAACAGCATCTCAAGGGCTTTGTCGAGGCGCGGCCAAGCCTCCTTTTCCGCTGAGTCTTTGCCGACTACCAGGTTTATTATTTGCTGCAATAAGGGGCAAAACTCCTTCCCCAATTTTGTTTCTTTGGCATAAAACATCAGCTTTTCCGCGTAAGGAAAGGGCTTGCCTTCGACGAGAAAGAAGAGCCGTAGCAACTCACTCACCATGTTTGAAATGGAATTGGCGGCGGCCACCAGGTCCTCATCGCTGGTGTGGTGAAGAGGATAGATATCAATGCCCGCATGCTCCGCCATCAGGCTGCGATATTTGATTTTCTTTATGAGAACATCATTAGGATAGCCTTTGAAATTGCTGATGCTTCGGGCAAACTGGGTTTGCGGATCAGTGATAATTTTGGCGTTCGTCCAAATCCAGAGCTGAACATCATTGAACTCGCGCAAATGCCTTTCAACTTCCTCCAATGGAGTCAGGGAAAAATGCGGACAGCCCATCTGCCGGCCGAAATAGCGATGCCAGTCTTCGCCCGCAAGAGGGCAGAAGAAAGAGCGCGCCGCGGTGATAATGCCGACTTTCAAGGACTCACGATGCACGGATTCATAGGTTGGGCGCGGGCAGACGACATCAAGATCAACATCTGAACCAGGCTGAAATGCGCCGATGGCGCGGCTGCCGGTGAGCAGGATGCTGAATTCGTCTCGATGCCGAGTTGTTCCAGGCAGTGTGTAAATTTGCTCTTCGAGATAACGCTGGAGAGCTGCGGGATCAATGCCGGTATTATCTAATGCCATGCTGTTGCTCATAGTTTTTCTCATTATTTCATCAGATAGAGATTCTTCGGCTGCCCCTCGACTGCGCTTGGGGTAAATCCTCAGAATGACCGGGGACGGAACAACAGATTACAGTTACTGTCATCCTTCCCACCAAATGTGCGCCGGGTGGAGTCTGGCAAGCTCCTGAAATCCGACATTGGCATAGATGCGCCCGGGGCCTTCTTCAACGTGATAGAGATATAAACCGGCGGCGCGGCGGGTGACGGCGTGCTGCTGGAGAGTGCGCAACAGGGCATGGCAGATGCCGCGGCGACGGAAGCAGGCGCGCGTTTTAACATCTTCAACATTGCCCCATTCGCCATTCCAGACACAGGCGATGGACGCGGCAGGTTCGCCATTAATATAGCCGAGCAGATTCTCCACATTTGGACTGCCGCTTAACGCCTTCCAGACCTGTTCGCGCCTGAAGGCCGCGTCCCCCGCGCCTTCATTATGTATTGCCAAAATGTCTTCCAATCGTTCCGCACCTACAAATCTGATTTCCATTCCTTCCACTTCATTGGGTGTTTCGCAGCCGCTCGTGCAGGGCCAGATTCGCCAAGTCTCCTCTTGTGAGGCGCTTTTCCATCCCAGGCTTTCTGCGAGATGGACAAGCTGCATGTCATTCGGCGGCATAAAGAAGCGCAAGCGCGGCTGCAGATTTCTCGCCGAATACCACTCCTTTACCTCCGCTAGTATCTCCGGCAGTTGCGCTGCCGTCAGCTTTATATTCACGAAAGCATGATTGCTGTCATGCGAAGTAGGATTCTGCGGATTCGCGCCCATGGTTCCCCAGGCGCGCGGCTCCTGCGCGCTCAGGATTTCATAATAGCGCCGCTGGCGGGAGAGCAGGGATTCGATTGTAGGGAGAGTTTGCATGGCGATATTAGCTTCATCTTTCATTGAAAAATTCCAGAATTATGAGAAATAGGTTATCAATCCTCTTATATATAAGGTTCGCCCACAATGGTTGCCTGTTGCTAGAGATTCTCTCGACTCCGTCAAAATCCTTGTTTTGCCAAGCGCGGCGCGCAGGTAAAAGAATGGAGGATCGCGAACAATTTTCCAACTAAATTCCCATTGACAAACGGACCGAATTATCCTAATCTAAATAAGTAAGCTAATTATTGCTAACCACCCATGGGGGTAACCGAAATAAGCCAACTCTGAGAAAACCTTTTGGGGATTTTGCGTTTCTTCGCCGTAGTGTTCGTCGCTATTTGCCACAACCTCTATTGCCGCACAGCGCGCGCCCACAGAATTGGCTGATTCTTCCGACAGCACTGCCAGTTCTGGCAATCAGGGAATGGCCTTGGCACACATAGGCGATCAAGAACAGCCTTTTCGGCGGTTCAATAAAAAAGGGAGGATACCAATGAAAAAGCAGGGAGTTCTGGTTGGTTTTATCATGCTTGGCGTCATCTTATGTATGGCGCTGTCCGCGACTGCACAGCAGTTTACTGAAATAGGCGCATCCCTGAACTTACCCACCACGCTTGGCGGGGCCTGGGGCGACTATGACAAAGACGGTTATCCCGACCTCTATCTTGGGGGAATATGGCAGGTGCATCCTCCCATGCTCTTGCACAACAACGGCAATGGAACTTTCTCGAATGTAACGGCCGCGATGGGGCTCCCCACTACTTACAGAGAGGACTGGGGTTGCGCCTGGGGCGACTATGATAATGACGGCGATTTGGACCTGGTTGTATCCGGAGGCAATCACCCCATCTATCTCTATCGTAATGACGGCAGCACCTTTACTGAAGTTGGAGTGGCCGCCGGATTCATCTGGCAGCCCGTGGCGCGGGGAGTTACCTGGTTCGATTATGACCGCGATAACTGGCTCGATCTCCATGTCTGTTATCAAAATAGTGATTGGTCTCGACTCTATCACAACAATCATAACGGCACTTTTACGGAAGTTACCAACGCGTCCGGCATGAATTTGGCGCCTGCCGCGCTGGGCTCTCAAGGCGCGGCGGCCGACTATAACAACGACGGATGGATTGATCTCTTAGTCGGTCGAATTCGCAATCTTGCGGGAACCGGCATGCCGCCCCGGCTCTATATCAACCACCACGACGGCACCTTTACCGACCAATTCCTGGCTGCGTGTGGGAGTGAGGTAGATGATGTTAATGGCGTGGCCTGGGGGGATTACGATAATGACGGCGATCTCGACTTCTATCTATCCGCCGGCCATACGCGTCCAGCCTGGCTGTATCGCAATAACGGCAACGGAACCTTCACTAATGTCTATGATGCATGCGGCATGGCCGGCATTGAACGCACGGCCCTGGGGGCGGCCTGGGCGGATTATGACAACGATGGTCTCTTGGACCTATCCGTGGCAAATGGCGTGCTCAGCCCATTCCTTTGGCATAATGAAGGCAATGGCATCTTTGCCGACCGCGCGGCAACGGAGGGGATGAATGTTGAGCGGCATTCCCGCGGAAATGCCTGGGCGGATTATGACCGAGATGGCAAAATTGATCTCTTTATGGCCTCTGAAGATAACTTCTCCTGCCTGTATCACAATACGGGAACGACAGGCACTTACTTGCGAGTCAGCGCGCTGACCGACCGCGACGGCGATGCCACTGACGTCAATACGGCAGACGACCGCGATGCCCTCGGCGCGCGAGTGGAAGTAAATCTGGATAATGATGCCCAATTTCCCGTCGGCCGCACGATCGCGCGCGTGATTGACGGGGGCTCCAGCTACATGTCCCAGAATGAACCAATTGCGCAGTTTGGGCTTGGTCCGGCGAGTGCGGTCGCAGTCCGCGCCGTCTTTCCCGACGGCGCCATCAAGGTCCAGTCCAATGTTTCGGCTAATCAGGAAATCGTGCTGCGCGATTTCGCCCAAACCTTCGGTTCCGTCAGCGGAGTGGTCACAAATCCTGCCGGCTTGCCGGTCGCAGGAGTCACTGTAAGCTGTGGACCTATCAGCGCAATCACCGGAGCAGACGGGACATTTCTAATTCCGGAGCTTTGCGCGGGACTTACCTATGCCTTTACCGCAAGTTCGCCAACTTCCCAACCGACTACAGTGCGTGATGTCGCCGTCACAACGGGACAAACCACGATTGCCAACTTTACCATTCAGCTTAAGCCCGGCGACATTGCGGGAACCATCAGGAACTCGGCAACCTCTGATCCAATTGCCGGCGCAACGGTAAGCTGCGCGGGGCAAACCCGGCAAACCGGCGCCGACGGGACCTATCGTTTCTCGAACTTGGCCGCGGGCGGCGATTATACAGTAAGCGCAAGCGCCCAAGGCTATGTTACCAAAGAGGTTACCGGAGTAACTGTTCAGCCCACACAGACCACCACCGTGGATATCTCCCTTGATGTGGTGCCGGGCACGCTCCGCGGCAAGCTCTATGATGAAAAGAATCAGAAGCCGCTTGGCGGAGCCCATATCGAACTCGATTGGTATTGGTCTACGGTTACGGCACCGGACGGCACATATTCTTTCGACGGCGTGCCGGTTGGCACGAACCATACGGTCTCTGTCTATCTGCCGGGATATACCGGGGCCTGGATATATCCGATCGAAATCAAAACGGGGATGACAACCGAACTGAATATCCCCCAAGTTAGCTTGACTATTCCCAAGGGCAAGTAAGCACCTGTATAGTCGGCAAATATTAGACGCGGAAAACACCGAACAGGAGAGGCTTCCTGTTCGGTGCGTTTTTAGAGGGAAAGATTGCAGGCTTTGCGGCGCGCGTCCAACCTTCGCCCCTTCGGCACAGGTATCCCAAAGGCGAAGGCAGACAGACATCGCTTTACATCCGCATCCACCATTTCATTGGTGGAATGTCGTATTCATGGCCGGGTTTTTGCCAAGTTCTTCTATATTCATTTTCGGAAGGCGATTCAATCAATTTGATGCGAAGGGCTATCTCTTCTAAGACTATCTGGGCAATGTCTATTTTTCCTGCAAACAGCTTTAGCCAGCACGCACCTCCTGACTGGCCTGGTGTTAGGCAGCAGATATAAATGACTAAGCCAGCCGGTCGGCCGGAAAGGTGGGTATTCGCGGCTACTATGTCTGCCAGTGGAATTTGCCGTGGCTGGCCGCGCCAATTCCAATACATTAATTCAGTCGGCGTGAATTGGATCGCCGAATGTAATAGCTGACTCCACGCGTAGACTGCAAACGAGAAGAAAACGAGCATAGCGGGAATTGCCGCATATTTCCCAATTTTATCCGGTGAAGCTGAAGGAAGCAAGAAAATGCAAGAGAAGATGAAAACAAGGCCAAACACAGACACTATTGCGTCGAAGAATTGTCTGGCATTACGGCGAATAAAAACCCGTTCGCCGGCTTTTAATTGTGCTGCTAATTTAGATTCAGGCATTTGCGTTGTCCACCATTTCCAATTATTTTATCCGTGACTTCCTCCCCTTCAGCGCAAGCACCCCAAACGCGAACGCCGACGGGCAGAGTTTATTGAGCGGGCAGGCGGGGCAATCGGGCTTCTTGGCGGCGCAGGTGCTGCGGCCGTGGAGGATGATGGCGTGGGAGAAGAAGCTCCAGTCTTTTTCCGGCAGGATTTGCTGAAGTTCCATTTCGATCTTGTCGGCGGTTTTCTGTTTTGCTAATCCCAGCCGCGCGGTAACGCGGGTAACATGGGTGTCCACAATGACGGTGGGCCGGCCCCAGACCGCGGCGAGGATGACATTGGCGGTTTTGCGGCCCACGCCGGGGAGTTTTACGAGGGCTTCCATGTTGTCCGGCACTTCGCCGCCGAAGCGGGCGATGAGTTCCTGGCAGCAGCCCTGGATGCTCTTCGCCTTGTTGTGAAAAAAGCCGGTGGGCTTGATGTCGGTCTCGATTTGCGTGAGGGGGGCTTTCGCCCAGTCGGCCACGGTGCGATATTTGGCGAATAATTTGGGCGACAGCGAATTGACGAGCTTGTCGGTGCACTGCGCGGAGAGGATGGTGGCAATGAGCAGTTGCACGGGATTTTTATAATCCAGCGTGCATTTGGCCCCGGGAAAGGTTTGGCGTAGAATAGAGACAATTTTGCGCGCCCGCGCCATTAGCTCGGCGGCGGATTCGGATTTAGCTGGCATGATTGCACCTCAGGCAGTGGTTGGTGGTAGTTTAGCAAAAACCCCAGTAACCCGCCATAGGCGGGCAAGCCGCATCCTACTTCGCTAAAGCTACGTAGGACAGGAAGTCGCTATGAGCGCTAAGTCCAGCGCAGAGGAGAAATAATTGGAACTTCTTGAACCGCGGAGCGCGCAGAGGGCGCGGAGAGAGAAGCAAATATGGCCACAGATTCATGCGCCTGTGGCGCATTTCCGCAGATGCGCGCAGATAGGGCTCTTTTGAAGGCAGGAAAGAGGCGGGGAGGGCGGAATTAAGGTCTTATGGCATAAAGCTGTTTGACTAGAGCGATTGGTTGGAGATAAATCCATGAAACGGATAATTCGACGCTTTGCAATCCTGCTGCTCGTTGTTTTCCCCTGGCTTTGGGTCTATCTTTTGCATTGGTATAGCGCTTCCGGCTCGGGAATTCCGGGATCAATCTTGAGAACTGCCAATCCTAACTTTATTTCGCTTGGCGGATGGATTTTGTTTGCCTATTGGTGCGGAGCAGCGGCATTTGTAGTGATTCAAGATACTCGCCGGCAAAGAGGACGCCTGGTAATTTACGCCCTTATTGTCTTTATTCTTTTGCCCTTTGTTGCCGGCCTTTTTCTATTGGGAATTGCCTTTCACGCTCTGCCAAAGATTATCGCAAGCTTGCGGACAAGCGACGGGCATGTCTTTCATGTCCAGCATGCAGGAGCATTTCAGGGAACCATGTATCTGTTCACCGAGGAAGTGAGCCGAAACCGCTTCTTGCTCCATTCTAGAGTCGTGGGCCGGATTCATGGCGATTACCAGCTTCTTGTCAAATTAGTGCCGCCCAAGAAGATGCTCGCACCCTCCAAAGGGGCCGGCTGGCCGAGTGATACGGATTCAGTTTCGCAATCTTGGAAACTCTTAAGCAGTCCGAATGAACGCATTATCGTGGCAATCTACGAGCCGCCTCAAGAGTCCAGGCAAAATCAAACTACCGTGCAGGCCCGAATGGCCTATGATTTGGCCGCTCGCAAATTTTATGGAGACGGCCTCGACGACGAATACAAGTCAGTTGATGAGCTATCCCCATTCGTTTTGGTCGGCTCCCTGAATGAACCTGAGAAACCTCGCGAGGAGTTGAAGTCGCTGGATCGCGGGGCGGACAGCTTATCGCAATAGATAGCCAGGTGTTAGCAAAAAGCTAACAAGTGTTCCGTTTTTGCTAACAATCCATATTGACAAGTGGAGCGGAAGCCCTAGAGCGCATTTCAAAAGTCATTTCTTCCTTATAGGCATCAGCCTTGGGATTGAAATGCGCATGAAAACTGGCTCGAATTTACGACCAGCTATATTCAAAACTCCTCTAAAAGGAGTTTTGAAATAGCTTCTAGCTTCCACAGGATTGTTGCGAATATCATGGCTCGTAGGTTACGCGCGGATTTGAAGCATTTCGCCTATCGCGTCCTGTGATTTATACAATGCGACTGGCAAAGCAGGGGGCGGGCGTGGTAGAATCGTTGGCAGGAGTGAATCATGTCAAGTCCATATTCGAGTAAGGTGATGGAGCATTTCGCGAATCCGCGGAATGTGGGTGAGATTGAGAATGCCGACGGGATTGGCAATGTGGGCAATCCCGTGTGCGGGGATATTATGCGGATGACGATCCGCGTGGAGGGCCATGCGGCGGATCCGATGGAAAATATCATCGCCGACGCCAAGTTCAAGACTTTCGGCTGCGGCGCGGCGATTGCCACTTCCAGCATGGCGACGGAGTTGATTAAGGGCAAGACCATTCATGAGGCCCTGCAAGTTACCAATCAAGTGGTGGCGGAGTCGCTGGGCGGGCTGCCGCCGTTGAAGATGCATTGTTCCATGCTGGCGGAAGAGGCGTTTCATTCCGCGATTGACGATTATCTGACCAAGACCACGGGCAAAGGACTGCCGGGATATAAGAAGGGCAGTCATCAGAACCACGAAGAAGCAAAGTAAAAAGTAAAAAGTAAAAACCAGTTGTCCAGACCAAGTCCATAGTCTGTCGTCTATCGTCCATAGTCCAAAAGTCGTGCGCCTGCCCTGAGCGGAACAAAGTGCAGTCGAAGGGTCGTGAGTCATAGGTTGCTCTGTTGCAAAGCACATGTAGGGCGGGGTTGCCATGCCCCGCCGAGCCTTGAATTAAAGACCAATAGAATGTCTTTCCGCCTGGCTGCAAAAATAGCTTTGGGCCATTTTATGTGCTTTGCAACAGAGCAAGTCATAGGTCATGGGTCATCAGGCAAAAGACCTTCAACTGCAAAAAATGTGGGGAGGGAGATAACTTGGCAAAAGAGAAGTTGACGCTTGAGGACAAGCTTTACCTGGTGAAGTTCAAGCCGGATGAGGAGAGTCATCTGGTGATTAAAGATATGGGCGTGTGCGCGGGCAAGTGCAGCGGGCAGGGGCGGGCCTGCACGAACTTCTGCCCGGCGGGGGTGTATAAATGGGATGAAAAAAACTCCGCCATGATTGTGAATTATGAGGAATGCTTCGAGTGCGGCTCCTGCCGGGTGGGGTGTCCGTTCGGCAATATCGAATGGCGCTATCCGCGGGGAGGCTATGGGGTGCAGTTTAGGAACGGGTAATATGGAGATTAACCGCAAAGCCGCTAAGTCCCTAAGTCCGCATATGGCGGACCGGGATGGCGGCCCAAAGGGCCTAGCCAAGCGCAAAGTCCAGCGCAAAGGAATTAAGTGGCAGGAGTAAACTCCTGCCCAACGAGGATTTTTCTTTGCGTTGGCTTGGCGTCCTTTGCACTTTGCGGTTAGGCAGTTGACTTATTTTCAGGAGGGAAGAGATGGCAATAAAGATCACGATTGATCGGGATAAGTGTGTGGGAGCGGGGGTATGTGTGGCGCTGGCGCCGGAGGTGTTTCAGTTGGATGATGAAGACAAGGCGACGGTGATCGCGGTTGACGGCGCGCCGATTGAGGATATCCGCGACGCGGCGGAGCGCTGCCCGACGGGGGCGATAACGGTAACAGAAGAATAAAAACAAAACAGTAACCGCAGAGCCGCTAAGAGCACAGAGTTTCGCAGAGAGATTCCCAAAAAGAGATTACTATCTCCTTAAAAACCCCTTTGCGCCCTCTCTGCGCCCCCTCTGCGCCCCCTCTGCGCCCCCTGCGTCTTTGCGGTTACTGTTTTAAATTGCCCTATATCCGCGGGCGGCGCGGGGTTTTCTTTTCAATTCATTCTATTAGCTTGTTGGATTTATAGGGAGGAAGCGAAAATGGCAGATTCGTTTATGGCGCGCTGCGGGGATGATTGCGAAAAATGCGGGCATCGAGAATCGGACGGTTGCACGGGTTGTCAGGTAGCCGGTAAACCTTTCTGGGGTGAGTGCAAAATTGCCGCCTGCTGCGTCGCAAAAGAACACGATCATTGTGGACAATGCGCGGATTTCCCCTGCGACAAGCTAAATGAATACGCCTCCGAGCCCAATAATGAGTATATACTTCTGAACCTTAAAGCCTGGAATGAGATGGGATATGAAGCCTGGCAAAAGAAAAATAAGCAGGCATAAAATAAAGCATTAACCGCTAAGGCGCTAAGGGCGCCCCTCGACGCTGCTCGGGATAAACAAAGTTCAGCGCAAAGGGAAAACTAAAGACATCTCTAACCGCAGAGCGCGCAAAGGGCGCAGAGCAAACGGGAAGGACTTTTTAGCGAGTGGTATTTAGAATTTCTTTGCGTTTTCTTTGCGTCCTTTGCACTTTGCGGTTTCTGTGTTTCTGTTTTGAAGTTTCTGTTTATATCCGCGGGCGGCGGGGGATTTTCTTTTGCACGCGCTGGATTAGCTGCCCGAGTTCGGGCGGAATTTCCGGCGGCAGGCCGTAGATGGCGGATTCGTTGCCGCTGCGGACGGCCCAGGCGGAATCGCCGTAGGAGTAGTGCCACCATTCGTCATAGCAGTTGGTAAATCCCGCTTTAATCATGGCGTTATACAGCAGGGCGCGGTTGGCGCGCGCCGCGGGAGTAAGCTGCCGGTAAAAAGTGCCCCAGGTCTTTTGCTCCGGCGGCTCCGAGGACATCATGTCAATTCTGCGGCCGTTGCTAAAGATGATGCCCACATCCACCGCGCCGCCGGTGCAGTGGCCGGGGGGCGCCTTATAATCGGGGGGATGCAAAAAGCGGTTCACTTCTCTTCTCAATACCGACGGCGGCCAGTTGGGGTGGCGCTCGCCCATCATCTTAAAATAATTCCAATAGGCCTTTTCCTGCATGGTGTGGCTGCGCAGCGAGGTATGCACCAGCAGCAACAGCCTCTCCGGCAGGCTCTCCGCGACCTCCACCAGCCTCCGCGCCACGGCCGCCCGCGCCCAGGGCAGGGGCGCTTTCACCCGCAGCCGCGGCGACAAGCCCTTCAGACACACAAGCGGCTCGCCACATTCCCTGATGGGAATCCTATCCAGCCGGCTGATCCCCGGCTCGCGAGGACGCAGCAAAAAATCGCGGTCAAAGGGGGAAGATTTGGCGGAAGATGATGGAAATAAAAATTGTTGCATATTAGCTGCGATAGTTATCTTCTATAAGCGACGCAAGATCGAACTCTGGAAGGAGTGGATTGATATATTGAATCATTTCTATCCTTTCCTTCCCTGGCAGGTCTTCAGTCAATATGGTTGGAATCTCATATAATTTTGCCGTTGCCCAAATCTGTGCATCCCAATAGTGCATTTGATGTTCACGCGCGGCGCGCGCGGCATCGAGAATTACTGTGGCAGTTAAGTCGCAAATCCAAAAAGAATTTAAAAAAGCTTCCAATTCCATATACGCCTCGACGGGTGATAAAGGAAATGGAATGCGTTTTGTTACTGCGTTATAAAATTCCCCTAATGCTTGCGTACTTAATGCGGCAAACTCATTATCCGTCAAGATGCGTATCAAATCAGCGGCTTTTTGCTGCTTTTCAAGATATCTGTTATCAAACGAATATACTAGGATATTGGCATCAATTAGATACTTACCGGCCATAACGAGACATCCGCTCTTCGTAGAGTTCTTCTCGATTCCATTTCCAGCCCTTTTTCGCTTGTCCCAATGCTTTACGCTTTTCAATCAAATCGAAAAAAGGTTTTATTGCGGCGGGATTGGGACGCGTTCTAAACCTCACGGGAGAGGGTTTGACATCTATCCTTCTGCGGATCACTTCAGCTGCTGAAATTCCCAACTCTTTGGCCTCTCGTTTGACCAGCAAAGACTGTCCTTTTTTAATATAAATTTGCATACGCACCATCGTGCTCATGTTGTCGCTCCAAATACTATATATACATTATATTATACATCATATTGACGAAAAATAACACTATATGCTGTTCCGACACAAGACCAAAGACTCTGGACTAAGGACTAAGGACTCTCGCCGCCTTAGCGGCGAGTTCATCCCCACAATTTCCTATCCAAACTCCTATACTGCGCGGCTTCGGCGATGTGGGTGAGGGTGATGGTTTCTTCATTGGCGAGGTCGGCGATGGTGCGGGAGAGTTTGACGATGCGGTCGAAGGCGCGGGCGGAGAGGCCCAGTTGTTCGATGATGCCCCGCAGGAAGTGCTGGATGTCTTCGGAGAGCGGGCAAAATTCTTTGAGTTGGCGGGGGAGCATTTGCGCGTTGCAGTAAATATCGCTGCCATTGAAGCGGCGGGTCTGGATTTCGCGGGCTGCCTCGACGCGGGCGCGAATGGTCAGCGAGCTTTCTTCCGAATTGTTGGAGAGCAATTCGTCCTGTTTCAGCCGCGGCACTTCGATGTGGATGTCCACGCGGTCGAGCAGCGGGCCGGAGACGCGGTGCAGGTAGCGCTGGATGGCGCCGTGGGTGCATTTGCAGGGGCGGGCGGCATCCATGAAAAATCCGCAGGGGCAGGGATTCATGGAGGCGATGAGCATCAGCCGCGCCGGATAGGTCGTGGAACCGGCGACGCGGCTGATATGCACCTGGCCTTCTTCCAGCGGCTGGCGCAAAACTTCCAGCGCATCGCGGCTGAATTCCGGCAGTTCGTCGAGAAACAGCACGCCATGATGGGCCAGGCTGATCTCGCCCGGCCTTGGAGTGGTGCCGCCGCCGGCCAGACCGGGTGTGGAAATCGTATGATGGGGTGCGCGGAAGGGGCGGGTGGTCAGCAGCGCGGCATCGCGGGGCAGCTTGCCCGAAATGGAATAGATTTTCGTTACTTCCAACGATTCATTCAGCGAGAGGGGCGGCAGAATGCTCGGCAGGCGCATCGCCAGCATGGTCTTGCCGGCGCCGGGAGGGCCGGCCATGATGACATTATGCCCGCCCGCGGCGGCCACTTCCAGGGCGCGTTTGACGTGAATCTGTCCTTTGACTTCCGAGAAATCAATATTATAAGTGGGAGCATTGAGGTTCCATTCATGGGCTGTGCAGGGCGCGGGCTTGCGCGCGGAAGGATTGGAAACCACTTCCGCGGCTTCCCAGAGGGTCTGCACGGGATAGACATCTATGCCCTCGACGACGCAGGCTTCCGGCGCATTTGCCTTGGGGACAATCAAGCCCTTTTTGCCGGCGGCCTTGGCGCCCAGCGCAATAGGTAATACGCCCGCCACGGGCCGGACTGAGCCATCGAGCGAAAGTTCGCCCACGGCGGCGAAATCGGTAAGATCGGGGGAGATGAACTGCTCCGTGGCGGCCATAATGCAGAGGGCGATGGGCAAATCGAAAGAGGGGCCTTCTTTGCGGATATCTGCGGGGGCGAGATTGATGGTGATGCGGCGCATGGGGAACTCGAACTGCGAGTTGCGCAGCGCGGAGGCGACGCGGTCGCGCGCCTCTTTCACCCCCTCATCGGGCAGCCCGACAATGGCGAAATAGGGATTACCGCCGCCGACATCAGCCTCCACCCGCACCAGGTAGGCGTCAATGCCCATGATTGCGCAACTGTTAATGAGAGCCAGCATAAAAGAACTCTTCGGCAAACAGGTGAGCGATTCCTGCATGAGGGAGAGAAACAATTTCACCGCCAAGGCGCGAAGGGAAGCAAATTGTGGCTATGGCAGGCAATTTCGGTTGACACCGGCCGGCGCGCGTGGTATATTTGCCGAAAGCTGAGAAGGGCTGAAAAAGCGCGAAATATTTGCGCGAATCCCAAAGCGTGAGAGGTCATAAGCCATGGCTCGCCAACGAAAGATCCTGGTAGTTGATGATGAGCGCCATATTGTTCGACTCATACAGGTCAACCTGGAGAGAAGCGGTTACCAGGTGGTAACCGCGTTCGATGGCAAAGAGGCGCTCAAGAAGGTGGAGGCCGAGCGTCCGGACATGGTGGTGCTGGATGTGATGATGCCTCATATGGACGGCTTCGAAGTGCTTAAGCACTTGCAGGCGAATGTTGCGACGCGCGAGATTCCGGTAATTATGCTTACTGCCAAGGCGCAGGATGCGGATGTTTTCCAGGGCTGGGCGTCGGGCGTCAGCGCCTATCTCACCAAGCCTTTCAATCCGGTCGAGCTGATTACCTATGTAAAGCGCATTTTCTCCAGTAAGGATGATTTTGGCGGCCCCGGCGATAAGACTTTCAATGTATAGATAGTTGTCGGTGGCCCGTGGTCGGTGGTCAGTTTAAAATTTTAATTGAAAATTCAGGCAAAACGTCAAGGGGCTGGGGGCATGGGCAAAGAAGAAACCGAAAACACCGAGAGTTGTTGCAGTTGCATGGACAGCCGCAAGTTATTGATTGCGGGCCTTGTGCTGGGCGGCGCGGCGCTGCTGGCCTTCGGCATTATGAGCTGGTGCGGCGCGCCGGAAAAGCGAGCCGACAAACTGCTGGCGCGGGCGGAGAAGAAGGTCGGCGAGATTGAAAATTTCCTCGCCAAAGCGTCGTAATGCCGGTATTGAATAGGGTCCGCTTCCCCGTCCATCAAGGCCTCTGCCTCCGCTGACAGTTTCCATTTCCCCGGGCGGCCTTTTGCACTGTTCTCGGCACAATCCCGCGCAAGGACGATGTACTTTTGGCGGACAAGAAACTTCAAATATCCCTTGACAATGACGCGGCTGCGTCCAAATATACGAGAGATAGCATCCAACCTTGCGCCGGCGCAATTGCCGGGATTGTGAGGTCCGCCATGTATGTCTTCTTCCGATCTCTAACACAGTGGCTCGCGGTCTGCCTGCTCTCCGCGCTGCCCATTGCGGCCTTTGCCGACAGGCCTCCGGCAGAACCGCCTGCGCGGGTGCTCATCGAAGGCGTGCCTTTCGTCTCGATCGGGGATCCCTGTGCGAAGCCACTGGCCGCCAATAATCCCTCCGCAGCCGCAGCTTACATGATGGTGTTCCGCTACTATCGGCCGGAGGCGAAGACCTTCCGCGACTACTTCGAGGCCGCCGACGCGCAGAAGGGATCGTTGCGGGAGGAATGGAAAAGCGCCAAGAGCCTCAATCAGCTTCGCGAACTGGTGTCCTCCGGCAATCCCGTGATCATCGTTACCGCCCGCACACCCTACGCGCATGAACTTTACGCCATGTTCGTGATGTTCCTTGGTGCAGGCGCCGATCTGGGGGGAGTGAAGTTGCGGGATCTCGACGCGAAGGATTACTCGTCCCGCCTTTTGGGCCGTATGGTGAGCCTGGAGGTGCTTCGGAAGATTGCCAAGGCCGGCCCAATGAATCCTCTCGACGAGTGGGTTACGCAATGCTCGCGCGTGGTGGTCGGCCTTGATCCGGCCCGCCGCGTGGTCATCCTCCACGATCCGGAGTTCGGTCCTGCCTGGGAGACGTCGTATGACGACTTCGAGAAGATGTGGTCGGCCGCCGACCGCAGGTATTGCCTCCTCACGCCCAAAGACGGTTCCCGGCCAACGGCCGCAAGCGCGCCCGCATATCCGCCGCGCACGGCCAATCAGCGCGCGGCAGAATGTTATCTCTACGGATACTCATTAGCAGCTACGGGGAAGCCGGCCGAGGCGGACGAGCGCTATCGCGCGGGATTGGGCCTGGAGGGTCTTTCTGCAGGCTACCGGTTTATCTTGCTTCAGGAGCGAGGGTATCTGGCTTATCGCCAGAAGCGGAATGAGGAGGCGATAGCGCTGCTTCGACAGGCAACGGAACAGATTCCCCAAGCGCCGGGGCCGTGGTTTCTGATGGCGAACATCTGCCGCGAAACGGGGGCAGCGGGAGGCAAGACAGCCGCCGCAGAATTTCAAAAAACGGCGGAGAAACTGGCGGGCGACCAAATTGGTTTGCAGACCGGCTTGAAGGCCTTTCCGGACAATCTCTTCAGCTCGGTACCCTTGATGACTCTCATACCCGGCCCATCGCCGAAGTAGTTTGCTCGGATCAAACCTTTCTTTAGCGGGCCAAGTCAGTCTGAAGGGCGCGCCTGCGGGCCAAATATCTTCGACAGCCGCCGGCTCGCCTCTTTGGCCATGATGCGCACCAGCCCGATAGTAGTGCGATCATCGAAGAGCATCATTAACAGCGCTTCCTCTCCTACCAAGGACACATGGATACTCTCGTGCTCTCCCTGATGAAACAGCACGCTGAATTCCGGTTCTCCGATGAGCCGCGCAATTTCTTTGGTGGCGGCGAAGCAGCCCGCGGCCAGGGCCGCCAGGGAAGTGGTATCGAGGCTTGCGGTCTCTCCCTGCTGGCAGATAAGCGAGCCGTCCCGGCTGATCAAAAGGGCGCATTTCGCCTGGCTCTCCGCCAGCAAAAAATGCAGCGCCTCCTCCGCCTCTTTCTGGTCATTCTCATAAATCATAAATACTTCATGGCTGGGCATCGTGCTCACTCCTGTAAGGTGTTTGGTTCAGTCCGGGCTCTGTTTTCTTCTTCGTCCATGGAGCGAGAGAGCCGCGCACAGATCTCGTCCAAGGTGTTTGCCGCAGCGCGCATCTCCAGCCGGGCTTCTCCCAGGGCGCACTGTTTTTCCGCCACCGCAATCACAAAACCCCAGGTGATGGCGGAAACGAAGAGCCGGGCGAATTTCGCCTCGATCATGCCGACCGAAATTTTGCCGGCGCCGGCAGAACCCGCCCAATCGGTAACCATCTTGCCCATGGCGGCGCCCAGTCCGGCGGCCG
>Ga0315288_10002220_pt1 | contig 25131 bp, 15 predicted proteins | sample YL17G11_20_MG_FD_203454 | JGI IMG/M metagenome (GOLD analysis project Ga0315288, IMG submission 203454) | Sediment microbial communities from Yellowstone Lake, YNP, Wyoming, USA - YL17G11_20 | ecosystem: Environmental > Aquatic > Freshwater > Lake > Sediment | place: USA: Wyoming | collected... | reverse complement strand
GGAAATACATAAACCGCCTCGATCTTCTCATCGTATGGATTATGAAACTGCTGCGTGACATCGACGGTTGCTATATAGCCGCTGATTTGCCCTTTCACATCGGTGTGCTTGAGCGGCAGCGGAATTTCTTTCTCTTCTTCGGGCAGCTTGGCTAACATGGCACCGCAGCCGGGTGTATCTTCATCGACGGAGACAGCCTGTGTTTCGGATTTTGCTATCACCCAAATCTCATCCTCTGTGACATTGAGCAATTCAGCGGGCATTCGTCCATCCGGCGCGGGCTCGCTTGCCACGTAAGAATAAGGGGTATTCCCGCGGGAACGACGATTAGTCGATGAAGCCGAGCCCGGTTGCTGCCCACCGCCATATCCCCCCATGCCACCCATGCCACCTGTGCGACCGGCGCCGACATATCTGTCGTTATCGCGGCTGCTGCCTCCATACGTGACGACGCCCCTACCACCCATCATGCCTTCTTCTGCCGATTTTTCCGCTGGCGCTGATACCTTACCTCTTATGACTTGAACTCTTGCTCTTTCTTCGCTTTCTGGCGTTAAGGAGAACCTGATATCTTGTGGATACTGCGGTTGGGTAATCACTTCAGCCTGTGGAGTTCCGGTAGTACCCGATATTGTCAAGCTGTCATCTAATCCATCCTTATCCGGCTCGACCATGACCTGCTGCATGCTCAAGCCGCTTTCATCTTCTGATGGTTCCTGTTTTGGTTTAGATGATTCAACCGGTTTTTGCGCCCACACATTGAGTTCGGAATCGTGCTTTTTACTATCGTCGGCTAATGCAGGTTTTTCACTCGGCTCATCCGCCGGCTGTTGTAAGGTTGTTGCCGGTCGTTCCTGGCACCCAACGAAAGAGTATAGTAATACGATTGTGGTCAGGCTAAGAAGAATTGATGCGATTAGGACTTTCTTTTTCACTTTTATTCTCCTTTTTCGAATGTGATTTCGGCGGGTATTTCTTTTGCGTCTGCATCACCGGCGACGATGAGCTTCAGCTCGTATTGCGGCTCGGTCCCGCCGATGATTTGCAGATGTATGGTGGCGATTCGGGTGCGGCCTTTAGGAAGGTCGCTGCCGGTGCTGAAAGCGGCGATGATGATGCGGTCCTTGGCCAAGGCCGCCGGGTCGTAGTACGGTGCTTCTTTGAATGCTTCGTGCCGGCCGCCTTCGACGCCGACGATTTTGATTTGGCCGGCGACAGCCTTAAGCTCGAACTGATAGGCGGCGAGGCTTTTGTTGCCGGAATCGATATATATGTGCAGCGGGGCGAAACGCACGCCGGACTGAGCGGTCGAATAATCCTGCTCCGACTCCTGCGCCAGAACGGGAACTATCAAACAAATGCCGGCCAGAATGATTGGCGTTATTTTAGTCATTATAAAACTCCCTTATCCAGGCGGACGGCTGCAAGAGCGACCACATCGACATCGCCGCGATCGATCAGGCCGTCGCCGTTAATGTCCCACTCTGTTTCAGCAGGGCCGGTGGATTCGATGTGCTTCGCTAATTTGAAGGCATCGAGGATGTCCACTCGGCCGTTTCTGTCAATATCGACAGCCTGTGTTTCGCTGAGTGAAAAGCGATCTGTTGCCGGCCCGGTCTGTTTGGTAAGGTTCAAACTGAAGGCAAAAATAATAATCGCAGCCGCGGCGGCAATCCGCCAGGCCCAGTGAACTCGCAGGCGTCCGCCTTTGCCGGATTGTAAGGGAGCAAAGTGCTTATAAGCCCGATCCATAACAGCCCGGTCCACCTCGGGCGGCACTCCAACCCGCGGTTCAAAAAGGGCGTTCAAATCAGCCGAGAGCTTCGAAGGTACCCTCAAATCCATATCCTCATCAAAATGTTCTTTTCTTTTAGTCATAAATCGTTGCTCCAATATGTTAAGCAGCCAAACCGACCAAAAGGTTCAAATTTTTTGAGGAATTTTCCGTAAAATTTCAAAATTATTGGTTGGGAAAAGCCATCCACATCGCGATAAACGACAATCGGGATGTGGCTGCCACACATTAGAACTGATATAAAACGCGTGGCAGCCTCAAAGCCGCAGGCTTTGGGGATGGTTGAGAATGATAAAATCCAGGTTAAACATATTCAAAAGAACTATATTCGAGTCGCCAGGGCCACTCTGAAAATCGCGCCGGTGGGTTTTGCGCCGATGATTTCCACGAAGCCGTTGTGTGCCTCAGCGAATTTTTTCACCAGGGCCAGGCCTAAACCCGTTCCCGCGGTCTCGCGGGTTGACTCGGCTGCCGAGCGATAGAACTGCTCGAATATTTTGTTTCGCTGCCGGTGCGGAACGCCGGGGCCGTGATCCTCAACCTCGATAACAGTGAATTTCCCGTCGTTTTTGGTCCGTACGGTAATCGTCTTATCCTCGGCGTCGCGAGCGTACTTGATTGCATTGTCCAGCAGGTTCACAATAATCTGCGTCACGGCGTCGGCGTCAAAAGTCGCCTGCTCGATTTGGCCGGGCTCGGTCCGGATCGAAAAGCCCTTCTGCACGGCATAAGGCCTCATCATCTCGACCACGTTCGCGACGCACTTGTTGATGTCACCTGCATTGAAGGCGTATTTTTTCCGTCCCTTCTGGATACGCGAGAAGTCCAGCACGTTCTCTATCAGCCGGCTGAGCCTTTCGCTTTCCTGCCGCATATTCCCGTAATATTCGACTGCCTTGTCCTGCGATTTGACCCAGTTCTTCTCCAGCATCTCGGAGTACATTCGAATGCTGGTCAGCGGCGTTCTCAGCTCGTGCGAGACGGCCGAGATGAAATCGTCCTTCTTCTGCGCCAGCCTGATTTGTGCCGTGGCATTGCGCCACAGACTTGCCAGCCCCAGTGAGACCGCGAAAAGCACAATCGCAATGATGCTGAAATACCAGATTCGCAGGTGGCGGATTTCTTTGCCGATCCAGCCGGGGTCGATTTCTTTAAGGTTCAGGACCAAATCGCCAAAGCCAAAATTCAGGATGGCAGCGTAGGCGACGTTTTTATTGTCACGCGCATCTGCTCCCGGCGACAATTCGAAACTCATGCCCTTGCGCATGAATCGTGATGCGGAATCCTCGATCTGCTCGATGAGCATTTTCTCATTGAGCTGGAAGCCCTGCAGGAAATGTTTGTCTTCGATTTGAACGTGCCGCAGCAGGAATACCTGCCCGCCGAAGATGGATTCGGCTTGTTGCGAAACGGTGTCTCCACCGGCCGGCTGGCCTGTCCTGAGCGCAGTCGAAGGGCCGGGTACGACCACCGGAAAGAACGGTTCGATGCGCACCTGAACCGTCTCGGTTTGACTTTCGTCCGGGCTCGCTGCTTGCTGTCCGTACGGACCACCCGCCCGCCCGGTCTGAGCTGTTAATTCCTGAGTTTGCTGCTGTGGCTGAGCTGCCACGTTCGAAAGAACATTCTGCTCAAAAACCGCTCGCCTTTGCTGGAGTACCTGGGTCTTTTGGCCTTTGCTTTGCAGACTCTCGATGGGATAACTTTGAGACAATTTATCCTTCTTACCTGCCTCTTTGGCAAACTGATCCGTCAGGCCTGCATTGCCGTTTTTGGAGTTGCCGGGCTGATCCGGCTCGACCGTTTCCGGCTCCTTCGGCGGCGCGATACCGCTTCGGCTATAAAGATTCATCTTCAGAGAACCGGGTGTAGTTCCGCTAAGCGCCGGCAGCAGGTTTATCTCGATGTTTTTCCTGTTCGAACCAGCTTCGGCAAACAGCTCGTTATCGGATTCGGTCAAATCCTGTCTTTGATCGACGTTATCGTTTGGCGTGATGACGCTGCCGTCCGGCTCGATTTGGAAATTGCCGTAAGCCAGGCCCTGCTCCAGGCGACCGGCCAGCGGGCTGCGAAGAACGGGCATTTGCTGCCGGCCGGGCGCGACATTCTCCGGCACATAGTAATATTGATAATCGGTGTAAGGGCGGCTTTGCTCGGTCTGCATGAACTCATCGAGCGTACGTGTGACATCCTGCCTGACCTGCTCGGCGACGGCGGCGAATTCGCCCAGGCGCGAGCCCTCCAGACCTTGCGCCCGTATCCGGATGGAGTGGTATCCCATCCAGGCCAGCCCGCACAGGGCGGCAAGAATGATTATCGACAATATAATAAGCCGTTTATACATTTGCTATCCGCCGCTTTCGTATTTATAGCCCGCGCCGCGGACGGTTTTGATAATCTGAGGCTCGGCGGCGTCCCGCTCGATCCTGCTCCTGAGCTTGGCGATGTGCATATCGACGGTTCGTGTCCCTAATTCGCTCATCGTTTCGTTCCAGACCGCTTTGTACAATTCCTCCCTGCTGATAATCCTGTTCGGATTGGCGGCGAAGAACTGTATTATTGCCGCTTCTCGCTTGCTGATCTCTATATCTTTGCCTTCGCGCCTAACTTTTAAGGCCGGAATATCAACATCCAAATCCGCAAAATGAAACGTCTGCCCGACGGCGCGTGCCGGGTCGGTTCGCCTCAGCACGGCATTGATCCTCGCCAGCAGCTCTTCAAGCGAGAATGGCTTGGTTATGTAATCATCGGCTCCAAGATTCAACCCGGCGACTTTCTCTTTTTCCTGACCCTTGGCGGTCAGCATGATAATCGGGGTCTGCAAACCATCGCCACGCCATTTGAAGCAAAGTTGTTCGCCGCTGATTTTCGGGAGCATCAAATCGAGCAGAATCAAATCGAACCGCCGCCCGGCCACGGCGCGCTCGGCTTCGAGCCCGTCGGCGGCCTCGGTAACTTCGAAGTTGTGAAACTCCAAAAAGTCCGTCAGGGCCGAGCGGATTTTTTCTTCGTCTTCAACTACCAATATGGATTCTTTTTCTTCCATAGTCACATATGCTCCTATGTATATTATAGGCTATATCGACGCTGATGTTTTGTAAATGTTTTGTAAAAAAGCATCGCTTCTATTTTACGTCCATTTTACCCATCTCTCAACCGGAACTATCGTATAATTTATATAGTTCGAGGACCCAATTAATAACCTTTTTTGTAAGGAGGAAACGAAATGAAGCTCGTAAGCAGGAATCAAAAACGGCTGCCCGGATTCGTATCTCTTCTCGGAATCTGTATGATGTTTTTCATACAGACCGATGCAGCGGCAAACACTCCCGAAGCAGTCCTTGCAAGCATGCCTGTCAAAGAAATTACCGTTTTTAAGGATGGTCACGCCTTCGTTCTGCACGAGGGAAAGATGCCGGCCGGCCCAGATGGCAACGTTACGATCGATTACCTGCCCAGGCCTATCATCGGAACGTTCTGGGCCTATTCGTCGGACGTCAATGCCAAATTCACCGGCGTCGTCTCATATAAACGTGTTGTCCCGGTCAAAAGAACCGCCCTGACTATTCCCGAACTTATCGAGGGGAACATCGGTGCCAGGGTTCGCATTATCGAGGCGGGTCTGGCCCCCTACGAGACTACCATTCTTGGAATACCGACTCGAAGCACCGAAGAGCTCAGCAGTGCCGAGCCGCCGGGAAGTCCGGAAAAGCTGCCGCAGCGAGGTGACATTGTTTTATTGAAGTTCGAAGGCGGTGTCAAAGCGGTCCCTGTCAGCCGGATCCAGGAAGTGACTTTTCTCGATGAGCCAAAGCTTCAACTTGCCGGCGAGCAGTTCCGGGATATGATGACGCTCAAGCTCGACTGGGGAAGACGTAAGCCCGAACCGGATGTAGATGTCGGCATAGTCTATGTCCAGCGGGGGATTCGCTGGATACCCAACTATCGAATCGACATCGACGGCAAGGGCAACGCCATCGTCAAGCTTCAGGCGACGATCATCAATGAGCTGGCGGACGTCGAGGACGTCAAAGCTCACCTCGTGATCGGCGTGCCGAAGTTCGCATTCGAGAACACGCCTGACCCGATATCGCTGCAGCAGACGGCAGCAGAGCTTTCAAGACACTTCCGTCCCGACAGTCAAGCAGCCTACGCCTTTTCCAATATGATTATGACCCAGGCCGCGATGCCCGTACGCAGCGTTGATGTCCCGGATAACGGTGACACGCTCGATCTCGGCCCCGACGTTGCCGGCTCCGGTAAGAACGAAGACCTGTACATCTTCACGCTGGAGCATGTCACCCTGAAAAAAGGCCAGCGGATGGTCTTACCGGTGGCCGAATACGAGCTGAAATACCAGGACGTTTTCGTGCTCGATCTTCCGTTCGGGCCGCCGCCGGAGGTCCTGCACAATCTTAACAGCGAGCAGCAGACCAGACTGGCGCAGCTTTATTATTCGCCGAAGGTAATGCACAAGATACGCCTTGCCAATAACGCCGAATGCCCGTTGACAACCGCACCGGCACTAATCCTTCGCCAGGGCCGCATCATCGCGCAGGGCATGATGACATACACGGCAGCCGGCGCATCGAGCGACCTTGAGCTGACGGCAGCCGTGGATATTGCCGTCAAGAAGATGGACAAGGAAACCGAACGCATTCCCGACGCCGCCAAATGGGATAACAATACTTACGCCCGGAGCAATCTGACCGGGACCATCACCCTGACAAACCGCCGCTCCGATACGGTCAGACTGGAAATCCGCCGGTTCGTGCTCGGCAATATTGACAGTGCCGGCCACGAAGGTTCAATCGAGCACCTTGGCAGACACGAGGGCGGATGGATGGATCCGAACAGCCTGCCGTTCTGGTGGGGCTGGTATAATTGGCCGTACTGGTGGTACCATTTCAACGCCGTCGGCCGCATGAGCTGGGAATGCGAGCTTAAGCCCGGAAAGACCATCGAGCTGGAGTATAAGTGGCATTACTTCTGGCGAGGATAAGAATCAGAAACGTATGCGTTTAGTCTAAGAAAGCCATCCCCATCCCGATAACGACAATCGGGATGAGGCTGCCACCCAATGAAATTGATGCGAAACGGGTGGCAGCCTCAAAGCCGCAGGCTTTGGGTATGGTTGCGAACCATTCTACAAAATTATTGAAAGGAGCCGTAAAATGAAAAATCTAACACAACTCGTATTGGCAGTCGCGCTAACGGCCATTGTGGCATCCGTTGTTTCTGCCGAAGTGCCGACAACGACCGGCACAATCTCAAAGGTCACGGTATACCGCGGCCAGGCTCTCGTGGCCCGAACCATCAGCATTGATTTGCCGCCCGGCGCATCGGAGCTCATAGTAAAAGACCTGCCGGCTATGATTGTGCCCGAAAGTATCTACGCCCAGACCTCGGATGATACCAAGGTGCTCAGCGTAAGGTATCGCGAAAAAGCGGTCAGTGAGGACACGCGGGAGGAAGTCAAGCAGCTCGACGCCCAGATTGAGGATGTACAGCACCAGCTTAAATACGCCGAAAGCGAGCATAAGCATTTGGATCTGCAGTGGCAAATGTTCGAAAAGCTCAAGGACTTTACTATTGCATCGGAAAAAAGTGATCTCAGCAGAGGCCTTTTGACTTTTGAGCCTGTTGAAAGCTTAACCGGGCTGATAGAGAAAAAAGGCCTTGAGTACCATAAGCAAAGGATGGAGCTTGAGGACAAAATTGCCGGATTGAAAAAGGAGCAGGAACTGCTCGATCGCAAACGCAATGAGCTTGTGGCCGGCCAGTCCCGAACCGAGCGCGAGGCGGTTCTCTTTATAAGCAGGACCGGCGGGAAAAAGACTGATATTCAACTAAGCTACCTTGTCGGCGGCGCCAACTGGCAGCAGCAGTACAATCTGCGCGCGGATCCTAAAAATTCAAACGTTTTGATCGAGTACAACGCCGTGGTGAATCAGACCAGCGGCGAAGACTGGGACGGTGTGGCGCTTAGCCTTTCCACCGCCGAACCGACTATGGTTGCGGCACCGCCTATCCTGGAACCCATGCTCGTGGCCCTTTTGAATCCTGCCCTGACCCAGCAGGCTCAAACTCAGGCTTTCATTGGGGCCGCCCAGGCCAGACAATACCAGGAATCTCGAAAAGCCAATATTAAAAAAGGTATAACCGCCAATACCGAACTCAACGAGCTGGCAATAAACAACCAGGCATTTTTCTTCAGGGCGGGCCAGCAAGAGCTGCAGGAATTCCAGCAGCAGATAGCCCAGATTTCGCGGACCGAGGGAATTAGCGTAACGTATGATTTGCCAGGCAAGCTAACACTGCCCAGCCGAAGCGACCAGCAGCTTGTCAGCATAGCTTCGATTACCGCCAAGGCTGATTTTGCGCTCATTGCAACTCCGTTGCTGACCGATTTTGTCTATCTTCAGGCGGACCTGCTCAACAACAGTGAGATGGTTCTTTTGCCCGGGCAAGCCAGCATATTCCGCAACGGCGAATTTGTCGGCAAAAGCCGGTTGCCGCAGGTCACCATCGGCGAGAGGTTCACCGCCGGCTTCGGCATAGATTCGCAGGTTCAGGTTGTTCGCGAGCTTGAAGACAAAAAGACGCGCATCCAGGGCGGAAATCGCATCGATACGTATGATTACCGTATCGCTCTGAGCAATTACAAAAATATGCCCGTCGAGCTGCAGCTGCTGGATCGGCTGCCGTACACAGATGATGCTTCGATCAAGATAGAACTTGAAAAAACCGAGCCAGGGTTAAGCAGCGACAGCGAATATCTGCGCACAGCAAGAAAAAAAGGCATTCTGCGCTGGGACATTAAGCTGGCGCCGAATACTGTTGACCGGGATGTGACCGTCGTAAAGTACAGCTTCACGATGGAGTACGACAGGAACATGCAAATCGAGCCTCGCCGGACGGGCAGACCTCAGTAGCCCGCTTGCGGCTTATCAGCAGATGCCCGAACCGGGCAAAAGTCTGGAGTTTCGCTGCCCGGTTCGGGCACTATGAATTTGTGACAAGGGACTACCGCAAACCGTTCGTCGTGCCCGAGCAGGTCTGATGCCGGCGGCGTCAAGCCTTCAAAGTCACCGAGCGAATCTACCGTCCGGGCGAAGGATCCGCCGCGGTCCAATTTTCCGAATCGTTGCCGTAATTAGCCGGCACTATGCGCATCAGCGATTTGCCGAACCCATCCGGCTCGGTCGGCCATGGGTCCTCGCCAACCGGATGAGAACCGTCGCTGTAATTGACGCGGTCCACGCGGATATAATAGCGTACGGCTTCGACCTGGTCGCCCGGTTTCGAGAGCTGCAGCTTCTCGCCGGCGTTGTTTAGCCTGCCGGTGCCCCATTCGAAGATTTGCACACTGCCGGCAATGTTAGGATATGCTGAATCAAATGCCGCAAGGTCCTTGACCAGGAGCAGATACTCGCCGGGGGCCATCGTCGTGCCGAGCGGGAACTCAAACGTGATCCCGTTGCTGTCGTCTGCGAGCCGCCAGGGCACGTCAATGAGTTGTTCATTATCGTACTCGGCCAATGTAACCACAGAATCGCTGATGTTGAGCAATTCGATATATTCTTCGTCCTGATTGCCCGAGACGGGATTGTACATAATCTCGCTGATAACGACCGGGCCGACCTTGGGATAGGCATTTTCGCTGCCGGGGGTATTCCGGCTCATTGCCACGAAATTGTATGTGCCGGTATTTTTCTGATATCGGCCGAAAGCGACGCCGGTCTCTGAAGCATCAAATTTCTCCTGGTTGCTGTATCCGGTCAACGCACCGTCGGCGCCTGAATGCAGATAGAGCGTTTCGCCGTTCTCGCTGAGGGCGAAAGGCACGTGACAACTCGGGTCGCCCTGATTGTCGAAATTCAGGTCTTCATATAACACGAAGTAGCCGAACGGTTCGATAGTTGTCCCGGCGGCAATTTCGTATTTCATAAAATCAACAGAACTTTCGCTGAGGAACCAGCCGCCGATATTTATGGTAGTATTAGTAGTATTGTGCAGTTCGATCCAGTCCGGATCGCCGGCGTGTGAATGAGCTAATACTTCGTTAATCACGACCTCGCCGAGTGCGGGGATCTGCTCCGTATCGTTCCAGCCGGGCGAGCCGCCGGGATTGGCGCTCGGACGCCAGGCGCTCTTGCCGTCCCACTGGTTCGGCTCAGCACTTGCCGGGTCTATAATAGTCAGAGAAAAACCCATCCCGTCGGTAATATCGTACCAGTTGTCCTTATACCCGAATTCCAGAATCGTGCTGTTGGTCGAATCTTCCAGTTTGATATTTTCTCCGCTGTTGGATAACTGCCCGTCGTATGGACCAAAAACCTGTACGTCGTTTGGTACGGTGTACTGCGAAGTAAATGCATCCTGGTTTTTCACGACCACGACATAACTGTCGGCAGCTAAAGTTATGCCGGGGAGGTTGAAAGAAATTCCGCCTGTAAATTTCGCGCCGGTTAATGAGAGCGGGGCGGTTCCGATGTTCTTCAGCTCGACGTACTCATACTCCTGGCTGTCAAAAACGCCTCCCTCTGCCGGGTTGTACATCACCTCGGTAATCCGCAGGTATCTCTGCTGGTCGCTCGGGTCGCCCGGATATGTCAGGGCGTTGACCTGGTTCCCGTTGCTGTCGAAGAGGTTTATCGTTTCTCCCCAGCTTGAGAGATGACCTTTGTAATTTCCCTGTACGAATAATTGCATGCCGCCCCTCGGATTTATCTTACGGTTGCGGAAGGCCATGGCGTTTGGCGTGACGTAGAGTTTGCCGTATCTCGGAATAACGGTGCCCGGCGGGAATAGATGTTCTGCGCCGCCTTGCAGACTCCATCCGGAAATGTCAACCTCAAACGCGTTGGGATTGGACAGCGCGATGTATTCTTCGTCCTGGTTGCCGGAGACGGGTTTGAATTCGATCGAATCGAAATTAACAGTTACGCTGGCCGGCTGGGCGTCGGGAATGCCGGCATTCTGGTTGTAACCGGGATTATGGATGCTGTGGTTTTCGAACAGGTGCCGCCGCCGGACCGTTAGATAATCGGTCTTTATCCTTTCGAGATCGCTGTACCATCCGCCGGAGCCCAGTTCTATGTCGAGCTGTGCTCTCAATTCGTCGATTCTCTTTTCGAACTTGCGTTGTGCTAAAGGCGTATTTGGCGGCTGGAGCAGCTCGTCCATCAGCGTTCGCAGCCGGCGGAGATACATCCGGCGAATTTCTTCGTTGTCGTGAAGGGCGTCGATCAGGCAGTTCCACTGGCGGTCATTCTTCTGGTGCTCGGAACAGCCGTAGAACGGATGGCTTGGCGAGCGTATATCCCCCGGCCAGTCCTGATCGGCGATGACGCCGCCGATACCGTTGTTAATACCGAAAGTCAGGTCCTTGTCCCAAGGCAGGAACATCCACTCGTTCGTGCCGCTGGGATTATTTACAGGGTCCCAGGTGTCGCGATATGCGTAGTAATTCTTGTGGGTATGGTCGTTTTCGTGCATGATTACCGATGAGGCCCAGTAGTTTATCGCCGCGGGAATATTGACGTTGTCGAACACGAATTGATCCCGGTTAGGATTGCGGGTGTCAATGCCGCCGGCCAGGGCAAGAAGATCGCTGGAATCCTCGTCAAGACGGGTCTTTTTCCTGTGGATGCCTTCCCCGTCGATTTGTCCGTTTTGCAGGTCGTCGTACATTTTGTACAGCGCGCCATCAGGGTCAAGATTGTTTCTGCGCAGCAGGTCCCGGTCCGGCTGTTCGACGAAAATACGCACGTCAAGGTAACTGCCGTTGCGCCTTACGTGCATGGGAAACGAAAGGCTGCCGGGCTGGCCGGCGTTAACATATGTCTCCCAGCCCAGGACCTGGCGTATGTAGGTTGGGTCGCCTCCCCGTTCGTTCAGATTGATTTCGTCTACTCGCGGCAGGCCGGGATCGAAGCGAAAATGATAGCCGTCGTTAAATTCGAACTTTCGCCCGTGAGTAGTGTAGCCGCCGCGCAGGCGTACGAAAACATTGTCGTAGAATTCACCATCATAGTACACGGATGCCCGTGTACCTGAACGGCTGCCTGCGGCGCCGGTATTTTCGACGAAGTACTGAAAGACCGGCAGCGCAGTGCGAATGGACGGTTCGGCCACCACGGTGCCGAAATATTCGGGTGATTGTATTCTGCCTTCTTTCAAGAGAAAAAGAGGGCTGCGGGAAATATTGTAATTGATGTCATACGAGACAAGATTCCAGCGGACCATGTCGCCGGGACCGTATTTGCCGGCGGGAATTACAGCGGCGTATATACTGTCGTTGGCTGCCCCGTCATTGTGAAGTCCGTCATCGAACATCGTTACGCTTTTGTCACCGCCGAAATTAATACGATAGACCAGTGATACTCCTGCGACAGGTTCGAACGTCCCTGTTACCTCGGCCCTGATGACCACGTCTTCATTGGCGGTTGGCTGCGGCGGATTCTCCGTGACGTTACGGATAGCCGGGCCGAGATTTGGTATGGCGCCGCTGTTTCTTTCGCCGGGCGTGGGCTTGTCGTAATAGCCTTCGGTAACCGAGGAAAAATCGACCGATTCAAGCTTTGTGGCAATCAGCTCCGGCAGAATCAGCAGGTCCGAACTGCCCAGGCTGCCATTCAGCCCGTGAATGGCCAGCACATTAAAGCCTGTAACAAGCAAGTCCTTGTAGGCGCTAATGTCGAAATCCTGAAAATTGACGGCGATGCTGTCATCCCGGTTGGCACTGGCTCCGGAATTCCACGTCAGCTCATGAAGGCCGGGGGCATTGTCCCCGCCCAGCTCACGGCCGTTCAGATAAGCTACGAAATCGTCTTCGTATTTCATGCTCAACGTCAGCTCGTCGATGACCGAGACATCCTCGACGATGAACGGAATGCGGACATATACCGTCTGATTGACGTTTCTCATCGCGCCGACATCAAGGCCGACCAGGTCTCCGTAGTCGTATCCGACGCCGGTGTTGCCCCCGCGCCATTGCGAGTCGTCAAATCCCGGTTCGGTCCAGCTCAGGCCGAGCGAGTCATCTGCTGGAATCAGTGCCGTTGCAGGTGCGAATTGGGCTATGAGCTTCGTTTCAATATCCAAACGGGTCGCGTCAATGCTCAGCCCATAAGAAAAGTTGCCGAATTGCTGTGGATACTCGTAAGCGTTCTCGATTGTCTCGCCGTCAGGTTTGACAAGGGCCAGGAAGCCGGCGCTTCCGGTGAGCATGAAACTGGTGTGCAACTCATCGTCCGGATCGTTGCGGTTTTTGCCTGAAGCAAATACAATCACGAACCGGTCGGGCTGGATACGGACTGGCGGGAATTTCCAGCGGATCAGATTGCTGGCGTCATCGGTCAGATACCAGCCGTCAAGATCGATAGTTTCATTTGTCGGATTGTATATCTCGATCCAGTCGGACGAGTCGCCGTCTTCGTCCAGAAGCTCCCCGGTTTCCAGCGGCGCCTTGCTGCCGTTGATCGCCATAAACTCACTAATAATGAGCGAAGGCTTCCGCGCCTCCGGTTCCTGTGCCATGAATGCATAGTCAGATACGTGTGTACCTGCAATCCCGTACCCTGGTGCCGAGCGATTTTCATCAACCCATTGTTTGGGCACGAATCTTGGATTGCTGAAATCGGCCCCGCTCTCGGAGTTCGAACCACCCTGAAGATATGGCGTCTGAGCGAACACGAGCTGCCCGACAGACAATAATACCAGAGACAAAATCGCTTTTGGTATCCATCCGCGGCCGTTCGACTTTATGCCATTCTTGTTCTGTAAGTTGCCAATTGTCATATGGTGATTTGCCTGCATTTCAGAACTCCTCAAAAAGCGGAACGACCGCCGAAAGTTTCTTTCCGTTGCTTCGTATGTTTTACACATTATATTAATGAACCAAGCAAACGGGGCCTATACCGAGCCGATCAGTATAGGCCCCGAATTTATACAAACTTTTATTCATTGCCGCCGAGCGCTAATTCACGAACGCCCATTACCACGCGGGCCAGATGAGCTGTTGGAGCCACTCATCAGCCAGGAGGGCAAAGTCCTTGAAATTGACCCTCTTGGAGTTAACCGGCTCGTCGTCGGAAACGTTTGCCGGCGAGGTCACCGGGTGATACAATTCTGTCAGGCCGGCGGCACTTAACAAATCCGTGTCCGAAAGGGCATAGTCGTAAATCCGAACGTCATCGATCTCGCCGGTGAAATACTTAAACAGCGTGCCGTCCCGGTTGTCCACTATGACACCGACATAAGCATTGGTTTGTGTTGTGCCGGATAGGTCATATCCTTCAGGTACCGTGCCGGTTCCGTCCAATGCCCCATCGACATAAACGAGCAACTGCGCTGCTATTCTAATCCCGGCGACATGGTGCCAGAGATCATCGTTTGCCGGAGTATTGCCGGTCGCCTGTGCCTTTGTTGCATCATCGTCCGTGGTCAGGGTTATCATACCCGATGTTGCTTCGTTAATAGCCAGCGTGTACCGGATTCCGCCGGTTTGATCCGCACCCTTGGAATAAATAGTGCCTTTGTTTTCATCACCTGTGCCTGACTGGGTGGTTTTTATCCAGGCGGATACGGTCCAGTCGCCGGTACCGAAGTCAAGCGAGGTCGGATTGCCGAAGTCCACGTAATCGTCGCCGTCGAGTCTGATAGCCCGGCCGGAATTGCCCGCGACATAAGTCGGATTGCCTCGCGTGGTTCCTGAGTTGCCGCCGGCGCTGTCACTTGCATTGTTGTCGAACTTCCACCAGGAAACAGGGGGCTGCGGCGTGGTCGCGGCTACTGTATAGTCACTTTGCAGCCAGTCGTTTATCATTATCCTGAGGTCTTTGAAATCGACAATACCATCACCGGTAAAGTCGGCCTTGAGGGGTGTTACTTTGTCGGGAACATATCTCGGCCGATACAGCCGGATATCGTCAATAAACATTTTGCCCGAACCGCCGAGCTGTGAACTGCTCGCATCTCCGAAGCCGATTGTTATGCTGTTGACATCGGTCAGGTTGATGCCCTTGTCGCTGAATTCTTTGAGGTCGATATTCCATTCCGTCCATGTGTTTATCAGCGTTGCCTCGGGATTCTCGTGATATACCATACCTTTCGTGCCGTTTCTGTTCGAAATAGCCGCGTACATCGGCGCCGCCTCGTTGCTTGTCAGGCCGATATCCTGGTTGGTCCAGGGGCCGACACCATTACTCTGGACATTGGAGAATCTGGCCTCACATGCGACGCCGGAATTGTGGCTGGTCACCGCCAGACCGATATACATAGGCATATTCATGTTCATCGGTATAGAAGCACCCAACTGCGTCCACGTGCTGCCGTTCGCCGAGTAATAGGCCCTGACGAGCCCGCCGATTGTACGTTCCAGTTTTACCCAGTATGGCGCTGTCAGGCCGGCCTGGCTGTCGCTGTCACTGGTGTTGCCGGCGACTGTTCGGCGTCCGAACCATACGCCATTGCCGGGTGTGACGGCTACCATCGCATGCACCGCGTCCGGGTCGAGAGTGTCGCGAATCATCACGCCGGCCTTGGCCCATGGGTCCGTGTCCCGGACACTCTCTACTTTGGCAATAATCGAGCCGCCGCCCGACAGTTGCTGCCAGGCGAAGTGGAACTGGTCGGAGGCGCCCCAGATGTCCGCACCCTCTGCGGTCATCGTGTATGTGCCGGCCGGGGCTTCAGTGAAGCCGCCGAGATATTCCGGATAGCCTCTGAACCACAGCGACAGTGCTTTGACGCCCTGTTCAGTCCAATCCCTGGCGTTGGTCAATGTCTTTGTCGCTTCTGAATACTTAAGGAAGCCTTGTTTATTGTTATTATAGAGATATGGCATCGACTGACTGCCGCCGTTAACGATAGTCTCCTCGGTGAAGGAATTCGTGGTTTCATCGCCCACCGCGGCGCCGGTGCCGTTGCCGGCAAAGTATGGCGGAACAGACAGCTCGCCGTAGCCGAGCCCGTCATGCCATGCGTACCATATCTGATTGTCGCCGGTATCATAGCTCTCGAAATCGTCCACGAGAATATGGTCTAAAATCGAAAAGCTCCAGATGATACCGGTGTGTATCGTAGTGCCGTCGGCCTCGATTTCATTGATTCGCCAGTAATATGTCTTTCCCAGTTCGAGAGCTTCGGCCGGGGTGAAAATGACAAGATTCTGCCGGCCTCGATAGATGCCTGTCGTATCGGTAGTATCGGCGTCGTTTACATCAGCTTCACTGGTCCCGAAATACACATCGTGTGTTGCGGCACTTTCTCCCGCCTTCCAGCCCAGGGGTGTTGCATCCGCAAGGGTGACTGTAGAGCCCGGAGCCGGGCTAATTGCACGTGCCTTGTCCGGGTCGGAGGCGGCAGGAGGAATGAGCCCGGGCTTATATGCGAAAAAGTCCACGTCCTGTGCGCCCTCTATGTCCGTCCTTCCGAGACTCATGGCCAGATATCCGTTAAAGTCGTACTCATCCTTATTGCCTGCCGTCACGTGGAAGGTGCCGTTGGCAGCGCCGGTGTTTCCGTCCATCCAGACGGTCACTTTGTGTGTTCCGCCGCCTGATGTATCGGCTATGATTTGTATCCAGAACTCGTGCCACTGGGTCGGGTCGAAACCCGTGAGTATGACTTCAGTGCCTGAGCCGTCGTAAGAATCCACGTCTCCGCTGGCTGAGCCGCCGTTGAGTTTGTTCATTACCAGACCTGCTGCTGAGACTCCCTCATCGTCGGCGGTACACAGCGAGAATGACACAACGCCATCGCCGCCGGTTCCCTGTTTGATGCAGAAGGCACCGTAACCGCTGTCGTGGATATTGTATCCTCGGACCGGCCATGCCAGAGGCCCGCCGCCGCCATTGGGATAATAAGGGTCCAGGACGCCCGTTGTGGGGATACGCGATCTGAACGAGATGGTTACGCCATCGTCGACAATAGTGCTGCCGTCGACGCCCGCGTCCTGTCCGAGGTCGTGTACGAATGTGATTTTTCGATTGGAAGGATCGCCCCAGCCGCCACCTGTGTCTCTGGGATCGCCGCAATCCTGAGTCCGCAGGAAGGTCGTATCGCCTTCGGTGAAAGAGCCTGCCCCGCCCGGAGCATTGCCCGAACCTGCAGCACCGGAATCACCCGGGGCCGAACCGTCCCATGAATCGGAACCGCCGTCATGGTCCCATGTTCCGTCTAATGCCGCGGCATCGTCCGCTGCGGCCTGGTCACCTGTATAAATGTATGTCCAGCCTCCTTCCGGATCTGAATAATCGATGCCGCCGGAAGCTATCCCGGCGGTCAAAATCATTACTAAAGCAAAGGGAGCTAAAGAAGACGAGTTTTTACACATAATAATCCTCCTTCAAGATAATGAAGTTAAGCAATAACTGGTGTCAATTTTTTGATTTTAAGTAAAAAAGGGCGGTAAAATCCCCAACTTCACCTAATTCTATCTATGTCTAATCACGACAAATGTTTATGGTTTGGCGCCACCTCCTTCCAAAGTCTCGAATCAGGTTGTAGATAGAAATATGAAAATTCAGCCATAAAGCATAATCTATGCTGTTTTTATATCAGATTTGAAGCTTCTCTTCAAGGAAAATCTTATCCGGACCCGAGCTTTTTTTGTTCTCAGAGCAATTCGATGTAATTACGTGCTGCAAGAGTACACTTTATCGAATACTCATGAGGCGTTGTGGTATTGTGTTTTAGCCTCACTCATTGGCAAGTTCTGCTATTCAGAGTCTTCATAAAACTATGATTTTGAGCTATTTTGATGTTGCAGTAAAGTAGATTTGGATGTATAATATGACTGTGAATCGGGTAAGGGTCTAAAAAACACAGGAGATTACTAAATACGGCAGAACAGAATAACCGTTTTGCGCATCCCATAACTAACATAGTGTAGTATCAGCAATATATACAGAGGATTTTGATTATGCACAAGCGAAGAACGAGTGGCTTTACATTGATAGAACTTTTAGTCGTAATCGCTATTATTGCGTTGCTGATGTCGATTTTGATGCCGGCACTGCAGCGGGTAAAACAGCAGGCCAAGACAATAAGTTGCCGGGCCAACCTCAAACAATGGAACCTCTTCTTTTCGATGTACACCGAAGATAACAACAGCAGGTTCCAGGCGGGTACTGGAGATGGACATACACACCATTGGATGAATACACTGAGACCGTATTATAAAAACGATCACCTTATACGCTGCTGTCCTACTGCAATGATTCCTATTATCGACGAGAATGGCAATCAGTCGCCCCGGTTTAATGTATTTTCAGCCTGGGGCAGATTCTGGGGTCAGGGTTATGCCGAGGAAGGTGACTGGGGCAGCTACGGGATAAATGGCTGGGTGGAAGATCCGCCGCCGGATAAAGTAACGGTTTATGAAAGTTTTGAAACCGTTAATAACTGGAGAACTCCCAACGTAAAAGGTGCCGGATATGTGCCTCTGTTTATGGATGCACTTAGGTTCAATGTCTTCCCGAGACATACTGATACCCCACCGGAAACACAGGATATGGCATGGGCGAGCACGGAGCATATGAGACGTATCTGTATCGATCGGCACGATGCGTTTATAAACATGGCATTTCTGGATTGGTCTGTAAGGAAGGTCGGTCTCAAGGAGCTATGGACTTTGAAATGGCATCGGGCATATCCCCAGGCCGGAGCCTATACTTTAGCCGGCGGTGTCCAATCTACCGATTGGCCTGAATGGATGAAAAAGTTCAAGGATTACTGAGAATGACCGCTTCATCAAGCGGCGGAAATTGAACATTTTATCGAATCTCTTCTCTGCCAAGTGTCTGTTGGAACTTGCATATACAAGAATTGCGCGTTTTCGAGCAAATCCAATCGCTTTTTTCTATTTCTACGGCGTTTTTCTTGACGTAAATTTGGGTAATGTGGTATAAGTGGGATAGAAAGGGCTATGGGATCCGGGTCTTTTTACCGATTTAAAATCTGAATTATGTTTCAGATTTTGATGTTTTAATATAGAGCCTTATATTTGGCTTTGTAAGGAGACCATTTCAAGCCGTAAAAATGCTCAGGACACACATGAACCCAAAGGTTAGTCAAAACGGGGGATATTATCGGCTGTTATAAATTAACGTTTTTTGAAAGGAGCACTATTATGTATAAAAAAGTAACTTTTTTTGCTTTTATGGTTTTGGTGCTTGGTCTGGCTGCTGGTATTATGCCGCCAATAGTGAGCGTTTGGAGTATGAGATTGACTTTGTAAAGACCGGCACATACTATGTTTGGATCCTGGCTTGGGCGGCCTCTGGGACCGATGATTCCTGCCATGCAGGTCTGGACGGCGAGGAAATACCCACTCTTGTTGCTATGTCAGGATGGGACGGCAATTACGAATGGAACAACGACAGAATGAGCGTAAGTGACCGGCCCTTTTTCGAGATTACTACAACCGGCGTCCATACCTTTAATATCTGGGTGCGTGAGGACGGACTTGTCATCGACAAGATCGTTCTGACGACGAATCCTGATTTCTTGCTGTCGGGATCTGAGCCTGGCCCGCCCGAGAGCACACGCGGCCCCCGCGTGATAGCATTCAGTCCGAATCCTGCTGACGGTGAGAAAGATGTGCCTCGTGATCTTGTACTCGGTTGGGAAACGCAATTATTTGCCGTAACGCACGATGTTTACTTCGGGGAAGTTTTCGACGATGTGGACCAGGCCACCACTACAGTCGATCCGGCAGGTGCCTACCAGGGCCGAGTCATTCCGAATAATTATACTCTGCCAAAGAGACTCGAATTCGAAAAAACTTATTACTGGCGGATAGATGAGGTCAATTCCACGCCTGATAATACGGTTCACAGAGGTGATGTCTGGAGCTTTAAAACCGAATTATTTGCTTATGAAATCAATAACGTTGTCGCCACGGCTTCCAGCAGCGAGGAAGGAAAAGAGGCTGAAAATACCGTGAACGGCTCGGGACTTGATGCCGACCGCTTATTGCACGGCATCTTAGGCGAAAATATGTGGCTGAGCATCAAGGATGCAAATCAGCCGACCTGGATAGAATTTGAGTTCCAAAGTGTTCAAAAAGTCCATGAAATGTGGATTTGGAACTCGAATGAGAGCCTGGAGAAGTCTATCGGCTTAGGATTCAAAGATATAACTATTGAATATTCGGTCGACGGTATCGATTTTACGACGTTGGGGACTACTCATGAGTTTACCCAGGCGCCCGCTGCGATCAACTATGCGCATAATACTACTATTGATATGGGTGGCGTGACGGCAAAATACGTCAGGCTTACGGCAAACAGCAACTGGGGAGACATACTGGTGCAGTTCGGTCTAAGTGAGGTGAGATTTTTCTCCATACCCGTACAGGCAAGTAAGCCCAGTCCGTCTGCCGGGGCGGCAGATGTAGAGCTGGATTTGGCCCTCGGCTTCAGAGCGGGAAGACAAGCGGGTAAGCACGATGTTTACTTCAGCGAGGACTTGCAGGCGGTGGCGTACGGCACTGTCCCGCTTGCAACTGTAACAGAGACCAGCTACGGTCCGCTGGCCCTTGATTTGGGCAAGACCTACTTCTGGCGGGTCGATGAGGTTAATGATGTCGAGACGCCCGGAATATGGCAGGGGAATTTCTGGTACTTTACTGCACAGGAATATTTTGTGCTGGACGACTTCGAGGGCTACGACGCTGCTGAAAACCAGACGGCGACGCCACCAGCGACTCCTCGGTAGCAACGAACGAACAAAAAGCTGTTATCGTTCCGTATTGGATCAAGCTGGATCGCGATTTCGCCGGCAACTTCAGAGGTTACTATTCCAGCAACGGTTCGACCTGGACGCCGATGGTCTGGAGGCCGAGCATTACAATGAGTTCGAATGTATATATAGGCCTGGCGGTAACCAGCCATAATGCGGCCCTGACTTGCGAGGCCAAATTCTCCGGCGTCCAGACAACCGGTACGGTGACGGGGCAGTGGCAGTCGCAGGATATCGGCATCTCCAGCAACAGCGCCGAGTCGATGTATGTGGTTGTCGGCAACAGCGCCGGCGCGCCTGCGATCGTGAACTATGACGACCCGGCAGCAACGCAGATTGATGCCTGGACTCAGTGGATTATTCCGACGCAGACATTTGCGGATCAGGGCGTGAATCTGACCGACGCGGACAATATATCAATCGGTATCGGCGAAAGGAATAATCCGCAGGCCGGCGGTTCCGGTACTGTGTATATTGACGATGTCAGGCTGCAACCCGAGCCTCCCGTGCTAATGCCGAAAGAGGCAAATACGGCCTTCGAAGCGGAAGCAGCTAATGTTCTTGGAGATAGCTGGCGGATTTATCACGATCCAACCTCTTCCGGGGCAACGCACATCGGCTCGCAGAACGGTGACGGCAGCGACGGTGATGCTGCACTGGGCGCCGATTGGATCGCTGCGTATAACTTTACCGCCACCGAAGGAGTCTATAAGATTCTTCTGAGAATTATAGCCCCCAACGGCGATGATGACTCCTGCTGGGTTCGTATCACAAGCGCTACCAGTCAGACCTATGAAGATCCCGATCAGCCCGGTACCGGGTGGGTTAGATTTAATGATATCGCGCATTCGAATGAATGGATCTGGGATGAGGTTCACAGTAACGACCATGAAAACGTGGTTGTGAACTGGACATTAGCCGCTGGAGAGCATACACTTGAAATCGGCAAGCGCGAAGACGGTATGCTGTTCGACGCTGTACTAATTACCGACGACCTTGCTCTGGATCAGACTACATTGCCATAGGTGGTTTTGATAGCAATGAATGTTTACTAATTTCGGGGCTTATACCTATCGATTCGGTATAAGCCCCGTTTGTTTTAAAGTATTTTGCAGAACGCCTTAGTCGGCACCGAGTGGTTACTAATCGACTCGAATACCCTGCTGCTCCAGCCATTTCTTTAAATCACTCATCTCGTTATTGAAAATCTCGTTGTCATAATCTTCTTCGAGCTTGTGTATGTTGCTTTCCAGTTCCGGCTGTTCCTGAACAACATTATCCAGTTTCTTCTCGAACTCATCGCTCATAGTCATGAGGTCGTCGAAAGCTATTTCCAATTCCAGCATGCCTGCTATCCTTCTTGCTACTGCTTCTATGCACTTGGGATTGCTGCCCTGCACGTAAGCGGGAATCGCAGCTACGAGGCTTGCCATTTTAATATCTCGTTTGCTGCAGTTGGCGGTCAGGTAAGTGACGATACTGGCGGGGCCCTCATAGTTGGTGAATTTTACGCCGTAGTGCTGGAACGTCTTCTTTAGTTCTGATTCTGAGACGGAGCAGAAAAGTCTTGGCTCACGCGTGTGGGGCACGAGGCCGGCCACGCTGCCGATGAAATATATTATCTCAACGCCAAATTCCGCACATATCGAGAAGATACATTCTGAAAATTCTTCCCAGTTCAGATTGGGTTCTTTGCCTAAAAAGATTATGAGATTGTCTTTTTCGCTGTAAAAAAATGTATTCGAAGGAATCTCATAAGACTCGATGATGCCGTCCTTTATCTGTGTGTGCGGGCGAAATAACGCCGTTATTTCCATTGAGCCGGGGAAACTATAAATATAGAATCCTGTCGGCTCGATTTCGGCAAATCTTTGGGCGTCCAGCTTGTCGATCAGGCACTTAACGGTACCTGTCGAAACTTCACCGCCATCCATCCATCCCGAGAAACCCAATAACAGACGGGGAATACGCAATTTTGGCTTCTTATAAATATTCAGCTTGTCAGATGCCATGTTTACTCCTTATGAGTTGCGTTAAACTCTTTTACTACTTATCGGCATGATAATCCAGATAAATTCGGTAAATATCGCCAGGTGCTGAATGTGGATTTTTCTGCAATAAAAAGGGTGTCGATTTCGTCTTGTACCGGCGCCAGGATTATTTGTCTTAGGCAGCAGTACAAGTTACGTTGATATTTATGTGAAGAGTCAAATGCAGAGAGTAAAGGGTGCCATCAAGAAGCGAAGCCGGGCATATTCAATGCGAGCGTTCTGTATTATCGTTTTTATAGTCGCAGCAATCACCATGGTGGGATTCGTACTTTCCGTCTGGGCGCTTGGGACGTTATTGGCTTGTCGGCCTCCAATGATACCGGGCCGGCGAGCGAAGGTGCTGTCAAGCACTGCCTGCCGACAGGTAATCTGGCTGGTCGTGTTGATTGTAATTCTGAACCTCTATGATTTGGTCTGTACGCTCTTTGCCCACGGAGTGGGGGGAGTTATGGGGGCTTAATCCGTTTGCGAGCCGCCTCATTCAGGATGCCCCTATGGTTGCGATGTTCAAATTAGCACTGACCGCCGGGGCCGCCATCCTCTTTCTGGTCACCCGGCACCACAGGCTGACTCAGATCGGCTCATGGTGGACCGGCGTGGTTTATACCGTGCTGATTCTTCGCTGGACCATGTTCAATTCCATATTTCTCTAAACATTCATTTAGAGTGTGATATTTCGGACCTTTCTTCCAGTTTGAATCAAAGCTGTTTGAAGCTCTTTGGCACTTTTTTTCTCGTATCTGAGCTTTGTGAACTCTTGAGGCCATTGGTTTGTCACGGTTTACCCTGTCGATCCGAATCACACGCCGTCTCGTAAAGCGTCCGGGAAAAATTAGGAAATGTTTTGTACTAATCTCCGGAAACAGGTAGAATGAATTCGGATATTCAGGTAGCTTATGACTTCAACCTGGTTTTATATGAAGCAAGGAGAATACTGATGTCGCAAGGTATAGATCGTCGAGATTTTATCAAAAAGTCGTTGCTAACTCCTGCCGTGGGAGCCTTAGCGATGCACGCGGCGCAGAATCAAGCCCTGGCTCAAGACGCAGCGAAAAAATCCGGGACGGCACAAAACGTGCTTTCGGATGTCGAATTGCCGAAGGGCAGGATCAAAGATCTTAAAATCAGCCGGATTTTGCTGGGCGGCAATCTGCTGACCCATTTCACGCACAGCCGGGATTTGAAGTATGTTTATAATCTGACGGCTCACTATAACACCGAAGAAAAAATCTTCGAGACGATGGCGCTGGCCGAAGCTCACGGCGTCAACACACTTGTCATCCATACCGCTGCCGGCGTTGTGAGCATGCTCAAAAAGTACCGCAACAAGCAAGGCGGCAAGATTCAGTGGATAATATGTCCGACCGCCCAGGTCGATACGCAGCCGGAAGATTATCGCAAACAGGTCAAGCAACTTGTCGATGAGGGAGTCGATGCGATTTATTTGTGGGGAGTTGTTGCCGATCGCCTTGTTTCCGAAGGTAAGGTCGATATGATTGCCAGGGCTGTGGAAATTGCCAAGGAGTACGATGTGCCTTGTGGGGTCGGAGCGCATGATCTGAAGGTCGTCAGGGAGTGCGAGCGAAATAAAATCGACGCCGACTTCTACATCAAGACATTTCACCACCATAATTATCCAAGCGCTCCGAGGCCCGATGAGCTGACGGGCATTTATTCCGAGGTCCCGGGCTACTGGTGCAATAATCCGCAGGAAGTAATCGATTTTATGAAAGGCGTTGAAAAGCCCTGGTTTGCGTTCAAGGTCATGGCCGCAGGCGCCATACCGCCCAATGACGCCTTCCGCTATGCGTTTGAAAATGGCGCCGATTTTGTGCTGGCCGGGATGTTTGATTTCGAGATTGCCGAAGATGTGCTCATTGCGAACCGGATACTCAAGGACATCAAGAGGACTCGCCCGTGGAGGGCATAGACCGGATAGACTCACAGTTATTCCGGTTTACTGCGACTGCCTATAGTTTGGTGAAAAGTCTTTGATTCCCCGATGATTGTTGCTTCTCAAGCGATAAAATTAGAAGCAAAGGACGAAAAAAGTTGCAGTTTTTACAAAAGATATTATAATTCATCTATAAGTAAAACAAGCGGGACGAGCAGCAGTATCAGACGGTTTTATAGATGTTTGATTATCGATGAAGCACTGATTGTGAGGGCAGAGAAGGCGATGGGTAAAGTTAATTCCGATCAGGAGATTCTGGAATATGCAATTTCCAGAGAGGTGGAGGCGTATTATTTTTACCTGGCATTGGCCGGCCGTGTGGACACTCCGAAAATGCGGCAGGTGTTTGAAGATTTGGCCGCTGAAGAGTTAGAGCACAGAGCCAAGCTTGAACTGGAGATGATAAAAACAGGTAAAACTCTGCCGGATCAGCAGATGCCCTCGGGCCGTCCTGAGAGTGATTATATAATATCAGATAGCGGCTCGCCGCTGGATATGGATTACACGGATATGCTTTTGCTGGGAATGGAGAAGGAAGATGCGGCCTTCAGGACATACGTGAATCTTATACCGAACGT
>Ga0315288_10002219_pt1 | contig 25142 bp, 16 predicted proteins | sample YL17G11_20_MG_FD_203454 | JGI IMG/M metagenome (GOLD analysis project Ga0315288, IMG submission 203454) | Sediment microbial communities from Yellowstone Lake, YNP, Wyoming, USA - YL17G11_20 | ecosystem: Environmental > Aquatic > Freshwater > Lake > Sediment | place: USA: Wyoming | collected... | reverse complement strand
GGCCCCGGCGGGGATCGGATCGGGGACTTCCGCCCCGATCGCGCCGGAGACCAAGGTCCCCGTCGCCCCTCCTCCCGCCGCCGAGGAGGCTCCCCCTCCCGCGATCGAGGAGGAGACGGAGAAGCCGGCCCCGGAGCCGGAGGTTCTTTCCCTGGTTCTCTCCGTCTCGGAGACCACCTGGATCGCCGTCGTGTGCGACGGGACCGAGCGGCTCAGCAAGGAAATCGCCGCGGGGGACACCGTGCACCTCTCCTGCCGGAACGAGATCCGCCTGGACAGCGGGAACGCCGGGACCATGACGCTGCAGATCAACGGCAACGACTGCCTGCCGCTGGGGGAGCGGGGTGCGGTGATCCACGAGGTCTTTGATCGGAACCGGGCGATGGAGCTCTGCCCTCCTCCTTCCCGGGAGCACTGATGTCCGATCCTTCCCCCGCCGAGGCAGCCCCCTCCCTTCTGGCCAGGGTCCTGGATCCCGCGGCCGCCCGGCCGCTGCGCCTGGCGGCGGCCCGCGGGGCCCTTCCCCTGGGACGGCAGGACCTGGTCCTGGCCCTCGTCCGCTTCTCCTCGGACGCCGACGCCGAGATCGCCCGCGAGGCGGGCGGCTCCCTCGCGGCGCTGCCCGGGGAGGTCCTCCGGTCGATTCTGGAGGAGCCCCGGACCGATCCCGCGATCCTGGACTTCTACGCCCGACGGAGCGGCACCGGCGCCGACCTGCTGGCCGCCATCGTCACCAACCCCTCGGCCGGCGATGAAATCCTGCTGCACCTGGCGGCCTCCCCCCAGACAGCCGTCCTGGAGCAGATCGTCGGCAACGAGGCGCGTCTCGCCCGGAACACCGCCATCGCCCGGGCGCTCCAGGCCAACCCGGCCTTGCCCCGGGAATCCAGGCGCCGGCTCACCGAGCTGGAGGAGCACGTCCTGGGGCACGACGAGATCTCCTTTCAGCCCGCGGCCGCCTCGGAGGCGCCCGCGCCGGAAGGGGCGGAGGAGATCCCGCCACCCCCGATGCCGGAGGAAGGCGCAGAGCCCGCCGCGGCGGTCCTCGAGGTCCCCCTCACCCCCGAGGAGCAGGAGGCGGAGGAGATCCTTCAGAGGACGCCCCTCTTCCAGCGGATCGTCCGGATGAACGTCGCGGAGAAGATCCAGGCGGCCATCAAGGGGAGCGTCGAGGAGCGGGCCATCCTGATCCGGGACCCGAGCCGGCTCGTGGCGAGCACGGTGCTGAAGAGCCCCAAGCTCAGCGAGCAGGAGATCGAGAGCTACTCCAAGCTGCGCAGCGTGAACGACGAGGTGCTCCGGATCATCGGGACCCACCGGGACTGGACCAAGTCGTACGCCGTGGCCCACGCCCTGGCCCGGAACCCCCGCACTCCCACGGGGGTCTCCCTCACCATGCTCAACCGCCTGGTGAACAAGGACCTGAAGAACCTGGGGATCGACAAGAACATCCCGGAGGTCATCCGGCGTTCCGCCAAGCGGATCTTCGAGCTCCGCACGAAGCCGCCGCAGAAGGGAAAGAGGAAGTAGACCATGCGGCTTCTCAAGAGCGTCCGCAGCCAACTGGGAAACTATCACCTGAAGTCGGGCATCTACCACTTCTATCGGAACGAGTTCAAGCAGGCCATCGAGTTCTTCGACAAGGCGCTCCAGAACCCGGAGAAGCTGGACGAGGCCGACCTCCGGATGACCCGGTACTACCTGACCCAGACGCAGATCACCGCCGGCGAGGAGGCGGAGGAGGCCGGCGATCTTCGCCGGGCCATCGAATCGTACGAGGCGGCCCTGCCGGATTCCCCCTCCTACCCGGACCTCCACTTCCGGGTCGGGCTGCTCCGCGTGCGCCTGGGGGAGATGGAGGAGGCGGTGGCGGCGTTCCGGAAGGCCATCGAAATCCACCCGGCCTACCTGGAGGCCCACATCCAGCTGGCCTTCACGCTCCTCTCCTGCGCCCGCACGCCCGAGGCCCTCTCCGAGTTCGATCAGGTCCGCGCCCTGACCCTCTCCTCCATCGAGGAGCCCTACCGGGCCGCCCTGGACGCCGCCTCCCGGGGGAACCTGGCGGAGACCGCGGAGCGGATGCGCGACGCATTCCAGCGCCGGCCCCAGAGTTTCGCGTATCATTACCACCGGGGACTGAAGTCGCTCCAGGCGGGACGCTACGAGGCGGCGGCCGAGGACCTGAAGCAGGCGGTGCTCTTCAACCCGCGCTTCGCCGACGTGCACAACTATCTGGGCGTCGCTCACGGGGAGATGGGCCAGCGGCCGGCCGCCATCGCCGAGTTCCGCCAAGCCATCGAGTGCAACCCCGACTACCTGGCGGCCCGACTCAATCTGGCCTTCACCCTGGCCGAGGGGAACGAGGTCAAGGAGGCCGTTTGTGAGCTCAAGGCGGTGCTCTCCAAGGAGCCGTCCAACCAGGCGGCCCTGTCGAAGCTGGAGGAGCTGAGCCCGGGACGCGAAGAGCGCGAAGAGAGGATGAGGATTCCATGACGGTGACCGCGGCGGGCCTCTCCGACGTGGGGAAGAAGCGCAAGATCAACGAGGACTCGTACCACATCGATCCCGAGAGGGGGCTCTTCATCGTCGCCGACGGCATGGGCGGGCACGCGGCCGGCGAGGTGGCTTCCCGGCTGGCGGTGGACACCATTCAGGAGTTCCTGCGGATGTCCGACGCCGATTCGGAGATCACCTGGCCCTTCGAGTTCGACGAGAAACTCTCGGCGGGGGGCAACCGGATCCAGGCCGCCATCCATCTGGCCAACCGCGAGATCGTCCGGCACATGCAGGCGCAGGAGGACACCCGGGGCATGGGCACCACGGTGGTCACCGCCGTGGTGGCGGACGACTCCTGCTTCATCGGCCACGTGGGGGATTCCCGGGCCTACCTGATCCGGGACGGGGAGATCCGGCAGCTCACGAGGGACCACACCTTCGTGAACGAGCAGGTGGAACGGGGCTTCATGAGCCGGGCCGAGGCGGAGAGGCACCCGGCCCGAAACATCCTGACCCGGGCGGTGGGGAGCTCCGAGGAGCTCCACGTGGATCTCCTCGAGACGCGGCTCGAGGCGGGGGACCGGATCCTCCTCTGCTCCGACGGCCTCAGCTCCATGGTGGATGACGACGCCATCCTCAGGACCCTGGAGGATCATGCCGGCCTGGAGGACGCCTGCCGGTCGCTCGTCACCCTGGCCAACCAGAACGGCGGATGGGACAACGTCACCGCCGTCCTGATCCGGGCTTCCTGATTCCCTTCTCCTTCAGCGGATCTCGTAGACGTAGTAGGCGTGGCCCACCACCGCGGCGGGCGTGGCGTGGGAGAGCCAGTTCCCGGTCCCTTCGCCGTGCAGGCTGGAGAGCTGGGCCCGCGCCCGGGCGACGCAGTGGGCGCTGAGGACGTAGGTGCCCCTCTCCGGCGGCCGCGTGAGGCCACCCACCGTGACGGTCTTCCCCCGGATGCCGTAGTAGGCCGGCTCGCCGCTCCCGAAGTAGCAGAACCGGAAGTCGCCCCGAGGACGCTCCCGCAGGTAGTCCCGGAGCTGGATCAGCCCCTGGCCCCAATCCAGGTTGGAGTCATCCAGCCACTCCACTCCCCGGGTCGGCATTCCGGTGACCTCGTTGAAGTAGGAGAGGTGGTCGGGCCAGACGGCGGCGAACTCCAGGAGAATCCAGAGCAGGGCCGCCGCCAGGGCCGTCCGGGCCCAGCGGCCGGCCGAGGCCGCGTGAGGGGCGATCCGGGAGGCGAAGATAAAGAGGAATGGGAAGCAGGGAATCAGGTAGCGGACCCCCAGGTTGTCGGCGGTGAGGGAATAGCCGGCAAAGAAGGCCAGGGCGGGAACAATCAGGAAGGCCTCGTCGAGCCATCCGGAGCGCCGGCCCCGGAAGAAGAGGACCACGGAAGCGCCCAGAAGGAGCAGGGAGGGAAGAGGGGTCTTCACCAGATAGGCGATGAGGAGGTAGGAGCGCCAGCCGCCCGGCTTCATCTCCCCCATCAGGTAAGGGAGGTAACTGGGGTCGTGGTCGCGGTTCACGGCCTCCATCCCTTTCAGGTAGAAGAGGGGATCCGTGGGGAAGAAGTAGAGGGCCCACAGGACCGCGACGGAGACGAGGAGCATGAGGCCGACGGCCCCCAGGGAGGCCAGGACCCGGCCGCCGCGCGTCCCATCCCCCGCGTGGGGTCGCACGGTGTCCCGCCCGCGACCCGTTTCCCGGCGGGGGCGATTCCCAGTCCCCGCCGTCCCCCCGCTCTCCGGGGCCCCGATCCCGTGCCACGCCGCCAGCCCCGCCAGGAGGGCCGCGATGGGGATCAGGATCACCGCGGAGAACTTCGCCCCCAGCGCCAGGCCCAGAGTCGCTCCCGAGAGGAGGAGCCGCCCGCCGGAGGGCTTCTCGAGGTGGCGGCGAAGGACGAAGAGAAACAGGGTGGCGAAGAAGGCCAGCCCCACGTCGGTGGTGACGAGCTGCGCATGGGCGGTGATGGCGGGATCGAAGACGTAGAGGAACAGCGCCAGGAGCGCCGCGGAGCCGCCCCAGAGGCGCCCCGCCCAGATCATCACCAGGGCCGCCAGCCCCAGAGAGAGAAGCACCGCCGGCACCCGTCCCCAGAAGAGGAGGAGGTCCGCATTCTGGCCGTAGAGGAACCGCTTGCCGAATCCCCACTGGTAGGTGAGGGAAACCGCGGTGTTCCGGAGGGTCTCCCGGTCCACCGGCATCTTCACGTCCATGAGCAGCAGCGGCAGGGCGCAGATTTCCTTGATCAGCGGGGGATGCTGCGGGTTGATCCGGATCGATCGGGTCACCAGGTAGGAGTAGCCCGCCGGGAGGTGTGCCACCTCGTCGAAGGTGGCCGACTTGCGCCCCATCAGGAAGACGGGGACCAGGAAGGCGGCCGAGAGGAGGAGGGCCTGGAGGGGAATCTGCCATCGGCGATCCCTCCCGGTCGGCCTCCCAGCGCTCGACATGGGGCGGATGCTACCACAGGGGCTTCGGGGGGAAAAGGCGGGGCGGTTGCCCGCCGCGGGAGGCTGCGGTAGGCTTCGCCACGTCTCGAGGGAGCCCCCGCCCCATGCCGAAAGCGAAGACGCGCCGCGAGAGCCCGGCGGAGAGCCTCCCCCGGCCGCAAAGAGAGCTCCCGGCGCTTCTCGTCCTCCTGGCCCTCGCCTTCCTGGTCTACGGCAACTCCCTTGTGAACGGCTTCGTCCACGACGACAAGCCCGTCGTGGCGGAGAACCGCCTGATCCGCGACCCCGGAAACCTGGGGAGAATCTTCGCCTCGGGCTACTGGGCCACCCGGGAGGCGTCGGTGCCGGAGCTCTACCGCCCGCTGGTGGTGGCCAGCTTCGCCCTCAACCACCTGATCGGGGGACCGGGCCCCTTCGGCTTCCACCTGGTCAACCTGCTCCTCCATGCCTGGGTCAGCTGGCTCGTATTCCGTCTCGGGAAGGATCTTGCCGGGAGCCGGGCGGCGGCCTGGGCCGCCGGGCTTCTCTTCGCGATCCATCCCGTCCACTCGGAGGCTGTGGTGCCGGTGGTGGGAAGATCCGAGCTGCTTTCCGCCGGTTTCGCCCTGTGGGCCCTCCTTCTCCACCGAAGGGCCGGGACTGCGGGCGCACCCCGCCTCCGGCTGCTCCTCGCCGCGGGCGCGTGCTATCTCGCCTCGGCCCTCTCCAAGGAGAACGCGCTGGTTCTCCCCGCGATTCTCCTGCTGGCGGACATGGCCTTTCCACGGCCCGATTCATCCGGGCGAAAGCGGCGCCCGGCATGGGGCGGCTACACCATCTACCTGTTGTTCGCCCTGTTTTACCTGGCGATCCGAGTCTCGGTCCTGGGGGCCGTGGCCAGAAGCGACATCCGGCCCCTGGACAATCCCCTGGTGGACGCCGACACCCTCACGGCGCGCCTCACGGCGGTGATCACCAGCGGCAAGTACCTCGGTCTTCTTCTCTATCCCCGCCACCTCTCCGCCGACTACTCCCGGGACCAGATCCCTCTGGCGGCCGGCTGGTCCGATCCCCGCCTCATCGCCTCCCTGATCGCCCTGGCGGCCACGGGCATCTTCGTGCTGTGGGGCTGGCGCCGGTGGCGTTTGGCCTCCGCTTCCGTCCTCTTCTGCGCCGTGGCCCTGCTGCCGGTGTCGAACCTCCTCTTTCTCATCGGGACGATCTTCGGCGAGCGCCTTCTCTATTTCCCCTCGGTGGGGTTCTGCCTTCTGGGGGGGGCCCTCTTCGCCGCGCTTCTCGCGAGGAAGAGGACCGTGGCGCTGGTCCTGGCGGGAGCGGTCCTGCTGGCGGGGTCGGCAAGGACCGCCGAGCGGAACCGGATCTGGCACGACGATGCCACCTTCGCCTTCGCCACCGCCCGGGACGCTCCGCGAAGCGCCAAGGCCCAGTTCAACCTGGGAGTCTTCCTGGAGGAGCACGGCGACCTCCGCCGGGCGGAGGCGGCCTACCGCCGCGCCGCCGCCCTGGCGCCCGAATGGGCCGATCCTCCCTACAACCGGGGCGGAGCGCTTCTCCGCATGCACCGCGCCGAGGAAGCGGTGGGGGAATTGCGCCGGGCCGTGGATCTGGCCCCCGGGCAACGCCGGTACTCCCTGAACCTGGGAGTCGCCCTGAACCGGGCGGGACGGTACGCGGAGGCGGCCGACCTCTATCGGGAGATGATCGCGAAGGACGCCAGGTTCACGGATGCCTGGAACAACCTGGGCGTCAATCTCATGGCCCTGCAGCGTTACGCCGAGGCTGCGGAGGCCTACCGGAAAGCCCTGTCCCTGGATCCCGGCAACGCCTCCTACCACGCCAACCTGGCCCAGACCGTTGAGGCGCAGGGCGATCTCGGCACCGCCGAGGCGGAGTATCGCGCGGCCCTGGGCGTCGTGCCCGATTCCCCTCCCCTCCTCCGGAGCCTCGGGCTTCTCCTGGCCCGGAAAGGGAGCCGGCAGGAGGCCCGGGAACTTCTGCGCCGCGCCGACACCCTCGCCCCGGGAGGCCTCGATCCCGAGGCACGGGCTGTCCTCCAGTCCCTTCCCTGAGATTTCGATCCGGTCACTGCCGCTGCTGGAGGGATGTCATCAGCCGGGCCGCCTCGGCGTTGCCCGGGTCGAGGGCGAGGACCCGGCGCAGCTCCGGGAGGGCGAGCGCCCGCGGCCCCACTTTCAGGTAGACCTCCGCGAGGCGGAGGTGGGCGTCGGCATCACCGGTGAGATCGTAGACGTAGATGGAATAGCCGATCTTCTCCACCGGCTTCCTGGCGTAGAGCCACCGGTAGAGGTTCTTGTCGTCGAAGTGGACCGCCTGGAGGCTGTTGACGCTGATGGCCAGGACCTCCCGCCGCAAGTCGGGCGGGAGAACGTTCTCGGGCGGCCGCTCCAGGTGGCCGAACGCCGGCGCGTACTGGTAGCGGATGCCGTAGACGCCGGGGGGCGTGTTGCCGAAGTAGGAGAGGTAGATCATGGGGAGGCCCTCCCGGTCCATGTAGGCCTTCACCCCCGACAGGTCCTGCCCCCAGTCAATGTTGGAGTCGCTCAGATAGCGGTATCCGTTGGCCGGGCCGCCCACCAGCTCGTTGAAGTAGGCCAGATAGTGGGGCGCCACCAGGAGGGAGGAGAGGGCCATCGCGGCGAGCGGAACTCCCAGGACCAGGCCCCGCACCACCGGCCGCCGGAAGCGGAAGGTGGCCACTCGCGAGGCGGCCACGAAGAGGAAAGGATAGACGGGCAGGATATGCCTCAGTCCGATGTTGATCCTCCCCTTCATGGCCGCGGCGAAGAGAATCGCCACCGGCACGAGAAGGAAGGCGGCCTCCCTCTTCCCCAGCGGCTTGCCGCGATGGAGAAGCAGGAGGGAAGCCAGGATCAGCAGCAGGCTTCCCGCGGGCGTCTTGATCAGGAAGGCCACCGGGAAGTAGCTCCACCACCCCTCCAGGGAGTACTCCCCGAGGAAGAAAGCATGGTGCCCCGTCTCCTGGTGGGTCAGCACCCTCTCAAGGCCGGTCCACCAGGTGGAGATGCCCTGGAAGAAGTAGGTGGCGGGGAGGACCAGAAGGACCACGAGCCCGGCCGCCAGCAAAGGAGGCACGGCCTGGACGATGCGCGGCGAGAATCCGCCGCGCAATTTCCTTCCGGCCTCCCGGGGAAGCGGGAGGGACCCCCCGAGGAGGATGTGGACGAGGGCCACCGCCGCCAGGATCACCCCCAGGATCACCGTGGAGTACTTGGAGGCCAGCGCCAGCCCCGCGGCTGCTCCCACGCCCAGGATGAGCTGCCACGAGGGGGCGGCGGCATATTCCCAGAGAAGATAGACGGCGAGGAAGGTGAAGAGGGCCGCGCCGAGATCGGTGGTGACCAGGGAGGCATGGGCGATGAAGTTCGGCTCCAGCGCCGCCAGGGCCAGGGCCACGAGGGCCGCGGATCTTCCCCAGAGCCGGTAGGCCCACCACCCGGTGAGGCCGACGAGGAGTCCTCCCAGGAGGAGGTTGGGAAGCCTTCCCAGGGCGAGGATCCGATCCCCGGGGATGGAAGAGCGGTAGAGGAAGTTCCTGCCGAGACGCCATTCCTCGGCCCCTTTCCAGAGGTTGGGATCCGGCTCGAACGGGATCCGGTAGAAAAGGTAGACGGGGAGGGCGGAGATCTCCTTGATAAACGGGGGATGCTCCGGGTTGAGCCGGAAGTCATGGCGTGCCAGGTAGGAGTAGCCCGCGGTCAGGTGGACCGCTTCGTCGCTGGTCTGGGAGTTGGCGGAGATGAAGGCGACCCCCTCGGCCAGGAAGAGGGTGAGGAGGAGCCCGGCGGCGACCAGGGCGAGGCGCCTTCGGTGGACCTCTTTCATAACATCACGCAAATCAACGGGATAATTTCCTTGGGGCCGTCCGCCTCACCAGGGCCTCCCGGCGATCTCCGGAACCCTTTTCTTGACGCAACGTCAATCCCGTTCTATATTTACGGCGATTAAACCCCGATTCGAGGAGCCCGCGGAGTGATCCGAAGAGCGCCAAGAGCTTTTGTTTTTCCCCTCATCCTGCTCCTGTTCACCTCCGCGGCACTGCCCGCCCCGGGGGACGGAGATCTCCGCTTTTCGGATTTCACCCGGGAGCCGCCCGCCGGATCTTCGGCCTCCGCTCCCCGCAAGGGGGAAGGGATGGGCCGGACCCTGGATCTCCTCCTCGCGGGAAGGACCCTGCCGATCCCCTGCGCCTCCTCCCTCCTGCTGGAGCTCCGGCGGTCCGGGGAGGCGCTTCCCTATCCGGCGCGCGATTCGCTTCGGACCCTCTCGCTGCGTCCCGCCCTTCCCCACGATGGAACCTACCAGAGCAGGGACGGCCGGTTCGTGATCCACTATACCCTGGACGCCGGGTCGCCCGATTCCATCGAGGGGGCCGATTCGGATCTGAACGGAGTCCCCGACCGTGTGGATCGGGTGGAGGCGGCCCTGGAGCGCGCCGTGGAGGTCCTCGGCGCGGAAATGTCCTGGCCTCTGCCCGTGGCCGATCCCCGATCGGACCACTATGACGTCTACCTGGTGAGCCTGGGCCCCGGCCGCGGCGGTTTCACGGCCCTGGACCGGGAGATCCCCGCCACGCCCCGGGACGACGCGTCCAGCCACATCGTCGTGGACGGCCGGATGGATCCCGCGCGGATGGAGGCGGCGGTGATCCACCAGTTCGCCCATGCAAGTCTCCTGGCCCTCTCCACCCGCGCCCCCGCCTGGTGGGCCGAGGCGACCGCCGCCTGGATGGAGACCCGGGTGACCCGGGATCCTTCCCCCCACCACGACGCCCTGGCACGGCGCCTGGAGAGACTCGACCTCTCTCTCGCGGGCGACTCGCTTCTCCTCTCGCTCGGCGACTCTCTCTGGGTCTCGTTCCTGGCGGAGAGGGAGGGAGGGGACGGCGAAGCCGTGCGGCAGATCTGGCTGGAGCAGTCGGTGCGGGGCGCAGAGCCCTTCCTCGGCCTGCTGGACGGGATTCTCCGGAGGAGCGACGGGGGCGGAATGGCCGGAGCCTTCCGCGAGTACACGCGCTGGACTCTCTTCACCGGTCCGCGGGACGACGGCGGCCATTTCCTTCTGGGCCCCCTCTTCCCTCCCCTCGTCCCCCGGGCGACCCATGAGGTCTTTCCCGCCGAGTCGCCGGGAGCCGAGTCGGTGGAACCGATGGGCGGGGCCGTCTACCGGCTCGTGGGAGACGGGAGCCGCGGCGGAGCAAGGGTCCGCTTCGAGGTGGAGGTCCCCTCCCTCCTCGAAGTGGACCTGGTGGTCACTCCCTCGGAGGGAGACCGCCGGCCCTACCTGGTGGAGCTGAACCCCGACCCGGCGGGGCGGGCGGAGGTCGGCATCCCCTGGCGCGGCGTGGCCGAGGCGATGGTGATCGTCCGGAACCCGGCCTCGAGCGGGAAGCCGGCCCGGTACCATTTCACGGCCACCCTGGATCCCCTCTTCCCGTACGATCTCTCCTCCCTCGCGGCGCTCCCTTCCGGCGCGGGGATCACGCTCCAGTGGTCCACCGGCCGGGAGACCGATCTTCTGGGATGGAACATTTACCGGAGCAGCGGCCCCAACGGTCCCTTCCTCCGGATCAACCCGGTGACCCTTCCCAGCGGCGGGGACAGCCAGGAGGAGACCGACTACATCTACCAGGACTCGTCGGCCGCAGAGGGCCGCCGCTACTTTTACCTGGTGGAGGGAATCACGATCCAGGGGCTTCCCGAACGGTCCTTCCCCGTCTCGGCGGAGTCGCCGGAGGCGGTTCCGTTTCCCTGATTCTCCGGCTCCTCCTCTTCATCTCTCTTTCCGGCCTTCCGTGAGACGATCCCCGCTGCCGCCGGCGGGCCCTCCCGCAGCACTGTGAACCGGTCCGTGAACACGAAGAGAATCCTGGTCTGCGTCGAGGCGGGAAGGGATGGAATCGGGGGCGGAGGGGACCGTGGCTATCCGCCGGAACTTCACGGCCCGGGCGTCTCCGGGAGCTCCATGATTCCGGGCATGGGGGAGGTCTTGCGCAGCCGCTCGAAGGCGGCCTTCTCCCGGACGAAATCCTCCCTCCGGCCCTGGGCGTAAAAGATGCCCGCCAGAAAGTAGTGGGGGTCGGGGGCATCGGGGTTGCTCCGGGAGGCGCGCTGAAGCAGATCGACGGCTCCGGGGAGATCGTTGCGGAGGGCCCGGACCCGGCCCATCTCGGTGAGGGCAGAATCGTCCTCGGGGAGCACCTCCAGCGCCTGCTTCAGGTAGCTCTCCGCCTCCTCCAGCTTCTGCAGGGCGAGGTAGACCGACCCGGCATGGGCCAGGGCCTCCGGATCCCGCGGCGACATCTTCAGGATCGCTTGGAAGCTCCCCAGCGCCTCGTCCAGCCGGCCGGCTTTGTAGGCCTCCACTCCCTTCGCCTGGAGGGGCGCCGCCTTCTGGCGGAGCGACCTCATCTCGTAGATCTCCTGAAACCGCTTCCGGGCCGACTCGGCGTCGGCGTCCCGTCCCTGCCTCTCGTAGACCTTCGCCAGATTGCCCACGGCGGACTGGGAGCCGGGATCCAGACGCGCCGCCTCCTCCAGGGCCGCGGCCGCGCCGGAGAGATCTCCCACCTGGAGAAGCGCCACTCCCAGGGCAGTCCGCGTCTCCGCGTCGCCGGGAGACAGCCGCGCCGCCTCATTCAGCTCCGACAGGGCCCGCTTGGAGTCTCCCTCCCGGTAGGCGATCATCCCCGAGAGGCGCCGGGCGACCGCGGAGACGCTGCCGCCCTCCAGGAGCGGGGCGCAGGCCTGCTTCGCCGCGCCCAGGTTCCCCGCGGTCAGCAGGACCTCCACCAGCACCTCCCGCCCGCGGCCCTTCTCTTCCGCGGTTGCGGCAGGCGAGGCGAGGGTCTCCCCCAGGATCTTCCGGGCCTTGTCGAACTTCTCGTCCCGGAGGTAGGCCCGTCCCAGCTCCACGGCGATCCGCGCGGAGGCGGGATCGGCCTGGCGCGCCAGCTCCAGCACCTTCACCGCCTTATTGCTCTGTCCGTCGGCGAGGAACCGGATACCGCGGTTCAGGAGGAAGGAGCTTCGATCCCCCGGCGCAATCTGTTGGGGAGGGGTCGGGGCGGTGCCGGTGGGCCGGCTTTCCCGCCGGCAGGCCGGCAGGAGCGCGGCGATGGCCAGCGCCAGGAGCAGGATTCGAGTTCTGCTGGGGACGCTCACGTCGTGGGCTCGAGAGTCCGGTCTGTTTCGTCGCTCCCGCACGCCATCATAGCACACGGAGACACCGCGTCCGGGTCCCCCTCCGGCCCGGGGATCCGGCTGCCGGACCGGCTGTCGGGATGGGCGGAGAGTATCCGTCCGCCGGAGCCGGATCGCCGCGGGAACGATCTTCCGATGCCGGGGCGCTGGGGAGATTCCCGGCGCGACGCTCCCAGACGCTGGCGACCTGAAAACGGAAGGCCCGCCGGACGACGAAGACCCGCCGGAAATTCTGCTTGAGGTAGTTCTCGTCGTAGGGAGCGCGGTAGATCTCACCGCCCGCCGGCGGCGGGCCCCAGTCGTCGGCAATCTCCGCGTTCATCCCGATCACCACGTAATCCGCCTCGCGCAACACCTCCGCCGGCCGGGCCAGACCGTTCTCGATTCGGAATGCGGGATGAGGGCAGACGGCCCGCACGATGTGGGAGGCGGTGATGTAGGTCACCACGGTCCTGCCCGCCCCGGCACGGGACATCGTCCACTCCAGGGCCTGCTGGACTCCGTCGGTCGTCACCTGGACGATTCCGCGATACCCCACGGTGGAGCGGCCCGCCAGGCGTCTCGCCCCGAGATACTGGAACCCGTTCAGGTTGTAGTCGGGATAGCAACGGACCAGGTCGGCCCCCAGCAGCGAGAAGCCCGCCAGGGCCACCGCTCCCGCCGCCCGGGGCCGGAGCCCCCACAGACGGAAGAGCTGATCGGAGGCGAGAATGGCCAGCAGCGGAAGGAGCGGCACCATGTAGAAGGTCTGGGCGATGGGCATGGTGAGAAGCAGGGAGAGATAGGCGAGGAAGATCACGATGGGTGCCCGGATCTCGGGACGGAGCTTCCACCCGGCGAGCGCCGTCAGGATGCTCAGCAGCATCCCGGCGCCGATCCAGGGACTTGACTTGAAGACCACGCATCCACCGTAGAAAGCGAGCATCTCGTAAATGAACGAGAGGCTCCTCGGGGCCCCATGCCAGAATCGCCTGGCCAGCTCCAGCAGGAGCCCGGGATTCGTGGTGTGGACGGGAGGAATCAGCATGAAAGTCGCCACCGCATAGCCGCCCACGAAGATCCCGGCCTCGCCGGCCTCCAGCCGTTCGTTGCGGCGGCGGATCTGCCAGGCGGCAATCGCCACGTAGAGGGCCGCCAGGGTGAACCAGGTCCCCGCGATGACGGGCCCGGGGATCCCGCCCCCCTTTCTCCAGATCACCCACCAGGCCTCGGCGATTCCCAGGAGCAGCAGGGCCGTCCCGGCCAGCGGGACCACGGCGCCGGAGGACCCCGTCGATCGGGGATCCCGGCGACGGCCTCCGGCGCCCGAGAGGACCATGGCGAGCATGCCCACGGGGATCAGGCCCAGGGCGGAGAACTTGGAGGAGATGGCGAGGCCGAGGGACACCGCCGTGGCGAGGCATGCGCCCACCGTCCTCTTCCGCATGAGGGTGGAGACGCAGACCAGGAACCAGGAGAGGGCGCAGGTGAGAAACAGGTCCGATTCGGTCAGGGCGATCCGGGCGAACGAGAGGAAGAAGGGGCTCGTGGCCAGAAGGAGGCAGGCCAAGAGCCCCCGCCTCGAATCCAGAAAGATGCGGCCATACAGATAGACGGCCAGCAGAGTCAGGGCTCCCAACAGGCAGCTGACTCCCCGGGCCTCCATCAGGCCGCCGGTCCGGAGCAGCGAGAAGAGCAGGGCGACCGAATACATCGGCAGCCGTCCCTGGCTCCCATCAAAAGTCGACCCGTGGAACCAGTCGCCGGGGCCGGCAAGATAGCTTCGGCTGATGTCGAGATCGACCTGCTCGTCCCAGTGGATGCCGGGTCGCGAGAGGGTGGGCAGAAGCAGCGCCAGGTAGACGAGAAGGACCAGGCAGAAGGCGAGGAGGTGTCGCCGGGTGGTTTCCGGCGGGGTCGGCTGGATTTCCTTCACCCGCGGACCCGCAGAGCCCAAGATCTCCTCACTGGACGTACCCCAGGGAGCGGAGCTGCTCCCGGAGCTCCTCCGGAAGCTTCTGGATCCCTTCCTTCCCGCGGGCCGGCCGGAAGACCCGCTCCACCCTGCGCCAGAGAACCTCCAGCATCTTCGCCGCCTCGGGGGGCATCGCTCTCGACAGGTTGCGCTTCTCCATCGGATCGGAGGCCAGATCGAAGACCTCCAGAGGCCGGGCGCCGACATGGACCCCGGCGTTGGCCTGCTCGGGAGCCGGTGTGAGAATGACCTTGAGGTCCCCCTCCCGGAGGGAGAAGCGATCCGGCCCGTACTCGGTCGACTCCGCCAGGATCGGGGCGGGATCGGGCTCCGAGCCGGTGCGAAGGGCCGCCTCCAGGCTCCTTCCCCGGTAGCGGGGATCGGGGGGAAGTCCCGACAGCGCCAGCACCGTGGGGGCCACGTCCAGGAGGCTCACCGGCGTTCGGATCCGGGCGCCGTCCCGCACCACGCCCGGGGCCCGGAACACCAGGGGAACGCGCTGCATCTCCTCGTAGAGACTGTGGCCGTGCCCCGGGCTTCGCGTGGCGTCGTGGTCCCAGAGGTCCTCCCCGTGATCCGAGAGCACCACCAGGAGGACCCGGTCCAGGATCCCTTCCTTCTCGAGGGTTTGAAGCAAGCCGACGATGACCCGGTCGGCGTGGGCCACGTCGCCATCGTAGAGGCCGGACACATATCGCCGCTCTGAGGCGGTCAGGACCATCTCGCCTCGTTGCACCGCCAGCACGTCCCGGGTCTCGAAGGTGCCGGAGAGCCGGCCGGCGTCGGAGGGGTCCGCGAACTCGCCGTGGGTGTAGGGGCTGTGGATCTCGTAGGTGTGGACGAAAAGAAAGAAGGGGGCCTTCCCCACGCTCCGGACCCACCTCAGCGCCGCCGCCGCGATTCCCTCCGGTCCTCCCTCTTTCTGCTCATCGTGCTCCTCGTAAATCTCGAACCCCTGGGAGAGACCCAGGAAGGCCGAGATGTAGCCCCCGCCGTTGAAAGAGGCGGTCCGGAACCCCGCCTCCCGGAAATGCTCCGCCAGGGTGATGATGGAGGGGCTCAGAGGCCGGTGCTCCCACCGCGCCCCGTGATCGTACGGCAGAAGGGAGCTGAAGAGGGAAGCATGGGAAGGCAGGGTCCAGGGGGCCGCCGCCTCGGCCTGATCGAACAGAGTCCCCTCTCGGGCCAGATCGTCCAGGATGGGGGTCAGGGGACGCGGGCAGCCGAGGACGCCGACCCGATCCGCCCGGAGCGTGTCCAGGGAGACCAGAATTACCGAGAGGCCGTTGCCGGGATGGCCGGAGGGGATCCAGGGGAGGGCCCATCCCAGCGAAGCGGTCAGGGCCAGCAGGAGGACGCCGCACCAGGCCGCCCGGGCGCGTGGCCCGGGCCTCCCCACGCGCCCCCCCCCGGCCCCGCCGCCGGCCGTCCCGTCCAGGGCCCCCCGGAACCGCCCCAGGAGCATCGCGCCCGGCGCGCCGGCGATCACGGCGAACATCCCGATGGAAAGGGCCTTGCTGCTGAAGTTCTTCAGTGGGAAGAGCGATTGACGGAAAGGGCCGGCCGCCAGGACGACCGCCGCGGAGTAGGCGAGGCCCAGCAGGGCGATCCCGAGAAATGCGCCCCGGCGCCCCTTTCGCTCAGCGAGAATGAGGAGGATCTCCGCGGCCGTCGATGCCAGGATCCCCAGGAGCGCTCCTGCCAGGGCCGGGAGGACGAGCCTCCCGGCGGCAAGGCGCAGCATTCCCTGGGCGAAGTCCTGGTTGAGCAGGATCTCCCAGCTCGCCAGCGCCGCTCCCGAAACCCAGCCCGCCAGGGCCCCCTCTCCCACGGCCCTCGCGATCCGACTCCTCATCCCGCCCCCCTCGGCGCCTCCTTCCCCGGCGCCGGACCCGCTGGATGCAGGGCGAAAGGTTACCTCACCGGAAGGACGAAAGATAGGAATTGCCGGCTCAGGGGACCTCCTCGTCCGGGGCCCCTCCCGGGTCGTCGCCCGAGAGGATCTCCTCGGAGAGGGCCCGGGCGGTGAGTTCATGCCCCAGCCGGCTCGGATGATCGTCTTCCGGCGAGAGCCTCAGGGCCCGGGGCGGGTAGCGGGCAAAGACCGGGAGCAGGTCCACCACTTCAAACCCTTCGCTCCGGGCGGCCTCCGACACCCGGACATGGAGGTCCCGGTAAGGGTAGCCGGCCCACCCTTCCCGCGGAACGATGGGGAAGATGGCGACCACCACCCGCGTTCCCCGGTCCCGTGTCGCCTCACGGATCTTCCGGAAAGCGGTCACCACGCTCCGCCACTTCTCCCCCTCCGACGCGTGCAGGTAGCGGATGTAGTCCCCGCCCCCGGTCCGCCAGACTTCCACCCAGTTCCGACCCAGGTGGAGAAGGCGCAGGACATGGAAATGCCTCCACCAGGCCGGGGGATCGAAGTACTTGTGGAGCGACTGGCGGGGATCGGTTTCCGGATCGTTCAGGACATAGCCTATGATGACGGCGCGCGGATCGAGAGGCAGGGCCCTGCGCTCCAGCACCCTCGCCTCGTCCCGGGTGTTGTACCCCACCACGCCCAGGTTCAGGACCTCGTAGCGGCGCTGCCGGGCGGCGGGAGATCCGTTCAGGATTCTCTCCAGCACGACGGGGTAGCTCTCCTCCTCGGCGACTCCGAAGCCGAACGTGAAGGAGTCGCCCAGCACCACGATACGGAAGAGGGAGGGGTCCTCGGGCGCCGGCTCCCCGCCGCGCATGCCGAGGCTGTTGGTGCGCACCTGCATCCCCTCGAAGGTGCCGTTCCGGCGCGGGACCATCTCGTAACTGAGCCCCGGGACGGTGGAGGGGCGGTAGAGCGACTCGCAGCGCTCTTCGGGAGACACCGGGGTGGGAGGCTTCAGGTACTGCACCGGCCGGAAGAGCCGCAGTGCGGCCTCGGACACGACCAGGGCCAGGAGTGACGAGACGGTGAGCAGGAGAATTGGAATCCCGGCTTTCCTGAGAAGGGCCATGGGCCTCCGGGCCGCGGGCGCCATCTTCTCGCGTCTGCCCGCGGGGCTGCCGCATCCTAGCAGAATGACGCGGCGCCTTCTCGCGGCCCTGCCCGCCATGATCCTGCTCGTCCCGGCCGGGCCGGCATCGGGATCCCCCGCCGCCGCCACCCCGGAGCCTCGGATCACGGTTGTCTTCCGCTTCGACGATTTTTCCGCCCGGAGCGACACCGGCCTTGAGACCCGGATCCTCCAGGCCTTCAGGTCCCGGGGAATGGGATGCACCTTCGGCGTCATCCCCCGCGTCGCCGCCCGGAGCGTCACGGACCCCTCGCCGCAGGAGGAGGCTCCCCTCCCGCCGGAAAAGATCCGGATCCTCCGGGAGGCCCTTCTGGACCACACGGTGGAGGTGGCCCAGCACGGCTGCTCCCACCAGACGGCGCGGCCGTGGATCGGGGGACGCATCGTGGAGCGGCTCGGGCGCTATCATTCCGAGTTCTTCGGCGTGGACCGCGAAGACCAGAGAAGGAGGATCGCCCTTGGGAAAAAGATTCTCGAAGAGACGTTCCAGGTTCCCATCTCGACCTTCATCCCTCCCTGGAACGGCTACGACTGGAACACCCTTTCGGTCCTGGAGGGGCTCGGGTTCAGGAACCTCTCCGCCGCCCGGACGGGAGTGGTCCTTCTCTCATCCTCCCTGAGGTTCCTCCCGGCGACTTGCGACGCGGCCGACCTCCCCCGGGCGGTGGAGTCGGCCCGGGGACTGCAGGACCCCGCTCCGGTCATCGTCGCCCTGTTCCACCAGTACGATTTGCTCGAGTCCGGAGCGAAGACCGCAAAGCTCGACTTCCCGGGCTTCGAGAAGATCCTGGATTGGGTCTCCTCCCAGCCGGACGTCCGGGTCCTCACGGTTGCCGGCGCGGCCGCAGCGATCCCGGACCTGGGAGCGCGGCGCTTCTGGTGGAACCGGAATGCTGTCCTCTGGCGGTTCACGCCTCCCATCCTGGGGAGCCATCTCCCTGCCGACGGCCGGTCCCTCTACCTCACGACACCGATTGTCCGGTCCGCCAGGATCCTTCTCTTGAGGGTGGTCCTGGCGGCTTGCCTGCCGGCGGCGCTGGTGGGGATTGCCGTCTTCGCCCTCCGCGAGGGGAAGCCCTGAGAAAATGACCGACGACAGTGGTGATCCGGGCAGTCCCCTCCGAGGGGGGAAGAGAGAAGGAGGGGCTCCCCACCGGGGAAAATTATTTAACTTGTTGTAGTGGCGAGAATTATCTGGAGCGGACCCCACTGAAGTAGGGCATTTTCTAATATACTGCGCGCCCCGCGGGTTGCCGGAGATGCGGGGCCGCCGGGAGAGGACCATGGAGAGAATCAAGGAGGAGGTTGCCGGGCGTCTCGCCGCCTTCGTCCGCCGGCACTTCAGTGTCGAGATCGACCCGCCCGCCTTCCTCTACCCTCCGAGTCCCGACCTGGGGGACCTGGCCGTCCCTCTCGCCTTCGATCTGGCCAGGCGTCTCAAGAAGCCTCCCCGGGCCATCGCCTCCGACCTGGTGTCGTGCCTCGCCGGGACCCCCGGCCTGCAGCGGGCCGAGGTGGCCGGGGCCGGATACGTCAATCTCTTCCTCGATCGCCCCGCCTACGCCCTTCTGCTCCTCCAGGAGCTCCGCGCCCCGGCGCCTCCCGCCCCGGGCGGCAAGGTGATTGTGGAGCACACCAACATCAATCCCAACAAGGCGGCCCATATCGGCCACCTGCGGAACGCGGTGCTGGGGGACACGCTGGCCCGGAGTCTGAAAGCCCTGGGGCACCGGGTGGAGGTCCAGAACTACATCGACGATACCGGAGTTCAGGTGGCGGACCTTGCCGTCGGGATGACCCGCCTGGAGAAGCTCGACCTGGAGGGCGTCCACCGCCTGGAAGCCGACCTGGCGGCGGAGAAGAGGCCCCTGGACCATTACTGCTGGGACCTTTACGCGCGGGTCACGGAGATGTACGAGGAGGAAGGCGCCTCCGACCCCGCGGGGAAGAGCCTCCGGGAGACCTTGAGGGGAGAGGCCCTCCGGGAGATGGAGGAAGGGACCTCGGAGCTGGCCAGGATCGCCGCCCATCTCGCCGGGGAGATCGTCCGCTGCCACCTGGCCACCATGGATCGGATTTCGGTGACCTACGACCTTCTCCCCCGGGAAAGCCACATCCTGGCCCACCGGTTCTGGGAGAAGGCGTTCCAGCAGCTGAAGGACTCCGGCGCGGTGTCCCGCCCCGGGAGCGGGAAGAACGCGGGCTGCTGGGTGATGGATCTCTCCTCCACCCCCGAGTTCGCCGATCTCACCGAGGGAGAGAAGATCCTCGTCCGGTCCAACGGGACGGTGACCTACGTCGGGAAGGACATCGCCTACCAGCTCTGGAAGTTCGGCCTGCTCGGATCGGATTTCCACTACCGCCCCTTCCACACCTATCCCGGCGGGCACGTCCTCTGGACCACCGCCGTCACCGGTGAGGGGGAGCACCCCCCCTTCGGCGGCGGCGAGACGATCTACAACGTCATCGACGTTCGCCAGTCCTACCTTCAGCGGATCGTGGTGGAGAGCCTGCGGCTTCTGGGGCACCCGGAGGAGGCCAGGCGCTCCATCCATTTCTCGTATGAGATCGTCGCCCTCTCTCCCCGCTGCGCCGCCGAGATGGGGATCCCGGTCGGGGAGGAGGAGGCGTCGCGCCCTTTCCTGGAGATGTCGGGACGAAAGGGAGTGGGGGTGAAGGCCGACGACCTGGTCGACAACCTGGCCCGGAAGGCGGAGGAGGAGGTGACGGTCCGGAACCCCTCCCTCGATCCCGGGCAGCGCCGGGAGGTGGCCCGCAGGATCGCCGTGGGCGCCCTGCGCTACTACATGCTCCGATTCACCCGGAACAAGATCATCGCCTTCGATTTCGCCGATGCCCTCTCCTTCGATGGAGAGACGGGCCCCTACGTGCAGTACGCGGTGGTGAGGTCGGCGGGGATCCTGGGAAAGGTGATGGCCGCGGAGAAGGTCCCGGAGGCCGGCCTGGCCGATAGGGCGGCCGGCGCGGATATGGCGTTTCTGTCCGCCGGTCCCTCCGGCGAGGAGTGGGAGCTTCTTTCCCTGCTGGGGCGGCACCGCGGGACCCTGGAGCAGGCCGTCTCCAGCCTGGAGCTGTCGGGCCTGGCGAAGTACGCGTTCGTCCTGGCCCAGAAGTTCAACGCCTTCTATCACAAGTATCCGGTCCTGCAGGAGACCGATCCGGATCGGAAGTGGGGCCGGGTCCTCCTGACCTACCTCTTCCAGGAGAGGATGGCCCGGCTTCTGGATCTCATGGGGATTCCCATCCCTCCCCTCATGTAGGGGCCGCTCCAACCCTGTGCTATCATTCCGGATAGAGGAGGGCACACCCTGCATCGAGGTCGTCCGTTGCACCGGTTTTCCCCATCATCTCTCTTCTCCGCCCTCGGCCGTCCCGTCCGCGACCGCCGGATCCGCCTCGTCCTCCCATGCCTCCTCGCGCTTCTCCCGTTCGCCCTCCCGGCCCGCGCCGACGAGATCCTGCCATTCAGCGAGTTGAAGGTCGGGATGAAGGGGGAGGGGCGATCGGTCTTCCAGGGCACCCGGATCTCCCGCTTCAGCGCCGAGATCATCGGCCTGATGGAGAACATCGCCCCGAAGCGGAACCTGATCCTGGTGCGCCTCACCGGCGATCCCGTGGACCGCACCGGGGTGCTGGAGGGGATGAGCGGCTCTCCCGTCTACATCAATGGACGGGTGATCGGCGCCGTGGCCTACAGCTGGAACTTCTCCAAGGAGGCCATCGCCGGCGTGACTCCCATCGAGGAGATGCTGGACGTGCAGAAGCGCTCGGGAGGCACGCCGGGACACTCCCGCTCGGCCCCGGCGATTTCCGGGGCGTCTCCGGTCTCCGCCCTCTTCCGTCCGGAAAGGATCCTCGACCACTTCGATCACTACCTGAGCGCCGGGGGCGTCGCCCCCGAGCCTCTGGCCTCGTTCAGCCCCATCGGGATTCCCCTCTCCTTCGCCGGCTTCCCCGCCCCGGTCATCGAGCGCCTCACGCCGGAGCTCTCCCGGGCCGGACTCATCCCCGTCCAGGCGGGCGTGGCCGCCAAGGGCCAGGAAACGCCCGACACTCTGTTGCCGGGATCGGCGGTGGCCGTGAAGCTGGTGAAGGGGGACGTGGAGATCAGCGCCGTGGGGACGGTGACCTACCGGGAAGGAGACCGCCTCCTGGCCTTCGGCCACCCGCTCCTGAACCTGGGCCCCACCTCCATGCCCATGTCGGGGGCCGTGGTGCACACTCTGCTCCCCTCCCTCAACTCCTCCTTCAAAATCGCCTCACCGGCGCCCGGCGAGATCGGGTCGATCCAGCAGGACCGGACCGTCGCCGTCGCCGGATCCACCACCGCCCCGGCCCGCCTCATTCCGGTGCGGGTGGAGATGTCGGGGAACACCCCGCGGCCCCAGCGCTTCGCCTTCGACCTGATGGAGGACTCGTTCCTGACGCCCTACATCCTCTACGCCTCCCTGAACGCAATCCTGAGCGGCGCCCAGAAGGACTACGGCGAGGCGAGCGTCCGGCTGCAGGAAGGATCGGTGATCAAGGTCGCCGGCGAGGACGACATCAACCTGAACAATCTCTTCTCCGGGGACCTGGCCCCCTTCTATGCCTCCGGGACGGTGGCCTACATCTCCCAGCTGATCCTGAACAACGAGTACCACCCGGCCCGGATCAACGGGATCAACCTCCTGATCGAGTACGCCGACGAGCGGCGGACCGCCCGCGTGGAGAGGGTCTGGTGCGGAAAGGACCGGGTGAAGCCCGGGGAGAAGGTGTCGCTGACCGTCACCCTTCAGCCCTACCGGGGCGAGGAGATCACCCGGACCTTCGAGCTGACCATCCCGGAGGAGCTGACGCCCGGAAAGGTCCTCCTCCAGGTGGGAGACGGCCAGACCATGAGCCGGAAGGAGGAGGAGGGGACCCGCGATTTCCACCCCCGGGACCTCGCCCAGCTCATCTGGCTGATCAACCACATCCGCCCCAGCGACCGCCTCTACGTGATTCTGACCCGCCCCGACAACGGGATTCTCTTCCAGGGGGCGCGCATGCCGGACCTGCCCCCCTCCAAGGCGCTGGTGATGATGCGCCCCCAGAGCGAGGGGAACTTCCTGAGGGTGGGCTTCCGCGGAATCTCCGAGGACTCCATTCCCACGAGCTTCGCCGTTGACGGATACAAGACCCTAACCCTGGAAGTGGAGGAACGATCTCCATGATGCCGTGGCGTGACGCCGCCCGCCCCCGAACGTCCCCCTCGTCCCTGGCAATCCTCACCTGCCTTCTGGCGGGGGCGGGTTCCCTCTTCGCCGTCTCCCCGGTCCTCTGGACGCAACAGGGGATAGCCGACTTCGAGAAGGGGAAGCCCGACGGGGTTGCCGTCACCTCCCGCGGAGGGATCTTCCTGGCCCGCACCGTGAAGGAGCTGCCGGTGAAGGCCCTCGAGGAGAGCGTCCAGCCCTTTCTCTGGTCCCAGGCCACGGATTCCAGGGGGAACCTCTACGTCGGAAGCGGCAACGAGGGGAAGGTCTTCAAGATTCCCAAAGGCGGCGCGGGAAGCCTTTTCTATGCCTCCGGAGATCTGGCGGTGCAGGCCCTCGCCGTGGACTCCCGGGACAACCTTTACGCGGGCACCAGTCCCGAGGGGAAGGTCTACCGCCTCTCGCCCGACGGAAAGCCGGATGTCTGGTTCGATCCCGATGAGCGCTACATCTGGGCGCTGGCGGTGGACCGTTCCGGCAACCTCTATGTCGCCACCGGGGAGCACGGAATCATCTACAAGGTCAGCGACAAGGGGAAGGGAACGCCCTTCTTCGACAGCGAGGAGTCCCACGTCGTGGCCCTGGCCTTCGACCGCCAGGGGAACCTCCTGGCCGGATCCTCCGGCAAGGGCCTTCTCTACAGGATTTCTCCGGACGGGAAGGGGACGGTGGTGCTGGACACCGCCCTCAAGGAAGTGAACGCCCTGGCCCTGGACGCGGCGGGGAGGATCTACGCCAGCGGCATCCAGGCCGAGGCGCCGGCTATCGCCCGGCTGATGAAGGGAGTGCGTGCGCGGGGAGTCGCCAGCCGGGAGGAAGTGGTCGCGGCAGTGACGCCCGGAGGCGGGCCGACCCTCTCGGAGACCGTGGGGGAGGAGATGGAAGTCACCGCCGAGTCCGTCCCCCCCGTCGGCCCCGACGGCCGGCAGATCCGGAGCCAGATATACCGGATCGAGGCCGACGGGACCGCCACGGTGGTCTGGAGCTCCGAGAGCGAGACGGTCTTCTCCCTGGCAGTGGCGGGGGAGAAGGAGCTCTACCTGGGGACGGGGGACCTGGGGAAGATCCGCCGCCTGGAGGCGGACGGGACGTCGAGCCTGGTCGCCCGGCTCTCCTCCTCACAGGTGACCTCCCTCCTGGCCGCCCCGGATGGATCCCTCTACGCCGCCGCCAGCAACGCCGGGAAGGTCTACTTCCTGGACAGGGAGGTGGGAGACTCCGGGACCTACACCTCCCCCCTGCGGGACGCGGGCACCCTGGCCCGATGGGGCCGGATCAGCTGGCTCGGCACGACCCCCGCAGGGACGAGGCTGGAGCTCTTCACCCGGACCGGGAACAGCGCCCTGCCCGATGCCACCTGGAGCGACTGGTCCCCAGCCTACGTCTCCCCGGCCGGCACCGGGGTGCTGAGTCCCCCGGCCCGCTTCGTCCAGTGGAAGGCGCGCCTCTCCCGCCAGACCAAGGGGGCCTCTCCCCTCCTCGAGTCGGTCTCGCTCGCCTACCTTCCGGCGAACCTCCCCCCGGAGGTGCGCAAGGTGGAGGTTTATCCCCCGGGAGTCGTGATCCAGAAGCCGCCGCTCCCCGCGGACCCGGACGCCGCCGAGACCGCCTTCTCCCAGCCCCCCGTGCCCCCCGAAGGGACGGAGCTCGCATCCCCGTTTCCGCAGGTCCCGGGGAAGAAGATCTTCCAGAAGGGAATGCGCTCCCTGGGCTGGGAGGCGTCGGATCCCAATTCCGATACCCTGCGCTTCGACCTCTTCTACCGGGGAGAGGGGGAGCAGGAATGGAAGCCGCTGGCGAGGGGGATCCGGGAAGGGTACTTCGCCTGGGACTCCACCCGGATGCCCGACGGACGCTACCGGGTCAAGGTCCAGGCCAGCGATGCCCCCTCCAACCCGCCCGGCAGCGAGAAGAGGGGGGAGGAGATCACGCCGCCGTTCATGGTGGACAACACGCCCCCGCGGGTGGAAGCCTCCTGGAAGAAGGACGACAAGGGCTCCGGGGTGGAGGTCCGGGTCACCGACACGGCGAGTCCCGTCAGGAGCCTGGAGTACTCGCTGGACGCCGCCCCCTGGACCCCGGCGGCGCCGGTGGACGGGATCGCCGATTCCCTCTCGGAGCAGTATCGGGTCCTTCTGGAGCGGCTTTCCCCCGGCGAGCACACGCTGCTCCTGAAGGCCGCCGACGCCGAGGGAAACGTGGGCACCGAGAAGGTGCCGGTGTCCGGCGGCTAAGCGGGCCAGGCCCTCTTCGAAAGGGAACCCCGGAGCGTGGCCAACCGACTTGCCCGGGCCTGTTTCCTCCTGCTCCTGGCGATCGCCTGGGCCGGATGCGGCCCCGGGAAGGCGCCCGGGAGGTCCGGGGCCTCGGCGCCGTCGCCGGCGCCCGACGCCGGCGACTGGTTCGTCCTCCCCATCGATTCCGATCCCGCCACGCTGAACTTCGTCTCCGGGACCGATGCCTGGCAGGCCCTGGTGGCCCGTTTCGTGGCCGACTCCCTGGTGGACGAAGGAGAGGACCTGCAGCCGGTCCCCCGCCTGGCTGCATCCTGGGACTTCTCCGCCGACCGGAAGGTGCTGACGTTCCATCTCCGGCGCTCGGTGCGCTGGCATGACGGCGCCCCCTTCTCCTCCCGGGACGTCCTCTTCACCTACCGGAAGATTCTGGATCCC
>Ga0315288_10002218_pt1 | contig 25146 bp, 39 predicted proteins | sample YL17G11_20_MG_FD_203454 | JGI IMG/M metagenome (GOLD analysis project Ga0315288, IMG submission 203454) | Sediment microbial communities from Yellowstone Lake, YNP, Wyoming, USA - YL17G11_20 | ecosystem: Environmental > Aquatic > Freshwater > Lake > Sediment | place: USA: Wyoming | collected... | reverse complement strand
CTGACCCGTGATGCATGGAAGTTGTTCGACGAGCGCCTCGGAAAGCTAGGCATCGCGGGCGATGAGCTTGAGCGGTATCGCGAGCGTATGACCAGTGAGCTAGAACTAGTCATTGCGAAAGGTTACGCCGGGTACTTCCTCATCACCGCAGAGTCCGTCCAATGGGCAAAGGCAAAGGGACTCCTGATCGGTCCTGGTCGTGGTTCTGCCGGTGGTTCTCTGCTGTCTTACGTGCTTGGCATCACCGAGCTTGACCCAGTTGCCAATGGACTGTTGTTCGAGAGGTTCCTGGACCCCAACCTCAAGTCTCTCCCAGACATCGACATCGACGTACCGCAGGAAGAGCGCAGTATGGTGCTCGATCACCTGCGTGAGAAGTACGAGGTCTCTAGCATCGGAACGCTGCTCACCATGAAGCCGCGTCTATTGCTCAAGGACTTCGCTCGCGTTCTCAACATCCCTCATCAGGATGAAGAGCGTATCGGCAAGATCATCACCTCAACTCCTGGTCTCGATAAGGACAACCTGACGTGGGATCAGGTATGGAACTACAACCACGCGGCGTTCCAGAAGGTGGAGAAGGAAGACAAGAGCTTCGTCAAGCTCTTCGACCTGATGCATACGTTCGCCAAGCACTACAAAACGGCTGGAGCCCACGCCGCAGGTGTCGTGGTGAACCGCGAGCCGCTCATGGGGCTGCTCCCGTTGCGCATCAAGAACAAGGAAGACACCGAAGCTCGTACTCAGATGCCCATGGAGGACATTGAGGCTCTGGGCTTCATGAAGATGGACTTCCTGGGGTTGCGTACGCTATCAACACTGATGCGTGCATGGAAGCTGGCCAATGAGAACTGGACTCCAGAATCGGGCAAGCCTGAACCGAAGTGGTTCCACGACTGGCAGTACGAGTACGCTACGTATTACGAAGACCTAGACGTTTACAAGTCCATCTGGACCGGTCGCAACCTGGGCATCTTCCAGATCGAAACTGAGGGCGGCTCTGATATCGCCAAGCGTTACATGCCACAGAACCTTGAGGACATGTCGTCCATCGTGTCGCTGAACCGCCCAGGATTGACACGTAACAGCGACCCCGACACCAATCTCACGATGCTTGAACTGTTCCTCCAGAAGCGTGAAGGACGCCAGCCCGTCACGTTCCGTGACCCGATGCTACAGCCGCTATTGCGTCACACCTTCGGTGCGTTCCTGTACCAGGAGCAGATCATGCAGGTGGTACGCGACCTTGGAGACTTCACGTCGGAGGAACAGACCAAGGTCCGTAAAGCTATCGGAAAGAAGACCGGACTAGAGTCCTACAAGGACCGCTTCGTTGAGCGTGCTGTGTCCAAGGGCATGGTGGCAACTACCGCTGAAATCATCTGGAACGACATGGAAAAGTTCGGTGAGTACGGGTTCAACAAGAGCCACGGGTTTGCCTATGGCATCATCAGTTACTGGACGGCCTGGATGAAGCACCACTATCCGAAGGAGTTCTTGACCGCCCTGTTCCAGACAGACCCTGACGGCATCAAGCAATACAACCGTGAATGCCGTCGTCTTGAAATCCCTCTCCTCGGTCCTGACATCAACGAGTCCGATGCCGACTTCGCACTCATCAATGGGCGCATCCGCTATGGATTCGAAGGAACCAAGGGAGTCGGAGAAGCCTCCTCGGAAGCCGTACAGTCTCATCGTCCCTACGTTAGCGCTACCGATGTGATGGACAAGCTAGAGGGGACCAAGGCGAACAAGAAGGCTATCGAGTCACTCATCATCGTGGGTGCGCTGGACTCTGTCGTTACCCCTGAGGATCGTCACGGGCTGCCCGAGCGCTGGTCTGATTCCAAGGTTTCTCTCTACCGTCTGTTCCGCAAGAAGCTCAAGATAGGTGTGCGTAAGGATAAGGGACTCGATGAAGATGGCATCTTCCAGAAGTACCTTCCTGAGTTTCAGTCCTATGCCAACTCCGTTCAGATCGACGACCTTGACCTGAATGAGGTTGAGTATCTGGGCGAGCACGTGACCACGCTCCCGTTCGGTCGTTACCTTGGACCCATCATGGAACACTACAAGTTCCCGGGTTATGAGCGCCTGTATGTCGGAGAGAAGGGCACTCTTGGGGGTACTCTAGGTGAGATAACGACTACGAAGGTGAGGAAGAAGGGAGCCAACGAGGGGCGTGCGATGGGTTGGGTTTGGCTCGACTACCCAGTCCTAGAAGAGGGCAAGGTCGTTGATATCGAATCGAAGCGCCTGGTCTGTTTCCCGAAAGAGTGGACCTATCTTTCCACCAAGATTGCGACTGGGGTGCCAGTGATAGTGAAGATTGAGAAGCTCGCTGACCGTGACGGGTTCGAGGGCGGCATGGCACTACAGAGCGTCTATCGCATCGACCAGGGAGAGCACCCTGGGATGCATCACGGAACCGTTGACTATTCGGGAGACGACCCGACACAGGTGGAGGGATACTATGACTAAGGCGAGCATCGACAAGTTGGTCGAGGAACTGAACAAGAAGTACACACCCGAGGGTGCCAAGATTCCTGTGGTTGCTAAGAGCATAGACCGACCCGATCAGGGCATCATTCCCTGCACCTCACCAGCCCTTGGATTCATCCTGGGCACGGGCGGTTGGCCGGTCGGTCACCTCGTGGAGTTCTTCGGCAAGGAGCACGCTGGCAAAACTACGCTCTTGATGCTGGGGCTCAAGGAGGCTTACGAGTACTACGACGGTAACCGAGCTATCGCCTTTATCGACATCGAGCACCGGTACAACGAGAAGTGGGCAAAGATGTTGGGGCTGCCAGATGATCTGATCGTGGTCCAGCCTGAGAACGGTGAGCAAGCAACCGACATCATGCATACACTCATCAAGCCTAAGACAGGTGAAGGCGTGTGCGCTATCGGATTCGACTCTATCGGCGCTGCCAGCCCCATGCGAGAGCAGGCTAGCTTCGAGGATCGTGCAGCCATCATGGGTGGTAACGCCATGATTATGACTCGTAACGTCCGTACGATTGCTCCAGTAGCCAACATCCTGGGATGCACGGTGTTCTACACCAACCAACTGCGTGCTGACATGCAGGGCTACAACCGACCAATGACTCCAGGTGGGTTCGCCGTAAAGCACCACATGTCCGTGCGTCTGTATCTGTGGCCGAACACTCAGGCTGAGTCCAAGAAGCGTGACAAGATCGACGGACAGGATGTTCAGGTTGGGTTCGAGATGAACTTCCGTGCCGTCAAGAACACCTTCGGACCCCCTGGAAGAGATGGCAAGAGCGTATTCTACTTCCGTTCATCTCGTCTCTTCGATGGTATCGGGTTCGACGTGGAGCAGGACATTCAAGCTCTCGGTATCTTGACTGAGATCATCGAGCGTCGTGGTGCGTACTACAACTACAAGGATGTGAAGGCTCAGGGTCGTGACCCCTTCTTCGCTGCCATCAAGGAAGCTGGTCTATACGAGGAACTACTCAAGGACGTGAATGGTAGGTTGGACTCTCAGTTCAATACCATGTTCGCCTCCGATGAGGAGAAGGGCGAGTTTTACGTGGAGATTGACGATCCTGACCTGTAGGATAGTGGAGTCGAGAGGAGACAAGATGGCAACGAAGCTCAAGACCAAGCCTAAGAAACTCACCAAGACGGAGCAGTATTGTGTGGACTTCCATGCGACTGTAAAGAAGCTTGCTAAGACACGCAAGCGCCCCTTCACGGTGGATGATGTGACTGCCAAGATCGGTACCCCACCTCAGGGTGGCAAAGCTCTTGGTGCGCTCATGAACGCATCGGCTACACGATACAACCTGGTTCAGGTTGGCACCCAGAGGTCCCTACAGCCCAGTAGGCGTGGAGCCCTGAATAGGACCTGGAAAGCTGAGTGACTCTCTCAGGTAGACACGAGGGACATCTAGCATCAGTCGTCCCTGGTGGGAAGCGTGTTGCTGGCTCTGGCTCTAAACGTGAGAGTCACGATGTGTTCACCCCCACCGGGGGATGGTGGCAGTTCCGCTATGAAGCGAAGTGTACTCAGAACAAGTCCTACAGCTTCAAGGAAGCTGAATGGCGTAGACTAGTAGAAGACGTTTACAGTAGAGACGCACGTGAGCGACCCGCTTGGGCTGTGAGGTTCTACGGCGAAGGCGGATCAGAAGACGCTCCAGTTCTGAACGACCTGATTGTGGTTGACCTGAATGACTGGGTCGAACTGCTTGAAGAACGGGTCGAACTGCTTGAAGAACTGGAGACGTTGCGTGCCCAAGAAGCCGAACAAGTTCCGTAGGCTCACCGATCGGATAGCGTCGGGCGAACTACTTACTCCGTGGCTTGAGCGTGAGCTTGTCACGCTGGGCGAAAACTCTTGGCCAGACGAGTACTCCATCAGGATCGTCAACAAGGAACGTCGCCACGACGGGTACTTCCACCCTTCTGGTCATGCTAGCGCACCTGAGCTTCAACTCTTCTATGAGTTCAGCCCAGAGCATGAGACCATTCATGAATCTCTGTCTGCCAGCGACGTGATGATGTTCCAGGTAGGCTCTGCCTATCACGCCCTCATCCAATCCATGCTCATCCATATGGGGCTAACGACCGAGGATGAGGTCGAACATGATTTCAAGAACGAGGAGCGGCACTGTTCTGGCACGTTGGATATCCGTAGGTTGACTCTACCTAATGGGCAGGTCATGCCTATCGAGATCAAGAGCGCTGGGCACTTCCCGGTTGGACCCTACTTCATGGAGAAGTATGTCTCCCAGTTCCAGGTGTACATGGACCTAGGAGATGACGAACCTCAGGAGGAGGGTCTATTGCTCTTCCTTGAGAAGACCAGTCCACACCGTTTCCGTGAGATTCTGGTGAAGCGTGACGAGTCCATGCTCAAGCGTATCTACAGCAGATGGGATCGAGTTCTTGAGGCATTGGAGTTCAACGACCCTAGCATGCTTCAGTATCCATGTCACGAGATTGATTCAAAAGCACATCAGTCGTGTCCAGCCCGTTTCATCTGCCGATTGGGTCCGCCTACTGGAGAGAGGAGACCTTCTCGATGAGTGATTCACAGGAGTACGCGGACGTAATCGCCATGGCTATCTCTCTCAATGAGGACGAAGAGGCGAAACGGTATATCGAGATTCTGAGAGACTACACCACTACTGATTCGATGAACAATCCCGTGGTGATGCTCCACCTGGTGACCGTCATGATGACCCTGTTGTCGTCGCTGCTTGTCGCTGCATCTGAATACATGGACATGGACGTGGAGGATCTTGGCAACTTCCTCCTCATGGAGAAGTTCAAACGCGATCTCTGGGAGGACAATGGACTTGCGTGATGGTTGAACAGAAGATCACCGTACCCCTGGGCGTAAATGTCCAGATTCCTACCGAACAGACGGTCAAGAAGTACGGGCTGGATGAGCAGGGTTGGCTAAGAATCCTCCGAGATCAGGGATGGGTATGCCCCATCTGTAAAAAGCCTTCAAGCACAGGACGATACGTGGTAGACCACGATCATGTCCGGGGATTCAAGAAAATGGCTGCTGACGAGAAGCGTCTCTACATTCGGGGAATCACCTGTTGGTTCTGTAATCACAGCTATCTAGGTCGAGGGATCACTGTAGAGAAGGCTAAGAATGTGGTGGCATATCTTGTGGCGTACGCTGAACGAAAGCCCAAGAAGTAGTAGTTTCACCCGATGTCATAGTTCTGGGTAGGCTACACTAAGCCAACAAGGAGTCACATGTCAACTAAGGAAGCTGGATTGCGTAAAGGATTGGGCGACTGGGCTAAGGTCAAGGACGCCGCTATGGCTGGTGGATTGGATTCCTCAATCGACCTACCTGGCGGCTCAATGTTCAATAGCCAAGACCAGTCGGGTATCCTTGACTTCTTAGCACACCAGATGCGCCTAGAGCCACGGGCACAAGAAGCGCATATCATCGACAAGCTCAACGCTCAGATAGACGCATTGATGGTCCGCTCCTATGGAGATGTGGATCAGGCAGTCAGTCAGTTCTTTGAGAAGGTCGAGAGTCTCTCCAAGGTTGATCCGATGGAGCTAGAGCGGACAATCCTGGCGGTTCAAAAGGTCATCTTCCTAGCCACCGATACGGTGGCTACTTTGTATCAGGACGCCTATCTGGCTGACCGAGTACAGCAGGATGAGTACTGGGCTGCCTACAAGAACCTGGAGAAGGAAGGCAAGTCCACTGTTGGTGACCGTCAGGCTCATGCCTATGAGAAGTCGCGTGATGCCCGTTTCTACTACTACTACTCATTCCTGCTGTGGCGCAGAGTCTCAGAAAAACTAGGAGCACTGAGGGACCTACAGAAGACCCTTGAGTGGTTTAGATCAAGAACCATCAAGGACAAGCCTTGGTAATGCGCCGCCGCTCCTGGAAGCTCTCCGAAGAGAAGGGGATGACGCCCTACAAGCTAGAGGCGATCCTTCGACACTATGCTGAGTTCAGAGAGCTTTACGAGCAGGATGGCATCGAGGAGATAACCCTCGAAGATGGCTATGTGGTCAATATCCATGATGTGCTAAAGGGAATCGACGAACTCCCCAAGCGCCAACGAACAGCACTGATCCTCACCTGCCTCTACAATCTCAAGGAAGTAGAGGCAGCGCCTTTGATGGGGTTCACCAAGTGGACATCACCGGTTTCGTCCTACAAGAAGCTGGCACTAGAGAAGCTAGTGGATCGGTACTGGAGTAACGGCGATGGCCCGTCCTAAGCCGCTTGACCCCGATAAGGACCCTGAGGTTCTATTGGGCGAACGGCGACACCCCAAGGGCTGGACATCTCTCTCTTATGAAGAGCAGTTAGAGTACATCGCTACTCGTATCCTGGCAGAAGATCGTCATGGGACGACATCTCACTCCGAAATCAAGGAGTCTGGCATCCTCAGCGTTTCTCAGTATGAGCGGCGTCGCAATCGTGAGGTCTATACCGAGCGTGACAGCCTGGACTCAGTCTCCACTGGAGGTCGAGGTGGAACCAAGGAGGGAGTATTCTCCCGGGTTCACACTAGGGATATCCGTGGGGTACGGAACCCAGAAGACGTGAAAGACCCCACCCCTCAACCCGACAAGAAGTCCAAGTCGGACGAAAGCTAAACGCCACAATCACCACTTTCGTGTGCGTTGGTTGCGTTTTTTGGGTTTACACACACAATCATGCAGGTTCTGCGGATGATGTAGTACGCCCTGATTTGCACTCTAAGGGTCGAAATGGGAGAGAACCTAGACGACTCTGTGAGTGATTCATTCACCAAGATGGGACTTCAACATCTCATTGATCGAGCGCACTTACGACACTCGATAGCTGAGATTGAGGGCGATGAAGAAGAGATGTCCATATCCTTCGGAGAGGTCCTCGCCTTTTGTCAACTTGCGCTTTGCTACGGCTGGGATGTAGTGGAGGGACAGATTCAAGGAGAAGAGGATGCCTGAAGCAAACGGACTTGATCGAAGGACGAAGGTGTATCGGGACATCTTGGATAGGATGCCCAAATCAGAGGTAGCCATCGAGGAGGTCTTCGGTGGAGAGGAGTTCCATTATCTGCCTGAGCCCCGATGTCGTGTGTGTAGTGCCGGTGACTCTCGTAAGAACCTTCCCAACGGAGTGCAAGTAGCCAACTTGGTGGATGCTCTGTTGCTGTACCCCAAGAGCATCACAGATGTGTATCAGACCGTAGACCCGATGATGGCCGACTGGCCACCGAAGTCCAAAATCACCTACAAGTCGATCCGTACTCACCTGAACAAGCATCTGTCTTGGGATCGTCAGGCTATGCGTCTCATGGTGGAGAAGTGGGCTGAGGAGAAGGGCATCGACGTATTGGATGCCCGTAACCGGATGATTCTTACCCAAGAGGCATGGCTCGAAGCCACTGCCCACTTCGGATGGAACAGGCTTATCAACGGACAGATGGAGCCTTCCTGGGGTGAAACCCAGAAGGCATTCGAGCAGATGGATGAGCTTCGTAAACAGGGTGAGGGCGAGTTCAGCATCGCAACGCTGCTATCTCAGTTCGACACCCTCGTTATGGTGGTGCGTGAGTTCGTGGCTCCCGAAAGATTGGATGAGTTCATCGAGCGTATCGAGGAGCTTGAGAGCGGGATCGTCAAGGCATCCTTGCCGCTACCTGAGGAAGATGACGTGATGGCTGAAATCATAGCCGAGCAGGCTAGGTTCTCTGGAGGAGACAATGAGTGAAGAATCACTAGATCTATATGACTCTGAGGTGGACACGCTTCTTCAGATTCTGGGGCGGCTTCAAGTCAAGTACGGAACGCGCAGAGCCACTTTCGAAAACCTGAACTCGATGGCAAGTGAAGCCATGGACCTGTGCGAAAAGGCAGGATTCCTTGTAACGGTGTCAGTATTTGACGACAACATGCAGCCAAAGATGCCACCCGAAATCACCGTACACGCCAGGGTAGATGCTGAACTGTTCGCTGGTTTCGACCCTGATCGTCAGCAGTGGGAGACCAAGAAGGGTGTCGCTGATGACGAGAAGGTGAAGAAGTTCCTCACCAAGGGCGGCACCAAGAAGACAAAGGTGGACATCGAGCACACGTTAGAGGCTCCCGAGAAGCAGGCTGAGTAATGCCCCGCCCAGCAGCGGCTAGAAACCTGGACGCTCTATCTCTTCACGGGGATGACCTATTCACCACCATGAGGAAAGAGGCTCGTCCTCCGACCCTGCCTGACATCGTCACGTTTGCGGAGAATGAGCACTACTGCAACAAGAAGCTGTTCCCTCGACAGCGTACGCTGCTGCGGCTGTTCTATGCCGATATCGAGCATATGACTGACTACGACTATGAAGTCATTGACGGGTGGCGGACGAACTTCTTCAATGGCAACGAACGGGTGGGCTGCTCACCAGACATCTGGGAGCGCCTCAAGTGGATCAACGACAACGGTTATCCCCACTTCCGAGAGATCGAGTTCATCGGAGGACGACGTGGAGGTAAGGGACACTTGGGTGGAATCATCGGAGCATACCAAGCCTTCAAGATGATTTCCTTGGGTAACCCTCAATGGCACTACGGAATCGACCTCTCGAAGGACATGTACTGCTTCATCACGGCAACCAACCAGTCTCAGGCTCGTGACTATCAGTTCAAGGACATCGCGGAGACCATCTCTGGAGCACGATGCTTCGAGAACTACATCTCCACCAACAAGAGTCTTTCGTTGACGCTTCGCACTCCGGCAGATCGAGGTCGTATCGCTGAGTATGCACGCCGTGGTGTGACCATGGAGCGTGAGGTTGCCTCTCTTCGATTCGTGGCTTTGTCGTCCAACTCGCGTGCAGGACGTGGTGCTGCTACGTTCTCACTGTTCTTCGACGAGATGGCGCACATGCTCACGGGTACTGAGGGTCCCCAGACGGCTGAAGAGGTCTACAAGGCTCTTACCCCTTCGCTGGGTCAGATCGGACAGGACGCTCTCATCTACATCCCAACATCGCCCTACACGAAGGTTGGTAAGGCTTTCAGCATTTACGAAGACGCCCTGAAGGTAGATGAAGACGGGAACCCTCAGAACCCGGACACACTGATGGTTCAGCTTCGCTCAGACAGTCCATATGAAGACTGGGACAACCCGCGTATCGTAGCTCCCGGAACCTATCGAACCGCTCCTATGGTCTTGGATGCGGCTGCACTCAGGGAGGAGGCTAAGGACCCTGAGTCCTTCAAGGTAGAGTGGCGATCCCAATGGGCTGAGGTTATCAATGCTTACCTGAACCCACTCGTAGTGGACAAGATATTCAAGGAGATTACCACCAGTGATGGCGGGGTGCGCATCCTAGAGAACTACACCCCAGGTGTTATGCGTTTCGTCTACCGAGGACATGCTGACCCTTCGGAGTCACAGGCTAACTTCGCTATGGCGATTGGACACACCGAGGAGTTCAAGCAGACTGAGACATGGGAGGACGATGAGGGTGAGGTTCATACCGAAGAGGTCTCCTATCACCATGTCATCTTCGATTGGCTACACGTCTGGAGCCCCAAGGACTATCCAGATCATCAACTTGACTACATGGATGTTGAGCGAGAGCTTGTAGATGCCATCCTGAAGTTCCCTTCGCTCAAAACCTTCAGCTATGACCAGTATGGCGGGTTCGTTACTGTCCCTTATCTGAAGTCCCACCTGAAGAAGAATCGTCATGGTGGTCGCGTTCATCAGGCGACGTTCACCGCTAAGTCCAACCAGATCAGAGCCGAGCGATTCAAGTCTGCTATCGGTATGGGCTGGGTTCACTGTCCGAAGGACACGCTCTACGGAGACGGTGGACCCGACGATTCGCTGCTGTCACAAGAACTCAAGTTCCTTCAAACCAAGAACGGCAAGGTTGTTCGTCAGACTATCGGTCCCGTGACCACTAAGGACCTTGCAGACTGTGTGATGGAAGTCACTTCAGAACTGCTTGCCGATCAGATCGACCGTTTCGAGCGCAACTCTCGTCTATCGCACACAAGACTTGCGGCAGGCGCAAAGGGTGGGTACCATACCGGCATGGAACCGCCACCGGCTCAGCCAGGCGGAGGACGTGACAAGCTTCAGGGGTTTTCTCGTGGTAGCAGAAAGACGTATGGAGTCAGGATGGGTGGGGGTTGACATCCTGAAACATGTGTGTCATAGTGACGAAGTTCCATCGCACCGCCTCCTTGGGGTAGTGTCCCAGCCTCCTTTCTCTGGGACACTACCCCGGCTCCTCTGAGAGAGGAATCCATGCCCAATCTGGAGAACAGGATTCTGATCACCGGTGATCGTGAGTGGTCCGACACCGATCTGATGTTCGATGCCATGGCGAATCTCTATGCTGTTGGGACCACCATCATCGACGGAACTGCTCGTGGGGCAGACACCCTGGCTAACTTCAACGCTCAGCGCTTGGGGATGGCTACAAAACGCTATCCGGCTTGGTGGAAGTGTGAGGACTACGAGAAGGATCAGGGTCGTCCCTGTAAGCTCGCTGATGGTCGCCATGAGGCGTATCACGGCAGGGCTGCTGGGGTTCTTCGCAACCAACGTATGCTGGAACAGTCCAATCCAACTGAGGTATGGGCGTTCCATGATGACCTAGATAACTCTAGGGGAACCAAGGATATGGTTCAGAGGGCACTCAAAGCCAAGCTCATGGTGACTGTTTTCAGCCACTTGAATCCGCATGGTGTAGTGCTGTAGGACTCGCTCTGGGGCGGCGTAAGGGTTGATGAAGGCCCATGACCCTTTTCCGAAGGCGAGTCCGATGAACGAAGCAGAAGACCGCGAGGTCGTAGAAACAGAGGGCGAAGTCCTCGCTAAGGAGGCTGGAACAGACAGCCCCTTCGACGGCTATGGACGCCCCTTCTCGGATGACCAGCTAGGAATGTCCGAGTTCTACTACCACGACAACCCCGCCAACAACGTCGGACCCTACTCTGGTCCGAACTCCTATTCGATCAACACTGTCACCCCATACAACCCTCCTCACCAGGATGAAGAGAACCCCGGGCAGAATGTAGGCGTGTACAACCCACCTGCCGATAAGCCGCAGAATCCCGGTTCTCCCGAGCAGGACGAAGACCCAACTGCTACCCCTGGACTGAAGGCTGCGTTCAAAACTTGGTCGAATCAGCAGTGGTTTGATGGCACATCTACTTCTATCTACTCCCGATCCATCGAAGCCGAGCAGCTTCGTCGTCAGGCTCATGTGGCTGGCGACTTCGTCCTTGAAGATGAGCTTCGTGAGCACATCGACATTCTGAACAAGACTGCTGCTGAGTACGACGACTCCGTCCTTCACGAAGCGATGGAAAACGTACCTGGCGGGACCGTAGCCCTTGAGTATGACGATCTGGTAGACGGTGGACTGGTAGATGTCACTTCATTCCTGTCTACAGGCGCACATGCCGTCGCTAAGGAAGCGTCCGAGTACGACTGGGACCTATTCCAGAGGGAGGGTGCCCGGAACTGGATCACCCAGCGTCTAGCTGAGAACCCTGGTCTCATCAAGCATGAGGTCATGGCTCGTGAAGCAGCCATCGACTATGCCAAGGACAAGACGATGGTTCTCATGGACCCCAACCGCCGTGCAGACATCATCGACGGCTTCATCACCAACGCAGAGCGCTTCCGTCGTGAAGCTGCATCTCGTCTGTTGGAGAGCGAAGAGACTACCGCTGAGCGTCGCCACACGGTGGCTGTTGCTCGTATGGCACAGGTTGAGTTCGATGAGCAGCCAGAGGAGTTCCTACCGGGTGCCTATACTGACCTCAGTGCTGACTACGACGAGGACGGCTATCTGAACATCGGTGAAGATGACGGTTCTTACATGTACGAGGAGGCTCGCTCTGCTATCTCAGCGAGCCGCAATCGTTTGTGGGAGGAGTTCACCACCGAGGGAGCCCGCGATTGGTTCTTCGATGAGGTTGCTGGTTCACCGATGTCTAAGCACGATGACATCACTTTCCGAGCAGCCAAGAAGTATGCGACAGATCAAGCATCACTAGTACCAGATATTGCTCTGAAAAATGAGATTGTTCGAGCCTTCACGGAATCGGTTGAGTTCCTCCGTCAAGCTCACATTCAACGTGAGGCACATCGTGAGGTTCCTGCCGAATCCGACATCGACGAGTTCTTCGGAGACGAACAGCTATGGTGAGCTTCCTGGACTACGGCGGCACAGACCCGGCATCAGCCGCTCAGGAGGCTGGAGAGGCTATCACCAACGCACGTAAGGAGGTGGAGGCTCGCGGTATCAAAGCCTTCCTTTTCAACGCTGTATCGCCCGAAGAGTTCGACGAGCGTGCTTCGATCCGCGAGGTGGCAGCAATCCTTGATGGGATTTCTGACTCGTATCTAAACTCACGGGAGGGGCACGCCAAGCTTGCCTCCGTATTACGGAGTGAGTTCACAGCTAAGATCGCCGCCGATAAGTGTGGCGACTGTCCGGCTGGTACCAAATGCGTCTGTACCCATGACGACTGTAAGTGCGTCAAGACCGCACAGGTCAACAATAACTGGCCCGATGACATGCATCCAATCCCGAAGATGCCGGGAGAGTCCCTTGTGAGTGACGGCTCTTCCTGTGACACCTGTGGTCAGCGTTTGAATCCCGAGAAGGGTGAGGCATTCCTAACTGACGATGGTGGGGTCTACTGCAACGATCACTACCCAGATCGTGAGGATTCTGACACGTTCGACAATCCTCGTGATGCTGACCTGACGTTCGACCAGGAGTCTGGCGTCAATGCCCCTGGGCGTCACGAGTTTGAGGCTCCCGAGGGACACGAACTATGTCCGACTTGTGGAGGTTCAGGAGAATCGCCAAACGCAGACCCTTCATTGGAGCCTGCTTCGTGTCTCGATTGTGGTGGCTCTGGTACGGCACATGACCACAGCATCTGTCTTCAGAGTAATGGACCTGGAGATTACAAGAGCATCGAAGAGCAGAATGCTGCGGAGCCTGAGGCTGCCCGGTATCGTGCTGAGAAGGAGCGCCAGCGCAGTGGACCACAGTATTGTGGTCGTTGTCAGGGGACCGCAATAGACCCTGCTGGTGGCGGAGAATGTCCCGAGTGTAATGGAAGTGGTCTTGGTAAGGGTCACACTGCAAAGACCAAGGAAGCAGACATCCCCATGTCTGACCCCATCGCTCGTTCTGAATGTCCTTCGTGCGGTACGGAGGTAACTACAGACTCGCTGCGCGACGAAGCATCGCAGCGCGAGGCAGCCAAGAGCGGGATGTGTCAGTCCTGTCAGGATGACTACTTCGGTCTTGAGAAGAGCGCACAGGCAGCACAGTCAGATGAGCCCGAGAAGCGTTGGGTCAAGTGGCAGCCTGGAGTTGAAGCCCCGGCTGGTCGCCAGTGCGATACATGTGGAGACAACATCACGTACTTCGGTGAGGGATACGGAACATGCACCGAAGGAACCGTCCCAGATAGGTCTGGTCCGGGTAGTGAGGATGAGGGCTGGTCCTGGCACTCTGGATGTCCTAATCGCGGGTGGCCTAACGGATGGGCTCAAGACAACTACGTTCCCGATACCTGCCCCAAGTGTGACGGTGCTGGAATGGGACCCGACCAGACTTGTACCTGGTGCAAGGGTAGCGGAGAGAAGGGCGTCGGAGAAGAGGCTCGCTGTTCGTCTTGTGGCACCAGTAAGACTTGCGTTGGATGTAACGGAACGGGCGAGTACAAGGGTAAGACTTGTGAAACCTGTGACGGAACAGGGGATTGCCACTACTGCCAGCAGACCAAGATCGGACTACAGTGCAGTTCTTGCAGGGGTGAGGGTCACCGTGCTTACGAGTGCGACTTCTGCGATGGTTCTGGAGAGAAGTGGCGTCAGCCCCTTCCGGGTGAGACTCCTCCGGGTCGCACTCCCGAGAACACGATCAAGAACAGTGCCATCGAGGTCTTCCCGGTAGATGTCGAGTACGAAGAGCCAGATCGAACTCCTCGTCTTCCCGATTGGGTTATCGCAGCAATCGAGATGCCAGTAACGGCAGTCAAGAAGACTTCAGGGGCAGACACATTTGAAACTATCGGTCAGGGTAAAACCGCCGAGGAGGCATTTCAGCGTGCTCGTGAGGATGCAGCTTACGAACACGGTCACGGTGGATACACCGGGACCATCGCTGAAAAGGGCGGTTTCCGCCTGTTCAATCCCCCAAAAGGAGTGAAGCCCGATGAGTTCATCAAGGGCTTCCATGAGTTCTCGCAGCGGGTCTGGGATGCTGGGTCCACCCAGAATGACAATGGTAGCTCCTACGTGTACGATGACAAACCGGTCAACTACATGGCGATCGGGGACTCGCGTCCTGATGTCAAGGAGTGCCGCAACTGTGGCTCTAAGTACCAGGCTCCACCCAAGGGAACCCGTAAGCCCCCAGCGAAGCGTCAGTACACCAGTGAAACCATGTGGGTTGGCAGGGGTGATTCGGCTAAGTTCAAGGAAGAGAATCCTGACTTCAAGACCACGTGGGGGAATGACGGAGGTAGTAGGGCCTATGATGGTCCCTCTCCCTACAAGGCCGAGCTTGACGCTACAGTGGAATCCCGGATGAAGAACCGGAACTGGAACAACCCAACTCCGGTGTCTGACAGGGAGGATGTCCTTCGAGAGAAGCACAAGGAGCATGTTGATAAGTCTTTCCACGAAGCAGGCGGGGATCAGATGTATTCCCCATTCCGCGAGGGTGTCTGTCACAACTGCGGACACAAGCCGTTGAGGCAGGAGAAGGCTCTTCCGGTAGAGCAGCGCCAGCTATACGGACAGATGCACGAGACGTACGACGATAAATGGGGAGACGCAGTCGCGGTTCCCCTAGGCAAGGGACAGTATCATTTCATGGGGTACGCATCCTCCTGAAGTCCCAACTGAGATAGACTAAGACAACGAGAAGCAAGGAGAGGTGACATGACCGAGAAGGAAGCACAGGGGAACCCAGCGCAGCCCGCAGGATGGGCTGTCGGTGAGGAAGTCAACCCCGACACTTACCCCAACGGAGAGCTTCTTGCTCTCGAAGAGCAGAAGCGTAAGGACACGGCTACCTGGGAAGATGCCCAGAACCGTTCCCCGATGGACAACGAGAACCCGGCGCAGCCCGCAGGGTTCGCTGTACCCGCACCGTCTGGTGGCCCGATCCCTGGGCAGGGTGCTGACGCAATCCGTTCGGCATCCGTTGATGTCGTCGCCAAGGTCTTCGTGAGCAAGACTGCTGGCCGCGAAGAGGGCGGAAAGGTCCTCCTGGGTACCAGCCAGGACGACTACACCCTAGGTGAGGTCGTCGCAGTTACTGACCAGAAGTTCTGGGTCGAGTGGCGAGACGGCGAGGACAGCATCGAGAAGAAGGCGGACTATCAGTTGATCGTCCGTGACGACGAGAACGACGAGGAGTAATCCTTGTTCCAGCGGGTCAGTAAGACCAAGACGCTAATCGTTGGGAGCTTGGAGTCCGAAACGGGCTCCGAGTTTCTCTTCGGTTACAACCCCCAGAAGGGGTTGGAGTGGCTTGAGCGCCATGGACAACAGTTCACGGCTCTAGACCCGGAATGGCGCGAAGCTGAGTCCTTCATCGCTAAGAGCAGTCAGCCAGCACCAGCACCAGCAACTCCCGTTCACGTGGAGACACCAGAAATGGTAGAGGCGATAAGACCACAGACCGTGAGTCGCTCCGCTGCCTCTGAGGGTTGGGATGATCCGTATCCCATGGAGGGAGACTCCCGCATCGTGGGGGACCTCAGTGAAGACGGGATAGACGTAGCAGATGACGACATCGCCGCACAAGCGGCCCAGTTCCTGGCGAATCTGGGGGAGGAGTAAGTAATGGACAACAAGGCGGACATCTACCGCAAGATGCTAGCCTTCCTCAGTGACCAGGGTGCCGACCTCGGACCCCATGCCACGGCAAGGATCGCAAGCGTTCAAGAAGCCAACTTGACAGACATGGACAATCAGGACCTCATTCATTACCAGAGGGTCCTTGAGGCGACTATCGACAATCGGATCGACATCGTCATGGACAAAGAAGCCATGAAAGATGAACTGACCGAAGTCGTGAGAGAGCGCTTCCAGCGTGGTACGGTGGCAGATAAGACCACCGAGGCACGTGAGTTCCGCTCACGTCTCGCATCACTCTAAGGAGGCATCATGTCCCGAGTTGAGGGCTCCTGCATCTGTAAGAAATGGGGATGCACCGTTCACTACGCTGCCTATGATTACGATAAAGAGGGCAACGAGGTTCGGCTACCCAAGACCAAGGTTGGTAGTGAAGACATCGGTACCAGGACTGGGTGGGTAGATTCCATCACTGGCGTATGTCGTGCATGTGAAATCCAGCAGGGAGATCGCTGGGGACACAACACCGCTAGGGCTGAAGAAGCCACTCCCGGGGCTGGCGAGCGCATCATCTAACTAGTCCTATCTGGACAACTAAGGTAGACAGTTTGATCCATGCTGTGTACGATTGCGCTATGGAATCCGGTTTAGTGTCTGCACCCGAAGTGAGAGCAGCCGTAGAGCGCCTGGAGAGGCATTATGGTAGCCTGCCCCAGGTTGCCGATGCTACTGGCATCTCTTACAGGACACTTCAAAGCGTTAGGCATCCAACTAAGCTCAAGCAAGTTCAGGTTAGGACTGCCCAGAGCATCCTCGCTGCTGATGCTGATCCACCTGAGGTAGAAACCGTCAGCCCTTGGGACAAGAAGAATGTTCGTAATGAGGTGCTGCTTCCTCTCGTCGAGACTCTTGAGCGCCACTATGGAAGTCTGCGCTATGCCTCTGAGATTACAGGCATTCCCTTGAACAGTCTTCGCTCTGTGAAGTTCGCCTACGGTGGGCACAAGGGGCTCTCCAATGCAAGCGCAAGAAGGATCATCGAAGCCGTAGAGAATCCTCTGGAAATAGAACCCCTAGACGATTGGAACCGTAGGTATGTCCCGGTGTCCGATGTCAGACCACACGTGGACTTTCTCGTCACACTCTACGGCAGCCTAGCTCAGGCGCACGATGCGACTGGTATCCCCACATCTACTTTAGGTGGAATCCTGAAACAGGATGGCAGGGGGGTAAAGAGGGAAACCGCAGCCAAGATTCAGGCGTTGGCGGAGAACCCGCCGAATGTGGTCCCGGTGGATATCTGGCATAAGAAGTTCGATTCGATCGAGGAGATTCAGCCCCTTGTGATGGACCTGCTCAAGCACTACAAGGATTTCCACAATCTCTCAAAAGCCACGAACCTGCCCGAAGGAACCCTGTTTGGTATCTATCAGGGGAAGAAGCGTGGAGTCACTAAGTCTACAGCCGCCAAGATCAGGAAGGCTCATGAAAATCCACCACAGATCGCCATCCAGAATCAATGGGAGAGAAGGTATATCGCTACTGAGCGCGTGACTCCTCTTGTGCTTTTCCTCGTGAAGACTTATGGTAGCTTGAAGGCGGCTTCAGAGATGAGCGGAGTGTCTGTCAGCGTCTTGTCTAAGATCAAGCTGGATAAGTCTCCAGGGGTCACTAGGGAAAATGTGGCTAAAATCGTTGAGGCTGTGAAGGTCCTAAGGCATGGAGACCGAACCTGGAGCGTCTATGAGAACGAGGGTTCGCCGCGACTTGCAACGAGCGAGGAGCAGTCTTTACCGCAAGGATTCACTCGATGGCGACACGCTGGAGGGAAGACTAAATGACCATCTTCGATAGTAGCACTCTCGTGGAGCAGTCCTGTGGTGACTGCATTATCCGCATCGGAACGTGGTTCCCCTGGAAGGGCGATCCTGGGACCGTGAACGTGGAAGTCATCTCGAACAGGGGTTACGGAGCACTCAAGCAGCGCATCAAGAACGCCTGGAAGACTCTTCGTGGTCGCTACGACTGGACCGGATTCGAGGTCTACACGGTCGAAGAGCTTGATGGCATCATCGCTGGACTCCAGGCTGCCAAGGGTGTAGCATTCCCTGAGGTCACTAACCTCTAAGGAGGTCCTTTGAGCGGTTCCACCGCCATCCACTATCGAATCGGCGTTGATCTTGACGGCGTTATCTACAAGTGGACTGAGACAGCGCGTTGGCTTCTGAACTGGAAGTTCGGTGTGGAGATTGGTGATTCCACTCACTGGGACTACATCAAGGAGCAGATCACCGAACAGCAGTGGGCATGGCTATGGCAGAATGACCCCGATGGAGGCATCGGACGCGGACTCTTCCGTCATGGTCACTGTTACAAGGGGTCGTTTGAGGCTATGAAGGAACTCGACCAGCTAGGTGATATTGTCGTCATCACTCATAGACCTAAGGCAGCCATCAAGGACACGATGGAGTGGATTTCATTCAACGGGATTCCTGCATCGACGGTCCACCTCATGTATCGTGAGGAGCCCAAGTCTTCAGTCAAGCCTGAGTGTGGCATTTACGTTGACGATAAGGCGGCGAACTGTATCGACCTGAACGAGAACACCAACGGGCTTGTATGCCTGTGGGACCGTCCTTGGAATAGAGCGGAACAGAAGAACCTTCCCTCAGAGATTCAGATCATCGACTCGTGGGAGAAGTTCCTCGAACTAGCGAAGGAGAAGGCATGGGAACTGCACCCAGCATCATAGGAGTTTCGGGCTTCATGAGAACCGGTAAGGATTCTGTGGCATCGTTGCTCGCGGGTTTTGACTACACGAAGCTATCGTTTGCCGATCCCCTTCGCAAGATGGCAAAGGACATTGACCCCTACATCTCCATCAAGGATGCTCATGAGGATGTCCTCGACCTCTTTCATCCGCTGGAGGCTGTGCTTTACTCTAGGCTCCTAAACGCTATCGGGTACGAGCGGTCCAAGGAGATTCCAGACTTCCGTCGTTTCCTCCAGAGGTTGGGTACCGAGGGCATCCGCAACAACTTCGGGGTGAACGCCTGGGTAGACCTAGCCATGAAGACCATCAAGGGGGCTCCTGAAGGCACCAAGTTCGTTCTGCCGGACGTACGCTTCCCCAACGAGGCAGACGCCATACATGCCCTCGGAGGCGCTGTGTGGCGCACAGAGCGCCCAGGGTACGAAGGTGGAACTCACCCGTCTGAGGCTATGATCCTTGAGTTCGAGCCTGATGTGATCCTGAACACGGACTCGCTCCTAGATCACGATGGGACCAAGGGTCTCGGAACCTTAGTGCTGGAGCAGCTTGGAGAGACTCTGCCCCAAGAAACTCTCTTGGAATGGGCAGATGCCATCCTGAATGCTTGACATTTAGATAGTCCTATGTTAGAGTTCTTGCATGACCAACCGTATCATCTACTCTCGTGGGTTCCCATACGGCGCTCCTCTAGCCATGATTCGCGGCGGAGCCACCCGTGACCCTGACGTGAAAGCAGCCATCAAGGCTGCTGGATTCAGGTGGGATGGAGCAAAGCACGCTTTTACCCACTACCTCTACGGAGACGCTTTCGCTGAGGTGCTGGTCTCTCTGCGTGATGGCTTCGGTGTCGAAGTGTTGCCGAAGGATGGTCTGGACCCCAACTACATCTTGGACCTCTGATGGCACGCAATCGCTACCTCCGTCGTGACGAGTTCGCTACCTTCCTGCGTGAATCTGGCGACGAAGTTGTAGGCATCACTCGTGACATCCACGAGTGTCCCATCGCGACACACCTCGACCGCCTTACGCGCCGTGAGTGGCACGTGAGTCCGCTGGCTTGTGTGCCCCAGGTGGATGCCGAGTCGGGCGAGGATCAGTTCGATTTGAACCACGAGTTCACGCCCCCGCGTTGGGCTAGGGACTTCATCTATGCCATCGACGCGGCTTTCGGCACACACTCTGTCGAGGTCTCTGGCACTGACGCCCTCTATGTTCTGCACGAGGCGGTGAAGTAATGGCTAAGACCACCGCACCTGAGCAGCAAAACAACCCGGCTGAGTTCACCACGTGTGCCAACTGCAACATGACCCGTAAGCTCCCCGAGGTGTGTAAATGCGACCGCAAAAGCTCGATCTGGAAGTAGCCCTTAGGCGAGCCGTCGAGCGGGAGGAATCTCTTCTGTGGAACCTCAAGGAACTCTTGGTGTCTTTGGACGAAAGCACCATTGGTCCAGCGGTCAACATCATTCCTCGTTGGCAGCTTGAGCGTATAGAGAATGCCATTGAGTCCTCTGAGGAAGAGGTTGAGATGCTGCACGAGGCTCTGGCTGCTATTGAAGAGTGGGACAATCCTGGGTAGAATGGAAGTTCTAGTCAGGAGGCTCTATGGTCCCGGGTGAAATCGTACAGGTAGTCAAGGGTGAGCACGAGGGCAAACGCTGCCGCATCAACATGTCTGATGGATTCTTCTTCCATGTCCAGTTACTTACGCCTGGTGATCGCAAGGCTGCGAACGGACTCATATCTCTTCACCGTACAGCCCTCACGCCCATCATGGATGAAGTAGAATCGCGAGCATGACAGACGATGTGGATGTCTACGCCAACCTAAGCACTCAAGAGGTCATCAGTCGGATCATCGAGCTTGAGGCTGAGGTCGCTCATCTACGAAACCAAGAAGCCCTCAAGAACATCGCTCTGGGCGACATCAAGGAACTCCATGAAGCTCTCAACGCGGAGCGAATCAGGGTAGCCCAACTCCGTGATGCCATCGACGGGATGTCTACTGACATGAGCTTCATGGAGGACCGTATTTCCGAACTCAGTGGTCGTCATGAAATCACCCCAGATTATCCCGACAATGAGTGAGGATCGGTCGATCATCTTCGAGCGTCTGCTCGATGACTTAGAACTCTACTTCACCTACAAGACTGACCTCAACAAGCGGGTCAGAGGTGACTGGGATGGAGGCAACTTTGACACTGGTGACAAGTACTGGCAGGAACGAGACACGCTAGAAGCCATTCGCGAACGAGCCAGGAGAGCCCTCGATGAGTATGTGGCCTCAGCCCCAGCAGCCGAATCTGAACCCGGGGAGTCCTCGAAGCAAGGCGACGGGCTGCCTTTGCCCGATAGTACCTAACAACGCCGGATCATCAGCCCCTATCCCTCCTGACGGATGGTGGCTGCATACCGAGTGCCCCCATCATAAGGCAAGGCTCGTGTTGGGCAAGGTTGACATTGGGTAGCAATGACCCTACGATGAGTCCATGAACGCAGGTGGGTGGGCTGTGGTTTTCCTGCTGCTGGCTTTGGGCATCTTCTTAGCCTGGCTGAACAGATGATGGACTTGGAGGGGTAGTGCAGATAGTTTGTCGATCCAATGAGACTCCGCCCTGTCCAAATCGGGTGGTGTCGCTTGGGTATTGCTCGAAGCACTATACGAGGTACCGAAAGTATGGAGACACCAATGTGGTCAAGGTCCAGGGCATCCCAGCAACGGACCCAATCCTGAGATTCGAATCCAAGTATCTTGTCGATGAAGTAACGGGATGCTGGATGTGGACCGGGGCAGCCAACGGGAATGGATGGCCCACTATCTCCCTCAAGGGCAAGGCTGTGATGGCTCACAGGTTCTCCTATGAAACCTACGTCGGTCCTATCCCCTCCGGTCATTCTGTAACCAGAAGCTGTAACCATGAAGCCTGTGTCAATCCAGAGCATCTGACACTGATTTCCAACGATCCGATCGAACGATTCTGGAGAGGCGTCAAGAAGGAACCTGGACCTGACGGATGTTGGGTGTGGCAACATCAGGGGTTCGTCTTTCGGGTAGTGGGTAAGCCTCACAGTCCTCGTAGATTCGCTTGGACTTTGGAAAAGGGTGAGGCTGGTGAGTTCCTTTACTCTATGTGTGGCAACTCTCGATGTGTGCGTCCTTCACATGCTGGTGGGATCAAGGCAAAGTTCTGGACTAGGGTTCGCAAGGCAGATGATGGATGTTGGTACTGGTCGGGTGCGAAAACAGGTGGCTATGCTCACCTTACGTTCGAGAACAAAACCAGATACGCCCATCATCTGACTTTCGAATGGAATGGTGGCAAGCTAAGGGAAGGATATGTGCTGGCGCATAAGTGCGAGCATCTGGATTGTGTGAACCCCGATCACCTGGAGCAGATCAGCATTCAGATGATGGTTGACAGAAGGGATGCAAAGATGGCAAAGGCTAAGGACAAGGGAACCAAGACTCAGAAGAAGGAAGCGAAATCGTCGCTCAAGGAGAAACGAGCGGCTAAGCAAGCCAAGCGGACCTCAGCTTCTGGGTTGGGTACCGGTACTTGACAGAAAGACGGGCGCATGCTAGAGTTTCACCATGATCTGGGTAATCGTACTAGTGGGCAGCATCATCTGGGGGCTGAGAGGCATCTCCAACCGCGTCACCGTTACCCGTACGGTCTACACGCGCTACCACTGTCCCGTCCACAACGGTACCTTCGTGGCGAAGGGGAACGAGCCTCAAGTGGACTGTCCCGTCTGCACCGAGACGATTCTCGACATGGACAGGCAGTTCGATGAAGGACCTACGAATCTGCGGTAGCTGTTACAACTTGGTTACCGCCACCGACAACACCGTTACCTGTCCTCGATGCAAGGGCGACCTAGAGCCTGAGCCTGCTGACCGCTTACGCAAGTTCATCGAGCATGGTACTGAACCTACCAAGAAGGGTGTCAAGCTCAATGAAGCTCAAGATGCCGCATCGAAAGTTCTAGGCGAGCTTCAACTGTTACAACTTCACTTAGATCAACACCACCGAGACTGGCAGGACTGTTGCGATGTGTGCTGTCAGCATGAAACTCATGGAGGCTACTGATGTTCTGTTGTACCTGTGCAGGAAGCTGCAATCACGTAGGTAACCACACCTTCTGCTACGCCCACGGTGGACAGCCATTGCCACCCACCATCACGTTCACTGGGACCAGCACCAACTTCCCAGTGCTGACCGATGTGGATGTGGATCGCATCGCTCAGCGAGTAGTCGAGCGTCTCGAAACAGCGGGCTTGACCAAGAAGCGCAAGAAGCGCTAACATCCTCCCATGTTGGCAGAGACCTTCTGGGAACTATTCAAGTCGCCAGGTCACTGGGAGTTCGAGATATTCCTGATGATCCTGTTCGACTTCGTGTTCGCCTATGTCATCTGGCAGAGGCTCATCAAGCCGCACATCCACCGTGACATCGAGCATGCTGAGCACGACCATGAACTTCACGAAGATCATGAGTCCTTGAACCTGCCCTCCGTGGAGTGGACCGGTGAGGTGGACATCTGGGACCTAGACGACGAAAGCCATCCCGAGAATGAGTCTGAGCTTGGGATGCTTATTCGTACCTCTCACCAGATTGCCGTAGACCACGGATTCACGGATGCCTCGTTCGGTGAGCGTATCGCCCTTCTCCACAGTGAGCTATCTGAGGCTCTGGAGGAGTTTCGTCTGGGATATGAACCTCGTCAGCTTAGGGTCGAGGATGGTAAACCTGAGGGCATCCCGGCTGAACTAGCTGATGTGGCTATCCGCCTATTTGACCTCTGTGGTGCCTACGGCATCGACCTGGAGGAGGCAATCGGGGTCAAGGCAGCCTATAACCAGACTCGCCCCTACAGGCACGGAGACAAGAAGCTGTAATCTGCCCACTGTCCAGGCTCTAATGGGTTAGACTAAGCGTCCCTGGATAAGGACGGAGTGGCTTTACCGTGGCAACGCCCAAATCGCCCAAGACTGCTCGTGTGACCTGGATAGATGCTACGCGCACTGATGACGTAGTTACGGCTCACGATCAGATTGGCGTCCAGCGTGAGACGGTAGGATGGATTCTGTGCGACAACAGTGAGGGCATCGTCATCGCCATGACTCGTGACGATGGCGACCGATTCGAGCGAGGATTCACGATTCCTCGAAACTACATCGTCTCAGTCGAAAGGCTGGAGTAGGTGGGCTTCGAAGACGATGAGGATGAACTCCAGGCGATTCTGGATAAGGCTCCGGAAATCGAAGACATCCGATTTCAATCCTGTGTGTTTTGTGGAGACCCAGCTACTTCTTGGGTAGCTCAAGACGAGCTTGTGGTGTCGATAGAGGAGTGGGGAGAAAAGCTGGCTCCCGTCTGCGAAGAGTGCAGAGACGACCTAAGAGAAGACTATGAAGACTGCCTCGCCTGTTCGCTGGGATTCTTCTGTATCGAGCATGACCCCCTTGACTGGATCAAGGAAGTACTGGATGATGAACTGGATGATGAGGAGAGATAGATGGACTGGTTGATGTCTGAAACTGGTACCATAGCCTTCTGTGTAGGGGTCCTTGCTCTGTACATCGGTTTCGTCATAGGGTTGCTCATCAACTCCTACTGGGCGGATAAGGGTGGAGATGATGATGGTGAGTGGAATGTGCCAGATTTCCCACCGCCCTGGTTAGTGGAGAAGAACGATGCAGAGCGTTGAACCACAGGTCTTCCTCATCTCGGAGCCCAGTTTGCGTTGGGGTGAGATTGCTTCCTACCTCAAAGAGGTCAACGGTACGGCTTGGTACAACAACAGGGTCTTCAATGCTGATGAACCCGACACCAAGGATGCAGAGTCGCTCGTGGAGTTCATGGGTAAGATGTGCTATCGCTCGTGGGCTCCTGGTCTCAACCCGAACGTCAAGAAGGTCAGGGATGACCAAGAGACCTACATCAAGAACATCCTCAAGTCCAAGCACGGATCGGTGCTTGAGCACGCCTACTTCAGTTTCATCTTCTACGGTGT
>Ga0315288_10002217_pt1 | contig 25150 bp, 23 predicted proteins | sample YL17G11_20_MG_FD_203454 | JGI IMG/M metagenome (GOLD analysis project Ga0315288, IMG submission 203454) | Sediment microbial communities from Yellowstone Lake, YNP, Wyoming, USA - YL17G11_20 | ecosystem: Environmental > Aquatic > Freshwater > Lake > Sediment | place: USA: Wyoming | collected... | reverse complement strand
GGCGGGCGCCTTCGCCGCCTATGACTATCAATGGGACGATCGGGCCGGGCTCGTCACGTTTCGTTACAATAGCAATATTCCGGGCCGGGGGAACATCAAGCTCCTCATTCCGTGGATCAAGGATGCCTCCGCTTCTGTCGAGGGGCTGAAAAATATCGAGGTTCGAAGAGACGGCGCGAAGCTCGCCTATCAGTCCGCGAGGGTGAATAACGACGCTTTTATTAACGTCGAAACCGACTTCAAAGATCACGCTCTGACGGTCAAACGAAGCCGCTAGTGTGGCGGTGTAGCAATGACTTTACCATTTCGTCATTCCGGACTTGATCCGGAATCCGGTTTTATTAATCTGGATTCCCGCCTTCGCGGGAATGACAGATTCCCGCTCCCCTCTTTCGTGGGGACAAGTTTACCCCTGCGGGAATGACGGGGAAAAAGCGCCATGCCCTTATCGTCCCCGCGGTCTTTCTTGTCATCCCCGCGGTCCTTCCTGTCATCCCCGCGAAGGCGGGGATCCAGGTTACTGCCAGAACGGGCTGGATTCCCGCTCCCCACTTTTGTGGGGACGAATTTACCTCTGCGGAGGCGGGGACGGGAATGACGGTTCCAGGATTATTGTCAAGCCGTTATTGAGACGTAACGCTAGCGTCCGCCGCCACCGATATCTTATCTTCGGCCGACGCAATAGTACTCGAAGCCGAGCTTTCTCACGTCCTCGGGGTGAAAGATATTGCGGCCGTCGATGATGATGGGATTGGCCATGAGGCCTTTGATCTTGCCGAGGTCGAGTTCGGAGAACTCCTTCCACTCCGTGCAGAGGAGAAGAGCGTTGACTCCGTTCGCCGCCTCGTAGGGCGTCTTGGCGTAGGTAATCCGGACCTTGTCCTCCGGAAACAGCTCTTTCATGTTGGCCTGCGCCTCGGGATCGTAAAGCCGGAGAATGGCTCCTTCGTTAAGCAGGTCCTTGATCAACTTGATGGCCGGCGCCTCCCGGATATCGTCGGTCTCGGGTTTGAAAGCCAGGCCGAGGACGGCGATCTTCTTGTCCTTCAGGATCCACAGGGCCCGCTTGATCTTTTCCAGGAAGAGACGCGTCCGTTCCACGTTGACCCGGTCCGTCTCCTTGAGAAGGTTCATGTTGACGCCGAGATCCTCGCCGATCTTGATCAGCGCCTTGAGGTCCTTGGGAAAACACGAGCCGCCGTAACCCAAGCCCGCCTTGAGGAACAGTCCGCCGATCCGGGGATCGAGGCCCATCCCCTTCGCCACCTGCTCGACGTCGGCGTTCGTCCGTTCGCACAGGTTGGCCATCAGGTTGATGTAGGAGATCTTCATGGCCAAGAAGGAGTTCGAGGCGTGTTTGATGAGCTCGGCCGTGTCGATATTGGTGATGAACAGCCGGTCCTTGAAGTTCGCGTAGATCTTCGTCAGCATGTCCCGGGCGCGCTCGCTCTCGACGCCGATGATGATCCGGTCGGGTTTCAGAAAATCCGCAACCGCCGAACCTTCCCGGAGGAACTCGGGATTGGAGGCGACGTCGAATTCCTGGTCGCTCTTCTTGTAGAGGCTGATGGTCCGCTTGATCCAGGAGGACGTCTTGACCGGGACCGTGCTCTTTTCCACCACGACCTTGTAGCCGTTCAGGTTCTCCGCGATCAGCCGGGAGACCTCCTCGATCTGGGACATGTCGGCGCTGCCGTCGTCGCCTTGGGGCGTTCCGACGCAGACGAAGATGACGTCGGCCGCCTGGATGGTCCCGTTCAGGTCGGAGCTGAAGGCGATGGTCCCCTTTTTCAAGTTGGACTTCAAGAGCTCCTCGAGGCCGGGCTCGTAGATGGGGACGTCGCCGCGCGAGATCTTCTCGATCTTTTCGGAAACCTTATCGGCTCCGATCACCGCATGGCCGAACTCGGCCAGGCCGACGGCGGTGACGATCCCGACGTATCCCGTTCCGATCACCGCGATTTTCATGAGGACCTCCTTTTCTCTTTGAACCAGGCCGCCGTCAGTTCCAGCCCCCGGCGGAAATCATGGCCCGGCCGGTAGCCTAGTCCCGCTTCGGCTTTACGGATGTCCGCGGCCGAATGCCGGATATCGCCGGACCGCTCCGGCGCGTAGACCGGCTCGATCGACGTCCCCAGGACGTCGTTGATCATCCGGACGAGCGCGTTCACGCTGAGGCTTTCGGCCGAGGCGATATTGAACACCCGGCCGGAGACGCCCTCCGTCTCGGCCGCCAGGAGATTGGCCTCGACGACGTCCCGAACGAAGACGAAATCGCGGGTCTGTTCACCATCGCCATAGATGACCGGCCGCTCGCCTCCGAGCATCCGGGAGAGGAAGATCGGGATGGCTGCCGCGTATTGGGATTGCGGGTCCTGCCGGGGCCCGTAGACATTGAAGTAGCGAAGGCCGACCGTCGGAATCCCATAGACCAAGCTGAACGATTGACAGTATTTCTCACCGATCCACTTGCTCAAGGCGTAGGGAGAGAGCGGGACGCCCGACATCTCCTCGTGTTTGGGAAGGTCGGGATTGTCGCCGTAGACCGAGGTCGAGGAGGCGAAGACCAGCCTTTTAACCCCCGCCTCCTTGCCTGCCCAGAGCATATTGAGGGTCCCGCCGACGTTGATGTCATCGGTGAGGAAAGGGTCCTTGACCGAAAGCGGGACCGAAGCCAGGGCCGCCTCATGAAAGATGTAATCCATTCCGCTGACCGCCGTCCGGCAGGTCCTCAGGTCGCGGATGTCCCCTTCGATGAGATTGATCGCCTCCCGAAAGGGGGCGAGGTTCTCCCGTTTTCCGGTCGAAAAATCATCCAGCACCCGGACCTTGAAGCCCCTCCGGACAAGCTCCTCGGCGAGATGCGAGCCGATGAAACCCGCTCCCCCGGTCACAAGACAGGATCTGACCATGATCGATTATCCTCAGCTTCCTTATTCCAAATAGCCCAGTTCCCTCATTTTCGCCAGGACCTTGGCCGCGCTTTCCTCGAGGGTCTCCTTGTCGGTCTCGAGGAGGATCTCCGGATCGACGGGCTCCTCATAGGGATCGGAAACGCCCGTGAACTCCTTGATCTTGCCTTCCATCGCCTTTTTATACATGCCCTTGACGTCGCGCCGCATGCATTCCTCGAGGGAACATTTCGTATAGACCTCGAGGAAGCGGCCGATCTCCTGGCGCGCTCGGGCCCGGACGTCCCGGTAGGGCGAGATGAACGAGGTCAGGACGAAAACGTCGTTCCGGGTCAGGAGCTTCGCCACGAACGTGACGAGGCGGATGTTCTCGTCGCGGTCCTCCTTGGAAAAGCCGAGGTCCCGGGTCAGGCTCTGGCGGAGGATGTCACCGTCGAGCCGTTCCACCCGATAGCCACGGTCCTTCAAGCGCTCGGCCACGCGGTCGGCCACGGCCGATTTGCCGGAGCATGGGAGCCCGGTGAACCACAGGGTCACGCCCTTCTGCTCATGTTCGCACATTTATCACCTGTCTCCTTAATAGCGCCTCGCTTCGGTCCGTTCCCACGGCCCGCCGATCTCACCCGGTGAAGATTCTCCCTTTCATATCGCTCGGGACGGGCAATCCCATGGCTTGGAGCACGGTCGGCGCCACGTCCAGAATATCGATTTCTTTACGGCAGCTCGCCCGCTCTCTAGGATCATGAAAAATATACATCCCTTCTTGGGCATGGACGGCATCGTCGGGCCCCGTATCATTTTCGAGGAGATATTTCGTGCCGTAACCGAGGGTTCCTGCCGACCGCCAGAAGAGGTCGTCGAAATAGACCATGAGATCCGGATAATCACCCCGGACCTCATCGAAATACTCGTTGGGCTTGATGACGCGCGTCTCCCAGGTCTCGCCGCGCGGCCCGCGGATCTCCTTCAAGCGCTCGATGAGGCGATCGCGCTCCCCCTCATAATCCTCGGGTCTGATGACGCCCTGCGGTTCCCGTCCTTCGACGTTGAGGAAGAGGCGAGCGTAATAACCTCCCCAGCCCCAGATCCTCGTCTTCGGCCAGTCGATGGCCGTCTTTTCGATGCTCGCTCCCCGCTTGGGCGTCTCCTTGAGAACAAGGTCGCCTTCCTCGATCAGCCAATCGTTGATGCAGAAGGCGCCCTTCATCCGCTTCGCGCCGTGGTCGGAAACGACCAGGACGATCGTCTCATCGCCGGCGACCGCCAGCAGGTCTCCGATCTTGCGATCCAGGTATCTGTAATAATCAAGAATGACGTTCTCGTATTTGTTCCCGGGCTCGTAGAGGTGGTGGGCCGTGTCCATGTATTTCCAGAAGGCGTGCTGAACCCGGTCGACGCCGATCTCGACGAACATGAACAGGTCCCAAGGCTTCGTCGTCATCAGATAATGGAGGACCTCGAATCGCTTCGTCGTCATGTCGTAGATCTCTTTAAGGATCGCGTCGCGGTCCTCGGTCCGGAAAACGACGTCGAACATGTACGGGCCGAACCGGGATTCGAGCTCCGGCCGGAGACCGGCCGGATAAGTATATTCCTTTTGGCTGTCGGGAGTGATGAAACAGGAGATGAGGTGCCCGGGCACTTTGCGCGGAGGATAGCTCGGCGGGATACTGACCAGGCAGCTCTGGCCGCCGTGGTCGCCGATGACGTCCCAGATCGCCCGTTCTTTGAAGGCCTGGGCGGTGGCGATCCACATCTTGTCGTAGGAATAGCCGGTCCGGTGGCGGAACCCGTAAAGGCCGAGCCGGCCGGCGTCCTTGCCCGTGGTCATGACCATCCAAGCGGGGATCGTGATGGGAGGGTCCGAGCTCCGCATCGTCCCATGAAAACCGCCCTCGATCAAGCCGCGGAGCACGGGAAATTCAGCTCGCCGGTCGATGACGATCTCCGCCGGGGCCGAGTCGAGCCCGATGATCAGCGCTTTTCGCTTCGGTTTCTGTCTGATTTCACTCATGGAACGGGTCCCTGTTGTCGCTGCGGAAAAACAGCGGCACGATCCCGAGATCGGGAAATTCCTCGAAAATGTCCTGCGCGGCGAAGGGATGATAGTAATTTCCGACGCCGGCCCGGTCTCGGTCGATGATGATGTGCGTGCAACCGAAGTTCTTGCGGATGACGGCATGAAAGACGGCTTCACGGGGGCCGGCGTGCCTCATCTGCAGTTGGAGGATAGCCATCACCGACCGTTGCTTCAAATAGGGGTCCTTCATATGTTCTTCGCACGAGGCCAGAATGACCTCGTCCTTGTCGGCCCCTTTCTTCTTTTTTTCGACAACGGGGCTGATGAAGATCCCGTCGGTGAAGGCGAGGGCCGGCTTCCGCATAGGCTCCTGCCCGAGATGAGGGGTGCCGCTTGGTTGAAAACCGGCGACCGTCCGCCAGCCTTTTTCCTTGAACAGGACCCGGGTCTCCCGGGGGCTGAGCTTGAACCGGCCGTACGCGGTGGGTGTCTCCCGGAAGAGGTCGATCTTGCCCGAAAGAAGGACATCTTTCATGCCCAGGACCTTGGCCGCACCTGGATGAGCGGAGTCCGTCGTCCCGAGCACCTTCCGGGCCATCTCTTCCCGATCATAATCATATTTTTCTTCAAGGTGGAGAACGGCGACGGGATCGCCCTCTTCGTTGGCCAGGACGACATCTCTTCCGGCTTTGAGCCGTGCCGCCTCGCCCTTGTCGACATCGAGAACGATCGGGATGGTCCAGGGGATATCGTTCGAAAGCCGCATCTCGTTGAGGACGTGGTGGAAATCCGCCCGGCCCAGGAATCCCGCGAGGGGGCTGAAGACGCCCGTGGCGATGTTCTCGACGTCACTGATCGATCCCTCGTCCAGCTGAACGTGAGGCAGGCCTTTGGCTTTCTCGAGGACATCGCGTCTTTGAGCGTCGTCGAGGACGCGATCGATGAGCTTAGGGCCGTAGGGCGGGATCATGGAGTTCCCATTTTCCGGACAATTCCTTCAGTCGATATATCCCAGCGCTTTCAGGCGCTCTTTGATCTTTTCCTCGTCCTCTTTGTTGAAGACGTCCGGCTCGGTTTCCGCCTTAGAAAGAGCCTCCTGGACGACCTTGGCGATATAGCTGCTGACGGACGAGATCTCCGTGCCTCGGATCGATTCCTCGATCTTTTTGTACAGAGAGGTGGGGATCGAAATTGTGGTGAATTCCTTATCCATATGTCTCTCCTCGGCGCCGGTGCGTTTGGGCGGCGATAATCGTCGAAAATTAAAGCTATTTATATAATACCTGAGGGATTTTTTCAACCTGGGCCGCTCTCCCCAAAATTGCCGATAGAGCCTGTCATCGCGAGGAGCGAAGCGACGTGGCGATCTCGTAGGCCTTCGCGAACATCACGAGATTGCCACGCGCTCAAAGGGCGCTCGCAATGACATGAGAATCAACAACTTGCCGTTGCTATCAGCAATTTCAGGTCTCTCTCTCCGGGCAAAGATCGAAGGAAACCGGATCCGTGTAGGACGAGGGACGTTTACCCTTTCAAGGGGAAGATCCCGTCCGTCCGGAGTCTCTCCAGGATCTCGGCGGCGGCGGCGGCGGTCTGGACCGGGGAAATCCGGAGATGAGGATGGGCCGGAGGCTCATATGGCATATTGATCCCGGCGAGGTTCTTGATCTTCCCTTCCCTGGCCTTGCGGTACAGCCCGGCGGTATCGTGTTGTTCACACCAGTCGATCGGCGCGTCCACGTGGACCTCCAGGTAACGGTCCTTGCCGATGATCTCGGCCGCTTGAGCGCGGACCGACTCAGTCGGCGAGACGAACGCGCCGATCACGATCAGACCGGAGTCATTGAGCATCCTGGCCGTCTCGGCCACGCGGCGCAGATGCTCTGCGAGGCCATCCGAGCTGAAGTCCAATTCGCGGCTCAGGCCGTGGCGGACACTCTCCCCCTCGAGCACCAGGCAGACCGCTCCGAGCTCGAACAGCTTCTGTTCGAGCTCGTAAGCGATCTCGATTTTGCCGCACGACACGAGACCGGTCAGCCAGATGGTGACGGCCTTCTGTCTGTACCGCGCCGCGCGGTCCGCCGGCGCGATCCGGCTTTCGTGGCGGCGGGCGTGGGGGACCTTCTCGTCCGCGGCTCCGGCCATGCGCGAGGGGAGCTGGTCCGCCGGTTCGCGGTCGATGATCAGGCCGGCGGCGAGCGTCGTGTTGTTGACGGTATCGATCAGGATGAACGAGCCGGTGCCGCGGTTCTTCGTATACGGATCGCAGAAGAGAGGAAGATGGGAGGTGAAGACGACCCGGCCGATTTCGTTCAAAGCCAAGTCCTCCGCGGGCGATCGCTGGAGGGTGTTGACGTTCACCTTGTAGCGGACCTGGTCGATGCGGGCCCGGGTGAGCCGGGTGGTGTGCTTGATGAGGTAGGGCAAGTTGGGATCGAGGGGCTTGTCGCCCATCCACACCACCATGGCCTCGAAACGCCGTTCCACGCGCGGCAGGTTGTGCCGGTGGACGAGCATCTCGCCGCGGCTGATGTCGCGTTCGTCCTCGAGCGTGACGCAGACCGACATGGGCGGGAAGGCTTCCTCCAGGTCCCCGTCGTAGGTCACGATGGACTTCACCCGGCTGGTCGTCATGGACGGCAGGGCCAGAAGCTCGTCGCCCTTCCGGAGGATCCCGGAGGTGACCACGCCGGCGTAGCCGCGGAAGTCCGGGTGCGGCCGGATCACGTGCTGGATCGGGAAGCGAAGGTCGACGAGGTTGTGGTCGCTGCCGATGTAGATGTTGTCGAGAAGCTCGAGCAGGCTCTCCCCGTTGTACCAGGGCATGCGGGCGCTGCGGGTGACGACGTTGTCGCCCCGGAGCGCGCTGATCGGGAGGAACCGGATGTCGACGTTGCTGAGCTTGGCGGCAAAAGCCGAGAACTCCTCCTTGATGGCGTTGAAGACCGGCTCGCTGTAGTCGACGAGATCCATCTTGTTCACGGTGATGACGAGGTGCGGGACGCCGAGGAGCGAGGCGATGAAGGCGTGGCGCCGCGTCTGCGGAAGGACGCCGTTGCGGGCGTCGATTAGGACGACGGAGAGGTTGGCCGTGGACGCGCCGGTAGCCATGTTCCGGGTATACTGCTCGTGGCCGGGCGTGTCGGCGATGATGTATTTGCGTTTGGGCGTGGAAAAGTAGCGGTAGGCGACATCGATGGTGATCCCCTGCTCCCGTTCGGCCTTCAGGCCGTCGGTGAGGAGGGCAAAGTCGATCTGCTCGGCGGAAGTCTTCTCGCGCGACACCTTGCGGATCGAGGCGAGCTGGTCGTCATAGATATTCCTCGAGTCGTGGAGCAAACGGCCGATCATCGTCGACTTGCCGTCGTCGATGCTTCCCGCCGTCGAGAACCGGAGGAGGTCCTTCTTCGCGGTTTTCAGGAGGAAGTCGTCAATCGACGGCATCAGAAGTAACCCTCCCGCTTTTTCATCTCCATCGAACCTTCGGCGTCGTGGTCGATCACGCGGGTGGAGCGCTCCGAAACGCGGATCTCGAGCATTTCCTCGATGATCTCCGGGACGGTCTTGGCCGAGGAGCGGACGGCGCCGGTGCACGGATAACAACCCAGCGTGCGGAACCGGCACATGACCTTCCGAGGCTTTTCGCCGGGCTTCAAAGGGATTGGCCCGTCGAGGGGGATGAGCTGGTCGTCGCGGACGATCATCTCCTGTTCCCGGGCGAAGTACAAGGGCACGACGGGGATGTTCTCCATGTGGATGTATTGCCAAACGTCGAGTTCGGTCCAGTTGGACAGCGGGAAGACGCGAATGGATTCGCCCTTGTTCACCTTGGCGTTATAGAGACTCCACAGCTCGGGCCGCTGATTCTTGGGATCCCACTGCCCCAGTTCGTCGCGGAACGAAAACACCCGCTCCTTGGCCCGGGATTTCTCCTCCTCCCGCCTTGCTCCCCCGAAGGCGGCATCGAACTTGTGGACGCGGACGGCGTCGACGAGGGCTTGCGTCTTGAGGATGGCACAGCATTTTTGGGTGCCGAGCTGGAAGGGGTTGATGATGCCGGCCTGGGCATGCTTGTAGACAATGAGCTCCGCGCCGATCTTCCGAACGAACCGATCCCGGAACTCAACCATTTCGCGGAACTTGTAGCCGGTGTCCACATGCAGGAGAGGGAACGGCATTTTCCCGGGATGGAAAGCCTTCTGGGCCAGGCGGACCATGCAGGACGAGTCCTTGCCCACGGAGTAAAGCATGACGGGCCGCTCGAACTCGGCCGCGACTTCGCGCATGATGTGAATGCTCTCGGCCTCGAGCTGCTTGAGATGGGTCAGCGAATAATTCTTCACGTTTGGAAATGACTATATCGCCGACAGCGGACCCGTGTCAAGGAACAGGCCAAGAGCCCCCCCTCCCCGTCTTCCTTCCTTGTATTGACAAAACGACTTTAACCGTGTTTATAATGATTTCAATGGCCGACGACTCATTTCTCGCCCTCTGATATGGAAAAAATCACCCACCCCTTTACCCGGAAGAATGTCTTTTTCGGCGTCCTCGACCGCAACCTGAAAAAGCTCGAAAACCGGCTGAGCGTCAGCCTCTCCATCCGGGGCGAAAGCCTGATCATCGACGGCGACCCGAAAAAGGTCGAGTACGCTAAAGCCTACTTCGATAAGATCCACGAGCTCGAAGAGAAGGGCCACGACCTCAAGGAGGAGGATTTCCACATTGCCCTGGACCTCTTCGAAGAAGGCCAGGGAAAACCGCTGGATAACTATTTCCCGGCAAAAGCCCTGAACCTGCCCCGGAAATCGGTCACCCCGAAAAGCCTCAACCAGCAGGATTACCTCCAGGCCATCCGGAGCCGCGACGTCGTCTTCGGGATCGGCCCGGCCGGCACCGGAAAGACCTACCTGGCCATGGCCATGGCCCTCTCCTTCTTCCAGGACAAGCTCGTCAGCCGCATCATCCTGACCCGGCCGGCCGTCGAAGCGGGCGAGAAGCTCGGCTTCCTTCCGGGCGACATGTATCAGAAGATCAATCCTTATCTCCGACCTCTCTATGACGCCCTGTTCGACCTGGTCCAGGCCGATCACGCCAACCGGCTCATTGAGAAAGGGTCGATCGAGATCGCCCCTCTGGCCTTCATGCGCGGCCGAACGCTCAACGGCGCCTTCATCATCCTCGATGAAGCCCAGAACACGACCAAGGAGCAGATGAAAATGCTCCTGACGAGGGCGGGCTTCGATTCCAAAGTGGTCATCACGGCCGACATCACCCAGATCGACCTGCCCCAGCCGGCGAAGTCCGGCGTGCTCCATGCCATCAAGATCCTGTCCCCGATCAAGGAGATCGCTTTCTGCACCTTCAACGAGAAGGACGTCGTCCGCCATCCATTGGTCCAGAAGATCATCAAGGCCTACCAGAAAGCCGAAGCCAAGGCGGCTTCCTGAACATGAGCTTCATCTCGTTCAAGAACCTCAGGCTCTTCAAGGGCTCGGCCTTTTCGCCCAAGCGCGAGAACGGTCAAGCCCAGCCGTCCCAAGCGAATCCGGCGAAGTCCTTCCGCGTCCTGTTGGAGAGCCCGTTCTTGCACATCGTCCTTTTCGCCCTGGCCATCGGCTTCGTCATCTCCTACAGCCCGACGAAAGCCCTCCCCGAGCTCAAGCCCGGAGAGATCGCCGGCTCCGATATCATCGCGTCCGCCGACCTCACCGTCGAGGACATCGAAACGACGGACGCCCTGCGCCGGGACGCGACCGAGGCCGTCCTGCCCGTCTGCGTTCTTGATCCCAATGTCTTCCTCGCCACCGAGGAAAAGATCCGGCAGTTTTTCGCCTTGGGACGGGACTGGCTGAAGACGCCTCCGGACAAGAAGGACTACGGCCAGATCCAGAAGACCGTCCAGGACAAGTTCGGCCTCGAACTGGGAACGCCCGCATTCATCTCCCTGGAAAAGGAAGGCTTCGGTTCCGATCTCGAGGCCATCCTGATCGGACTCGTCGAAAAATATTCCGGCCAGGGAATCATCCTTTCGAAGACCCTGTTCAGACACGGGGAGCAGGAGCGGGGATTCACCCTCCTCCGGAGCCAGGGATCCGAAAAAACCATCCGCCCCCAAGATATCCGCGAGATCAAGGAAGCCAAGGACGAATTCGTCGTCGAGATCAACAAACTCGAACTCTCGGCCCGGAAGAAGGGCACCCTCATCAGCCTCTCATTCGGATTCGTGGCTCCCAACGTTTCCTTCAGCGATATCGCGACCGCGGCGAAGAAGGACAAGGCGCGTCTCAACGTGGAATCCGTCTTTTTCACGATCAAGAAAGGCAAGGCCCTCCTCCGCAAGGGCGACGAAGCGACGCCGGAGGTCCTCAAACAGATCCGGCTCATCAACCAGAACCTGAGGACGAGGCAGACCTGGCTGACCAATTTTCTCGGCGCGTTCCTCCTCTTCGTTCTCCTCCTCTTGACCATCTGGTTCTACCTCCGGTCCCTGTTCAGCCAGAGGGCCGCCCTCAAGTATTTCCTGATGATGGGGCTGACCTTGGCCATCGCCCTCCTGACCTATAAAACCATGCTTTTTCTGGCGAACATCTCGAGCCAGAATGCCCGGATCTTCCTCTTTTCGAACGCCGACAGCTACAAGTTCGCTTTCCCCTATCAGTTCGGAGTCCTCCTCTTCGCTTTCTTGACGGGAAACGCCGTCGCTCTGATCTATGCGATCCTCAACAGCCTGGTGGTGGGATATCTGTTCGACGCCAATTACTACCTCATGATCTTCAGCCTGATCGGCGGCCTGGCGTCCATTTACGGCATCAAATATTACCAGCGCCAGAAGCGGACCTCGGCCATCCGGGCCGGTATTTTCCTTGTCGCCCCCTTGAACATCGTCGTCATCATCACCCTTCACCTCATCCGGGCGCGCCTGGCCGGCCTGGACGCCCTGTTGGCCGAGATCCTCATGGGCGTCGCGGGAGGGCTGCTCGGCGCCGCGCTGGCCTTCGTCCTCCTTCCTTTCTACGAAAAGATCTTCCGTTTCCTCACCCAATCGAAGCTCCTCGAGCTGACCAACTCCGATTCCGAACTCTTCCGGACGATGGCCCTGGAGGCCCCCGGTTCCTATCATCATTCCCTGCTGGTGGCCTCGCTCGCCGAAAAGGCCGCGGAAGCCATCCGTCTCGATCCTTTGCTGGTCAAGGCCGGCGCTCTCTACCACGACGTCGGCAAGATCAAGATGCCGGAGTACTTCATCGAGAACAAGAACCGCAAGATCGACGTCCACAAGGACCTCACCCCGAGCATGAGCACGCTGGTCATCATCAACCACGTCAAGGAAGGCGTGGAAATCGCCCGCAAGGAGAAGCTGCCGCCGGAGATCAAGGAGATCATCGAGCAGCACCACGGCAACTCCCTGGTCCGCTATTTCTACCAGAAAGCCAAGGAAAAATACGATCCCGACATGCACAAGATCGGCGAGGAGACCTACCGCTACCCGGGGCCGCCGCCGCAGACGAAGGAGGCCGCCCTGGTCATGCTGGCCGACTCGGTCGAAGCCGCCTCACGGAGCCTGAAGGTTCACAAAGAGGAGAACCTCAAACGCGTCATCAAAGACATTTTCGACAATTACATCCAGGACGGCCAGCTCGACGAATGCAATTTTTCGCTGAAGGACCTGCGGATGATCGCCACCTCCTTCCTGGCCACGCTGACTCTCATCTATCAGCCTCGGGTCGAGTATCCCGGCTTCGATTTCGAGATGAAAAAAAAGAAAAAGCCCGAAAAAACTCCCAAGGACAGCCATGATCGAGATCCTGAACCGCCAAAAGAAATTCCGGATTGACCTCGACCGGTTCGAACGTCTTTTAAAAAAACTCGTCCGGCGCTATGAGCTCAACCGGCCCGAGATCGTCCTGGCCTTCGTGGACGATCCCGAGATCCGGGATCTGAACCGGAAGTTCCGGAAAAAGGACAAGCCGACCGACGTCCTCAGCTTCCCGCTCAACGAGCGGGGCGCGGACGGCAAGTTCTACCTGGGCGACATCATCATCTCGGTCACGACGGCCTCGGCCCAGGCCGGGGACCTCGGCCACGGCCTGGAGCGCGAGCTCGAATACCTGACCGTCCACGGCTTTATCCATCTTCTCGGATTCGAACACGGCCGGGGCCACGAGGCCGAGGAAGAAAAGATCCGACAGGCCCTGTTTTCATGATCGTCGTGTCGGGATTGATCCTCAGCGCCCTGGCCGCCTTTGTCCTGTCGCTCTTTCATATGGCCTTGGCCGGCTTCTCCAAGATCGGCCTGAGCGGTTACCTCGAGGAGAGCGACAAGCCCTATCGTCATGCCGTCTTAAAACATTATGAAGAGATCTATATCTCCGTGGAATTCTGGCGGACGGTCTTTCTCCTCGCCTTCGCGGTCTATGTCTTCATCGCGATTCCACGGGCCGGCCTCTGGCCGCTCTGGCTTTTTCTGGGACTGGCGCTGGCTTATGGGCTCCTCTTCGAAGCCCTGCCCCGCCTCATCGGGGCCATGAACAAAGAGCGCCTGGTCGCCTCGTTCCTCCCGTCCTACAAGCTCTTCCTCGTCCTTTCCGCTCCTCTTCTCGTCCTGAACCGTTGGCTGTGCGCTCGCGAAAAGAACGAAGACGAGGCCGAGGACGACCGTGAAGCCGGCGATGAGGAGATCGAGACGTTCATCGACGCGGCCAAGGAAGAGGGCATCATCGAGAAGGGCGAGGACGAGCTGCTGCGGAGCGTCGTCGAGTTCGGGGACATCGTCGTCCGGGAGATCATGACCCCGCGGGTGGACATGGTCTGCATCCGGAAGGACGCTACGGTCCAGAAACTGCGCAATTTGATCATCACCGAGAAGTATTCGCGCATCCCCGTTTACAAGGACCGCGTCGACAACATCGAGGGCATCGTCATCGCCAAGGACCTTCTGGCCTTCTCCGAGGCCGCGCACGACAGGGACCCGATCGATCCCTTTCTCCGGCCGGTCATCTTCGTTCCGGAGTCGATGAAGGTCGCCGAGCTCCTCAAGGAATTCCAGAAAGAGAAACAGAAGATGGCCCTCGTTGTCGACGAGCACGGCAGCGTCTCCGGCCTGGTGACCATGGAGGACCTGGTCGAGGAGATCGTGGGAGAGATCCAGGACGAGTACGACACCGAGGAGGCCCAGATCACGATGGTGAGCCCGACGGAATATATCGTCTCCGGCGACGTGAAAGTCGAAGAGCTGGAGGACATCCTCGACCAGGAGCTGGCCGACGACGATTACATCACCGCCAGCGGCCTCCTCACCTATCACCTCGGCCGGCTGCCGCACAAGGGCGAAACGGCCGAGATTAAAGGCCTTACGGTCGAGGTGCTCGAAGTGGACCAAAAGAGGATCAAGAAGATCCGGATCAAGCGTCCGGCCCCGGCAACCAAAGCGGAGCCGAAGGATTGACCATGCCCAGACCCAAAAAAACGAAGGCGCCCAAGAAGGAATACAAAGTCGGCTATGTCGCTCTCGTCGGCCGGCCCAATGTCGGCAAATCGACACTGCTCAACCGCATCCTGGGCCAGAAGATCTCGATCATTTCCAATAAACCCCAGACGACCCGGATCAGCATCCTGGGAATCCATACGACGGACAAGGGCCAGATCGTCTTCATCGACAACCCCGGGATCCATAAGCCCTTGCACAAGCTGAACAAACGGATGATGAACTTCGTCCATTCCTCGCTCGAAACGGCCGATCTCGTCTGCCTTCTCATCGACGCGACCCAGCGCTACGGCCACGGCGACGAGTTCGTCTTGGAGCTCCTGAAAAACGCGAAGAAACCCATGTTCCTCCTGATCAACAAGGTCGATATCGTGGCGAAGGGCAACATCCTGCCGATGATCGATCAGTACCGGGGACTGGCCGATTTCAAGGAGATCATTCCCCTATCGGCCATCAAGGGCACGAACGTGGACGTCCTCGAACGGCTGATCTTCGAGAACCTGCCGGCGGCCGAAAAGCTGTACGGCGACGACGACGTCACCGACCAGTCCCAGCGCTTCCTTCTCGCCGAGATCATCCGGGAAAAGTTGCTCGCCCACGTCGAAAAAGAACTGCCCTGGGTGACGGCAACCTACATCGACGCGATCGAGAAACGGGAGCCCGAGGCTGAAGCGGAGGAAGAGCCGGGCGATGAGCCGAAAGCGGTGTCCCCGGACCATGTGCCCGGAGTCGAGCCCACGCCGAAGCCAAGGCGCCCTGTTACCTACATCAAAGCCAGCATCTTCGTCGAGAAGGACAACCACCGCAGGATCGTCATCGGCCGGCACGGCCAGCTGATCAAGCAGATCGGGATCGAGGCCCGCCGCGAGATCGAGGAGATCCTGGAGGCGAGGGTGTACCTGGACCTCACGGTCAAGGTGCGGGAGGACTGGCGCGACTCAGCCGACGTCCTGGACCTGATCGAGGGCCAGAAAGAGCTGTAGGCTTACATTGTCATCGCGAGGCCGGCAAAGCCGGCCGTGGCAATCCGACTCGTAGAGTCGTCCCGAGCCTTGCAAGGGATCTCATCCACCCTCGGATTAAAAAGTCTCCTCCTTTAGTGTGTTCGCTTGATTTGACTTTCCCCTCGAAGGATGCGAAAATCATGTCCCTTTCCGCGGATGGTGAGTGTAGCTCAACCGGTTAGAGCATCGGACTGTGGATCCGAAGGTTGGGGGTTCAAGTCCCCTCACTCACCCCATCTTATTCCCCGAGAAATGAAGGATTTTTCGCTCCTTCGGCTTTAGGCACGTTTAGGCAATTTTAGGCAATTTTACGCATTGTTTGTGTAAAATCCGTGTAAAATCCGTGACCGCTCCAAAAACCGGGTTTTCGAGCTTCATCTTGATGGGCTAATTTGAAGCCAAGACGAGTTCGATCTCTCTCAATCCCTGCGCCGCCCGGCACAGGACAAGTCCTGGGGCTTGATCTGCCAGACGCGCGGAGCGGCTGCCTTCAATTCGGCTTCACTAAAATAGCCTAGCTCTTCCTCGAATCCCTGGACGAGCCCGAACCATATCACGTCCGGGACCTCGTGGCCGTCGATCATCGACCCGCCGCCGTCCTGGCCGGGCTCGCGAACCTCGGCGATCTCGAACCCGATCCAATACCAGCCCGAGAACGATTCCCAGGCTTTGATGACGCGCTTTTCATCGACGAATAGCGCCCCGTCCTTTGTTGTCAATTCGGGCATTATTCACCATCCTTGAAGCTGAGGGTTACGTCCCTGACATATTGCTTTCCGCTTTTGTTGATGATCTCTATGAACTCCCGCGCGTCTCTGGCCCCGGTCACGAACCGGCCGCACGAACAGCGGACGAGGACCCGGCGGAAGGGCTCTTCTGCGGCGATCTCATCAAGCTCGCGCGCCGTCACGAAACCGAACCGCGACGGGTCCGCTAAGACTTGCTCCGCGCGATATGAGCCGCTCATCCGTGCATCCCCAGGTATTGAAGATTAAAGTCCTGGATTAGTCCCTTATCGGCGAATGAAAAATATCCATTGCCGCCCAGGACGATATGATCTAAAAACCGAATCTGCATGAATTTACAGGCGAACGCGATTTCCTTGGTGATTTCCTTGTCGCATAGGCTAGGCTCCGGGTCCCCGCTCGGATGATTATGAAAGCACACGATGGACACGGCCCCCAGGATAAGCGCCCCCCGGATGATCTCGCGCGGATACACGGCCGCGCTGTCAATCGTTCCTTCGCTCGCCTCGATGACCTCTATCGCCCGGTTTTTCGCGTCCAGGTAGCAGACAACAAAAAATTCCTTGTCCGCCTTGACGTAGCCCTGGAACGCATCGAAGACGGCACGCGAACTGCACAGGATTGCGCCGTCTGCGTATTCCGGCCGCTCGAAGACGGGCATCTTGACCGGCTTCTTGGTGAAGGGGAGCTTCATGATCCCGCACTCCGTTTTTTGATTCATCATGACGTTTGCCTCGCTCCACTATTGCGCCGGCTGATCACCGGCGTCCTGATATTGCGCAAGGGAGCGACCGCCCCAAATTGAGCCGAGAAGCCCTGAAAATGTGGCGCGTTTTAGCTTACCCGGGCAGGAAGGCAGGCAGACAGAAGCCATGGCCGGAGTGGGCATTCCCCTATGGGAATTCTGCCGGGCTGCTCAGATGACCATACCCGAGATTTTGCTGAGAATTTTCGGGAAATTTTTCATATAAAAACTCTGATTTGGAATTATAAGCCTCTGATGCAATGGTGAGGTGGGGAGGATTATAAATGAAAAAGGAAGCAACTTATCCGCTGGGTGAAGAAAAAATCTATCCGATCTCGGGATTAGAAGAGGTCCCATATAAAGAAGTCTTAGACCTATTCCTTAAGGAACAAAAGGAAAGGGGCGCTGCTGACAAGATGCTTGACTGGCAAGGATTGCTTATAGGGGCTTTTCTATCTGACTTTTTGCCTCGACATAACCTAATAATTACAAAAAAGCACTTGAAATAATGGATATATGCTTTTTTTCGATATCGAGCGGAGATTCTTAGTTAAGAAGAATCAATGTGTTATTAGCAATAAATTACTTTTAGGGGTTGTTTTATATTTGGAATTTATATCTTTAACGAAAAAAATTGTGTTACAATAATTGATCATCGGGGATTTAAGCGGACTCCCAAAATAGTTTTTCGTAAAATGAATAAAATAAGCAATTTTTTGTTATTAGTAGTTTTATTTTTCATTACTTTAATATGAATAATACTCTAAGCTGCCCACATTGCTGCGCCAAGCTTCGAATACCGGATGTCCATGGAAAGCGCTATATCCGATGTGGCGCTTGTAAATATGTTTTCGAAATCCCTCGATCCTCTTCGATGACGACGGGCCCAACGATGCGGAGAGATAGACCGCTATGGATTCGGGCAGCTATTGCTCTAGCTATATTTGTTGCTATTATCATTAGCCTCGTACTAATTGGGAGAAAACCAAATCCCATTATTACCAAGAAGCTAATCACTCCTGCAAAATGGACAACTATCTCCTATGATGACTTGCTGGACAAGTCACAATTGACTCATCAATCCGGCGAACCTCTCTCGGACCTACTTAAAATAGTTGCGACTTCTGCAGCTGCTCGCGGCGCCGTTCAACCATTCCTCGGATACCAGGCTTCTTTATTAATTGACGTAGCTGATATGATTTATCCCTCCTCAGGTGCTCCTTGGATTCATCTTGGCGACTATTTCGAATCTGGTAGTGAACAACCCGCATGGGCTGCGCTAATGCGAGGAGGCGAAGTTGTGGTCGCAGCCACCGGTGATGGACGAGTTCGAGTTTTTGTGCCCGGTGCCGATCCAAGGGCTGCTTATCAGAGCTGTTACAGTATAGTGCGGCATGCTTTAGCTGAAGTACTCTCCCAAAATGGGCATTCCCTTTCGGTGGAGATATTCGCGTTCGAAAATAACTATGCGGATTGCGAACTCCGTTTGAATGAAGTGCCTTATGTTTTTGAGGCTTCATCATTCCCGCCCCCAGCGGGAAAGTGCGAGCTAGACCTTGCCGGATTAGAACAGTTACTTCAGGAAGAAGCGATCTTAGAAGGAGGATCCCTATCCAAGGATGAGGGATTGGTGCTATTCGGCAGGAAAAGTGAGCCGCAAACTTTAGCAGGGCGCCCAGTAAAATTGGCGGATCTGGCCGTAGCATATCGTGCGGTTTTCCATGCCGGTGATAATACAGCGTTTATTAGCCTGGATCCGAATTTAGACCCCACGAAGGTGACCGTCAATTTTGGGGGATACTTAGAGGACACCGCGATCGGCGCGGTTGTTCTTGAGGCCGACAAGAGATTTAAAACGCTAGCGACTGGACTAGATGCCAACACATTCCGCGATTTACGAAATGCCGTCCGTACGGCGGTTCCTGGATTCGAGACGTCGAGTGAACTCGAAGCTAAATACGGCTCCGCTTCGCAGCAAAGTGGCTGGGAAGGGACTAGATTTTGGTTCTATCCGGAGTCGGTCCGAGTGGAAACGGATTTCGACGGCCTCTATGCTCGGATTGTTAATTCTCAGTTCACGGCCGATGCAGAAAGGATTCGAGAGGATGATGTCGACGCATCCCAATTCGAAGCGTTAAAAAAGAGGCAACTCAGCCCACATATAAGGCGAATTATAGACGATCTTAATGCGAACTATCCCAAGTATGCATCAATTTTTCCAGAATTGCGGGAACTATTATTGGTCGGACGTTTCATAGGCCTGATGTCTTGGCTAAATGGGATTAGCGATCTTCCAGTGGATCTTGATGCTCTACTTGCTGTTCCTCTGCCTCCTTTTCGTACCGAACGGGAGAGGACTCAACTCTTGAGCGCCACCGTATCGCAAGTGGAGAGTAGTCTTGTGCCAGTGTCGGGCCGTGCTATTGTTACGAATTTAACGCCCATTCTAGACGCCACGATCGGAGGGCATTTTCGTGATACGAACTCCCTAGTAGCTTATTTAGCTTTACAATCTGGAGGAAACACCAATGATAGCCGGCTACGATTACAAGAAGCGGAACGAATCCTCCAAGATCATAGTAGAGATCCAGTTCGAAGCCTGATTAAAAATGAAGAGGATCTAAAGGCTCTAGTTTCCGAGGCAGCGCATCGAACGAACGCACCAGAACCTGAATTTGTCTTTAATAAAAAGGCAGAGTTAAGCCGGTTAAAGTCAAGAGTTCTAGCCCTAAAAGAGGAGCTCGAACAGCTGCGATCGATAATGGATAGAAATCCGGAAGCGCATAACCGAAACCTCGATTATCATAACCGACTGGTCGAAGAAAATAATTCGCTGCTAAAACGACATAATTCCCTTGTCGCCGAATTGAATGCATCTGATCTCAGCATATTCTATATCGCCGGAATCGGAGGCGGCATTAGCTTGCGACCTAAGGAATTCAGCATTGTTAAAAGAACCGGATCGCCATTAGTTGCCGAAATGCGCGAAAAGGCGATGTATGGAATGACAGAACTCCCGAAAACAGCACCACTAGGGTCCTGGGTTCGGACGCGAAAAGGGGTGAAGAAGTTGAGCAGCACAACACCGATGGTCACGCTAAAGGCGGTGGCTTTAGCTTCTAAGTCAATATCGAATATGATTCTCGGTGAATGGGAATTGAACAATCTTGGCCGATACTGGCAGGCGAAGGAAATTGGGGAAGGCGGTTGGCGAGATCAGATCAATAGAAAAGACGGCACCAAACGAGAGAGATTCTATAATCCTTCCGACGGTACCCTTCATATCGTCGAGAGATCGCGATCCGGATCGAGCAAGCATTTTTTAGCAAAAAGGGAATCCGGCGATCGCATTAAATTTACTAGTGCGCCTCAGCAAACCGTGTTAGATCCTGGAACGCCACCATTCTGGTATGAGAAACCGGCGCCTATTAAGTGGCCATGACTTTTGAATCCAAAGGGCAATTTGGACCGGTGTTGGATGAAAGATATGACGTAGGCCAATTCTATATACTGATATGAGGGAGGTAATAATAATCCAAGCCACCATACCGAAGAGAGCCGTTGCGGCGGTAATTCTGCTGACCTTATTGATCTACGCTGGCTGTCGAAAGAATCATTTGCAGGTTTACGAGACCATCGGAGAAGCCGCCGAAAAGGGTGATTTGGAAGACGTAAAAAGACACCTGGAGCGGGGTGCGGACGTAAATGCCAAGGATGAACTGGGCGAGACGCCGCTTCACGCAGCAGCAAAAAATGGGCACAAGGACGTGGTCAAGTTATTGATTGCCAAAGGTGCGGACGTGAACGTCAAGTGCTCCGGGGGCTTAACGCCTCTGCATTGGGCCGCCGCTAAAAACTACAAGGACGTAGCCGAGCTTTTGATAGAAAAGAGTGCAGTTGTTAACGCCAAGGACAATGGGGGCGAAACCCCGCTGCACACGGCTCTAAGAGGAAGTTATATAGACTTGGCCGAGTTCTTAATATCCAAGGGTGCAGACGTAAACGCGAAGGACAAATTTGGGTGGACACCACTGTTCGACGCCTCAGAAAACGGCTACAAAGACGTGGCCGAGTTTTTAATCACCCATGGCGCTGACGTGAACGTTGAGGGCGAAAATGGCTTGACGCCCCTGCAAGTGGCCATTATTAGGGGACATAAGGACGTCGCTGAGCTTCTAATAGCCAAGGGCGCAAACGTGAACGCTCAAACGCCAAAAGAACCTATCGGAAGTTTAGTGACGACTGAGGAATTATTCGGAACGAGAGCCATAAAAGCGGATAATCTGGGAGCCCTTTCGACATCACTCCATCTAGCTGCGAGAGAAGGCCGAGCGGATGTGGCCGAGTTCTTAATATCCAAGGGCGCAAACGTGAACGCCAAGGACGCAAAAGGTTGGACACCGCTGCACGTAGCCGCCCACGAGGGCCGCAAGGACGTGGTCGATCTGCTGATCGCGAAAGGCGCGAACGTGAACGCCAAGGACAACGACGGCAAGACGCCGCTAGGTATCGCCACGAAAGGTGGCGAATTGACCGAGCTTCTCAAAAAGCATGGGGCAAGGAAATGAGGCGGAAAGGCCGGAGACTGCCAGCCTTCTCGATGAAAAGGACGCCGTGACGGCGAAATTTAGCCTCATGAGTAAGGACGAAGGAAGGCCGAAAAAAATTCTCATGGGCCGGATTAAATATACAAGGAAGCGCTGGGGATGGAGGTGAAGCGCGATAGGCCGCCGGCGCTGAAGCCTATAATCAACTGGCGGACGAAATCATAAACAAGGCAAGGAGGGGGAGATGATCAAGAGGATAAAAATCGGGGTCGTCTTGATGTTGATTGGGATAGGGATTCCATTAGTCTTGGCGTTCTTTCAGAAGGACGGGGAAATATTCAAATTGACGATTGAGAAACACGACAAGCTCCGGGAAGCAGAAGTTAAAGCGCTTAATTCCCTTTATGATATATCGACATCGTATAAATTATTTGCCGATGATATTTTAAAAATAATAACTGACAAACAGTTTGAAGGTTACTTGAACGTACGTAACTTGGTCGCTAAACTTGATAAGGCAAATGAGCTGATCGAAGACGTATTGAGGAAAGCGGAAATCCCAAATGTTGGTCGTATAGATATAGATAAGGGGAGTGGTAAGGCTAAGGTTATACCTCCGCCGGGATTTGTGCTGGATAACCCATTTGTTTTGCTAGCCCCGGTTAAATACTCGGCTGGTATTCCTTTCAATTATTCTATTGGAGTCGGGCTGATATTTTTTATCACCGGCATCGGGTTTGTGATCCTGTCGCTCATCGGACGAAAGGGAAGGACGCCATGAAATCAAGACTCGGAAAGGCTGACAGCATTTTCAAGAAGACGGAAGGGCCGAAGGAAAAGGAGGCCGCGCCGAAGGTCCCATAATTCGCGGCCACGCGGCCGCCCGCGGAGACATCAGATCGAAGACGAAGGCGAAGATGAAGCGGACGGAAATCATCCGAGCGCTGATCGCTGGGTTGATGGGATCCGGGATGATCAGCGATAATCATTATTCTGTCATTATTGATGGGCTGGAGTATTGGTATGAGCCTTTTGAGGGTTGTTTCAAAGATCCAAAGACTGGGCTATACCATGATCGGGGATTTCACGACCTTTCTGATGAGGAGGATAAAAGGTGGAGGGATTTGATGGTGACCTTTAAACTATTAAAGCCACGAGGACAAGAAGCAGCGATTCAATACGCTCTGAATAATAATATAAAAAACCCAAGCGACAGCGATATGGCGGAAATAAGGGCCTTTATCGCTTCGGTTGAATGGCGGTTTGCTAAGACGATGGCTTGGTGCCCACATTTCTACAATGTTCTACACAGGAATCCGGAGAAGCGCGACGGATTTTTCAAACTGGTGAGTGCTATTTTCAACCATGGATATAAAAAGGAATGGCCAACACAGTCTGAAAGGGAAAAATTCAAACAACTCTGCAAAGAGAGAATCGTCACGTACTTCGACGTTGATGAATACAAGTATTGGGTTATGGTCCCCACGATTGAAGAAACCGATCTTATAAACCGAGCCAAGATTTCTTAACATTATAGGAGAAAAAATAAATGACAGAACCTCTGAGAATTGAATTCAAAGGGCCGCTTTCATGGATGTCTCCTGATGATGAGAGTTCAGTGTTACACAGCCAGGTTGCGAAAGACCCTGGGATATACGTCTGGACAGCAAAAACGGACCGAGGTTTTATGATTTTTTATATTGGGGAGACTATCGATAGCTTCAGAGCGAGGATGAGGCAACATCTCAAAGAGCAGCTATCAGGCAAGTACCATTTTTATGATGCAGAGGCTCTCGCTCGCGGTAATAAAGTAGTTTTATGGGAAGGGGTCTATGGAAGGCATCCAAAGAGGAGCATACAAGAATATCTCGAGAAAAAATCGGAATTGGAGCCGAAAAATCTTGAGTTTATCCAGAATGTCTACTTCTTTGTAGCTCCAGTGAAAGAGCCAAAATGGAGGCTCAAGAGGATTGAAAATGCGATTGCAAAACATCTTCGTGGCCAAGGTGGGAAAGTTGGAACTTTTTTTGATAAAACTAGGACTGATCGTCCGCGAGGAAAAGATGAATCTGTTAAGGTGATTATTCAGAGGCCTATTGAGCTGATTGGGCTACCGGACTCTTTAGTAGTTTGACTATTTCCCTATCGCTTTTAAGGAACGGTGGGCAAGTCGTCTCGGAGCAAGAGAGCGGCACCGGGCGGCTGAATATTAATTTCTGGATATAATTTCAGGATAACCAAGGGCGAGGAGGAGGGGGGTACGAATAGCGGGTGATTTCAAGAGGGGAGAAGGTCTGCCTTCGTCAGGGCAGTTTCTCAGCCGCGCGAACTGGTCATCAAGGGGGAAGGCCCTATTCTGGTTGTTTTATTGGTTCTTGACTAGGACCCGCAGCCGGCGATATAGTCGTTTCGTGATGGGGAGCGTCGATTCCGAGCTTTATCAGAGAGAAAGCCGTGCTTCGAGAATAAGCAAATACCTTTAGGCTTTGGCAGGTTATGATGTATTCTGATCAATTCTATGATGCGATAAAGGAAGCTCTAAAAAAACCGCTTGATCCGAATCTTTTTGAACTCTGTGTTTGCGATCTATTGCAAAAGGATTTTCCTGGAATCGTTCCGATCCCAGGCGGCAAAGACGCAGGTATGGACGGGGCTATCCCAGATGCAAAAGGGGAGCCTTACCAATTAATTTGTACTACGAGCAAGTCAGTTGTAAGAAATCTATCCTCAAATATCGAATCTTATATCAATGCAGGCCGACCGAATAAAAAAGCTGTCGTTGCCACTTCGAAATTTCTTCGCCAAAAAGAAAGACTAAGGCTATATGATAAAGCGAGAGAGTATAATTTCGATCTAATTCAAGTCTATGATGGCGAAGCATTTGCTTTAAAGCTGTACAGCCGACCAGACTGGTGCCAACGGCTTCTTAAAGTGACCGGCGTTCCCTCAGCTTTATCGATAATTCCAAAAACAAATCGACCAATTATCGGAGGAGAGGCCATTGGGCGGGCGAGCGACATCGAATGGTTGAAAAGCATAAATGCAGATCTAATTCTTTATGGTCAGCCGGGTTGTGGGAAAACGTTTCTGCTTCATTTATTAGCAAAGGAAGGCTGGGGATTATTTGCCGTAAATGAAGATGAGGGCGAACTCGCTAATGCGTATCGCTCGAAATCGCCTTTAGTCATTATTGTTGATGATGCTCATGTGTCTATTCGACTTCTTGAAATATTAATATATCTTCGTCGAGAATTGGGGGCGAGCTATCATTTACTTGCGACATGTTGGCCAAGGGAACTAAATCAGATTCGCAAGATATTGAATGCTCATAATGATCAGATTCGTGAGTTAAAATCCTTAAGCCGGGACTCTATGGTAGATGTCATTAAACAGGCAGGTCTCGTTGGCCCAAATGCATTGGTTCGAGAGATTATCACACAATCACAGGGTAAACCGGGGTTGGCCGTGACATTGGCAGATTTATGCTTGCGCGGAGGAAGCAAAGATGTTCAGGAAGTAGTTGTAGGCGGCGATCAAAAGGGGGCCAAAAGCGGCAAGGGTGGCATCGTGTCGAAAACGCTCAGCCCAAGGGTCTCCCCGCTTTTTCGTTTGCCGGACGCGGCTTAGGATTCTCGTTGGATCTTTCGAATCTCACTTCTTGCTCCGATATGACCTCCCCTCGCAGATGATAA
>Ga0315288_10002216_pt1 | contig 25151 bp, 17 predicted proteins | sample YL17G11_20_MG_FD_203454 | JGI IMG/M metagenome (GOLD analysis project Ga0315288, IMG submission 203454) | Sediment microbial communities from Yellowstone Lake, YNP, Wyoming, USA - YL17G11_20 | ecosystem: Environmental > Aquatic > Freshwater > Lake > Sediment | place: USA: Wyoming | collected... | reverse complement strand
GGGGATGCGCCGCCCACATAAACGGCAGATGAGGTTGACGTGCTGTTTAATCGGCGGTACCCTTCGCGTTAACAATCTGGACATTGGTTCTCGAAGGAGGGGCTCATGCGGCGCAAACGACTCTTATTTGCCCTGGGTTTCGTGTGTGCGGCAGGGCTGCTCGTGCTGTGCCTAATTGCCGTTTTCCGGCTGGTACGACCCGGGGAAATCAAGTTGCTGACGAGAGAACTCTCATTAGGGAAACGCGACCCTGGCATGATTGGAGAGACGTTTGCTGTAAGCCCTGACAGCAAACGCGTGGCTTATGTGGCACCGCATGGCGACAAGCGGCTTGTGGTGGTGGATGGCGTGGAAGGGAAGGAATATGACGACTGGGCCGCTGCCGTCTTCAGCCCTGACAGCAAACGCCTGGCTTATGCCGCACAGCGTGGCGACAAGTGGCTGGTCGTAGTAGATGGCGTGGAAGGGAAGGAATGTGACGGGATTGGCGCGCGCGGTGTGATCTTCAGCCCGGAGAGCAGACGTGTGGCCTATGGGGCAAAGCGTGGCGGCAAGTTGCTGGTCGTGATGGACGGCGCGGAAGGGAAGGAATATGACGGGATTGCCAATCTCGCCTTCAGCCCGGGCGGCAAACGCGTGGCTTATGCAGCGGTGCGTGCCGACAGGTGGTTCGTGGTAGTGGATGGCGTGGAAGGGAAGGAATATGACGGGATGGAGCGCACTCCCCCCTCCTTCAGCCCTGACAGCAAGCGTTTGGCTTATGCGGCGCAGCGTGGCGACAAGTGGTTGGTCGTAGTAGATGGCGTAGAAGGGAAGGAATATGACGGCATTGTGGAGGGGCCTTGCTTGTTTAGCCCTGACGGTAAACGCGTGGCTTATCTGGCAATGCGTGGCAGCAAGTGGTTGGTCGTCGTGGATGGCGTGGAAGGGAAGGAATATGACGGGATTGGGAAGGGCGGTCTCTTCAGCCCCGACAGCCAACGCGTGGCTTATGCGGCAGTGCGTGGCGACAGGTGGTTTGTTGTAGTGGATGGCGTGGAAGGGAAGGAATATGCCGCGTTTTGGGCCGCGCTGATCTTCAGCCCTGACAGCAAGCGGGTGGCTTATGCCGCATCGCGTGACGGCATGCAGTCGGTGGTGGTGGATGGCGTAGAAGGGAAGGAATATGACGCGATTCTGAGTCTCGTCTTCAGCCCGGACAACCAACGCGTGGCCTATGAAGTACGGCGTGGCGACAAGCAGTTGGTGGTAGTGGATGGCGTGGAAGGGAAGGAATACGAGGATGTCGGGCTGGGCAGTCTCGTGTTCAGCCCCGACAGCAAACGCGTGGCTTATGAGGCACAGCGTGGCGACAAGTGGTTAGTCGTAGTGGATGGCGTGGAAGGGAAGGAATATGACGGCTTCCTAGAGGGTAGCAGGCTGGTCTTTGACAGCCCAAAGCAGTTCCATACTTTGGCGCGTAGGGGTGACGAGATCCTGCGGGTTGAAGCAGAGATCGTCACCCCGTGGCTGAACCTTTAGTGCCGAAGTAGCGTACCATTCGGCTTCCCGCGGCGCGGCGGCTGGTCTGGGTGGAAAAGGTGGGTGGCGGAGGCTCGAAAGTCGAAGCTGGAAAAACGCAAAAGCGAAAGTCGAAAAGCGAAAGTCGAAGATCGGAACGCGAAATTCGAAACTCGAGATTCGAAAAAGCAAGAGGCGAAATTCCGAAATCGCAAATCCAAAATCGGCAATCGACAATCATCAATTCCCCCAGCCCCTAACCCCTAATCCCTAATCCCTAGTCCCTTACCCTCGCACGATGGCCATTTCGCGTGCGATGGTGACGAAGGCCTGCGCGGCGGCCGAGAGCGCGGCGTGACGGCGGTAGATGAGGCGGAGTTTGCGCTGGATGCGCATTTCCTTGACGGGCACCGAGACCAACTCGCCGCGCGCCAGTTCGTCCTCCACGCACATGCGCGGGGCGAAGGCCAGGCCCATGCCCAAGCGCACCGATTTCTTGATGGTCTCGACGGTGGGGAGTTCCAGGGCGATGTTGAGCGGCGTGCGCAGCCGGGCGAAAAGCTCAATCACGCGCTGGCGGTAGGGCGAGGCTACATTGTGGGCGATGAAATTCTCCTTGCCCAGCGCATGAATGCTGGCTTCGCGGGCGCGGGCCAGAGGATGGGCTGGCGGAACGATGAGACACAATTCGTCCAGGCTGACCACGGTTGATTCCAGGTCGGGATTCTGCGGGTCGTAGGAAAGCACTCCCAGGTCGATCTCATAGCGCAGCAGGGCAATGGGGATTTCGCGCGAGAGGCTGCGCTTGACCGCCACCTTGATGCGCGGGTAGCGCTCGCGGAATTTCTTGAGCACGGGGAGCAGATAGAGCGCCGTGCTTTCGTTGGCGCCGATGGTAACCCGGCCGCGATCCAGGGCGCGCAGCTCCTCCATGGCGAAGCGCGCCTCCACGCGCAGGTTCAGCACCTTCTTGGCGTGGTCGTAAAGAATGTGGCCCGCTTCGGTGAGCACGCCGCTCTTCGCCGAGCGGTCGAGCAGCGGCTCCTTCGCCCACTCCTCCAGACGCTTGACGGCTTGACTGACCGCCGGCTGCGTGCGATGGAGTTTCACCGCGGCACGAGAAAAGCTGGCTTCTTCTACCACCGCTACAAAAGCTTCAAGCTGAGAGATTTCCATGGCAACTCCTGAAAGAAGTTCTCAGTCGTCAGTTGTCAGTTCTCAGTCGGCAACACGGCCCTGCCTGGAGGTTGCCGGCAGGGGTACTGAGAACTGGCAACTGGGAACTGCCAACTGCCTTCTTCCTTCCACCCTACTCATCCCCGCTGGCCGGGCCGGCCAATAAGCTTTGCTTATGATATCAGAAACAATATAAACTTGACTTCACCTTCCGACCGGTCGGAAAATGGGCTTTCGGATGGAGAGGTCTCGGGTCTCGGCGTGAGACGGATGAGAGGGATGAGAATCCCGGCCAAGACCAAACAGGCAAAGGACTTAAGGAGGAACGATGCCTGAGAAAGCGTTTATTTTCGACACCACCTTGCGCGACGGGGAGCAATCACCCGGTTGCAGCATGAACCTGGAAGAGAAGCTGGCCATGGCCCGCCAGCTCGACCGCCTGGGCGTGGACATCCTCGAGGCCGGGTTTCCTATCGCCTCGGAGGGCGATTCCGAGGCGGTGAAGGCCATCGCGGCGGAGATTCGCCGGCCCATCGTGGCGGCGTTGGCGCGCGCCAATCAATTGGACATCGACCGCGCCTGGGCCGCGGTGAAGGAAGCCGAGCGGCCGCGCATCCACACCTTCCTGGCCACCTCCGACATTCACCTCCAATACAAGCTGCACAAGACCCGCGAGGAAATCTTGAAGCAAATCAGCTGGGCCGTGGGCTACGCCAGGTCGTTCTGCGACAACGTGGAATTCTCGCCCGAAGACGCCGGGCGCACCGACCGCAGCTACCTTATCGAATGCTGCCATGCCGCGGTGGAGGCCGGCGCCACGGTGCTGAATCTCCCCGACACGGTTGGCTACTGCATGGAGCCGGAATACGAGCAGATGTTTGCCGACGTCAAGGCGCGCGTGCCCGGCATGGACGGAGTAATGTTGAGCACGCACACCCACGACGACTTGGGAATGGCGGTGGCCAACACTCTGGCTGGCATCCGGGGCGGCGCTCGTCAGGTCGAGTGCACCATCAACGGCATCGGCGAGCGGGCCGGCAACGCAGCCCTGGAAGAGATCGTCATGGCGATCTATGTGCGGCGCGACGTTCTGCCGGTCTTTACGGAAATCCACACCGAGGAACTGTTCGCGTCGAGCCAGCTCCTGACCCGCGTGACGGGCGTCGCGGTCCAGCGCAACAAGGCGATTGTGGGCCGCAACGCGTTTGCCCACGAGGCGGGAATTCATCAGGATGGCGTGCTGAAGAAGGCCATCAACTATGAAATCATGACGCCGCAGACGGTCGGCATGCCTGCGAGCGAGATCGTGCTGGGCAAGCATTCGGGCCGACACGCCCTCTCCAAGCGTTATGAGGAATTGGGGTATCAGTTGACCAAGCCGGAACTCGAGCGCGCTTACGAACTCTTCACGCGCCTCGGCGACCAGAAGAAGAACGTCTACGACGAAGACTTGATTGGTATTGTCAACGAGGGCTTCGAGCACCTTCCGGAGATGTTCACGCTGAAGCTGTTTCAGACGGTCTCTTCCAGCGCGGGGCGCTCGACGGCGACGGTCGAATTGGAGAAGGATGGCGAGGTCTTCCATGATTCCGCCACCGCCGAGGGGCCTTGCGATGCGGCCTTCTGCGCCATCGACCGCATCGTGGGTGTTCCCGGCACCATTGCGGACTTCTCCGTGCACACGGTCGGCCCGGGCACCGATGGCGTGGCAGAGGTTTCGATCCGGGCGCGTTTCCAGGGGCGAGAGTTCACCGGTAGATCTACCAGCCACAACGTGGTGGAGGCGGCGGCGCGCGCCTACTTGCAGGCCGCCAACAAGGCTACCTACGAACTGAAGCGTGCGGCAGAAAGCGCTGCCGCCACCGGGTCGGTTCACAGCAACGAGATGGTTGACCGGTTTTTCCCTGGGGGATACTAGGACCGAGCCCACACTATACGCACGGACAATATGTCGGCGGGAGTGCTCGTAAGTTGATATGGGTCAATGACTTAGGGTGTCTGCCTCGATTCCGCCTTCCACACCCAACTTACTGATTTTCTTGGACTTAAGCGCGGCCAGGGCAACCGATGCTTTCCCTTCCGGAGCGTAAGTCCAAGTATATCTTGCATTTTCACTCGCTATTCCGTTAAACTATACATTATTAAAGATATGCAAGGACTGTTCAGAGTTGCCGTACTCCCAGGGGACGGAATTGGGCCAGAAGTCACGGCTCAAGCTGTCAAAGTCCTGAAGGCCATTGAGGAAGTTCTTGGCCCGATGTTCCGGTTCCAAACCGGACTGATTGGCGGTGCAGCTTTAGACGCAACCGCGGTACCGCTTCCGGCCGAAACGATTTCCATCTGCAACAACGCTCAGGCCATCCTGCTGGGAGCGGTCGGCGGGCCGCAATGGGACAACAAGCGTCCGGAACTTCGTCCGGAACAGGGGTTGCTCCAGTTGCGGCAACGGCAGGAGCTCTATGTGAACCTGCGCCCGGCCAAGGTGCTGGATTCGCTGGTGAATCTGTCGGCATTGAAGCCGCATCTGGTGCGGGGCACGGACCTGGTCATCGTGCGCGAGCTGTTGGGAGGGATCTATTTCGGCAACCCGCGCGGCATCTTCTCCAAGAACGGCGAGCGGATGGGGATCAACACAGAAGTCTACCGCGAGCACGAGGTGGAACGCGTGGCCCATCGCGCCTTCCAGCTTGCCCGCCTGCGTCGGCGCAAGGTGACTTCGGTGGACAAGGCCAACATCCTGGAAAGCTCGCGTCTCTGGCGGGAGGTAGTCACCCGCATCGCCCGTATGTACCCGGATGTCGAATTGAATCACCTCTATGTCGATAGTTGCGCGATGCAATTGATCGAGCGCCCCACCAGCTTCGATGTGATTCTGACCACCAACATGTTTGGCGACATCCTGAGCGACGAAGCTGCCATGCTCACGGGCTCGATTGGTCTTCTGCCATCCGCGAGCCTGGGGGAGCGCACGGCGCTGTACGAGCCCGTCCACGGCTCGGCGCCGGACATTGCGGGCCGCAACCGCGCCAACCCCATCGCGGCTATCGCCTCCGCAGCCCTCATGCTGCGCTACTCGCTGCGCATGGAAGCCGTCGGCGCGGCCGTCGAGACCGCCATCGAGAAAGTCATGAAACGCGGGGCGCGCACGTCGGACCTGCCGGGCAAGAACCGTCCGGTGACCACCTCCCGCATGGGCGACCTGATCGCCGCCGAAACCAAGAAAATCCTCAAGTCCAGCAAATTCCGCCTGACGTAGGGTCCGCCTTCAGGCGGACACGCCACCCTTTCTCCCAGCACTGACATCTACTCGGCCCCAGCGTGCGGCAAGGCGCCACATTTTGGCGCATTTGCGTTGACTCGGCCGTAACGTCACCGTATGATGCGCGTCAGGATCAGGTTTCTCATGCCATGATTGGCAAGACGATTTCCCACTATCGCATTCTGGAAAAGCTGGGTAGCGGTGGGATGGTGGCGGCTGCGGCGAGGGACCTCCAATCTCAGCCACCGGTGAGAGGAAGGTTCAGTGTCCTTCAGTCTCAAGGAACAAACTTACGCATTCTGTGATTTGTGCTTTCGTCGCTGTGGACCAGGAGTGCGAAAGCGTTACTCGGGTGGGCAAGTAGGTAAGGCGTTGTTGAATGGCCTCCAACGTCCTGACGACCCGCGCCTGCGCTCACTAACTCGTTCGTTGCTCCAAGAGGGAACAGCCTATGGCTGGCTCCTCTGTCGATTTTGCGCCGAGCTTGTGGACGCCCATCTCCCATGTGATTTATGCGGACGTGATATGCGAGGTAAGGGAGGCCTGCGGAAGAGTTACTCGGCTGAGCAAAGAGCAGAGGCGGAGCTAAATGGCCTCCTACCTATTGACCTCCCCCGCGTGGAAACTACCGTGTTGTTCGGAGGCGTGTTTTTTCACGTCGAAGCAAAGTTTGGCTTGGACGTGTGTCCCTCTTGCGCTGTGGTCGTGGACGCCCGTCTCGCACCGGTGCCCAAAACCGCCACTTTCTATGGGCACACCGAGGAGGAAGCCAAGGCCAAAGCCTACGCGGCGGGAATACCCGAGGAGAGAGTCATCAAGATGGAGGTTACGCCAGTCACAGAGCGCCAATCTGAAGACAGCGGTCCTGACCCCGAAAGGGCTATCGAGGCAGCCAAACGCTTGGTGCCCGAGTCGGCGTTTGACGTGGCCTCCCCAGAGATTACCAAGAAAGGAGAGAGAGGTCAGTGTGAGATGCGGGTGCCCACCTGGGTAGAGGCATTCCAGGGTTGGAAGAGGGAAGCCCCCCACAAGGCAATTTTCGACAAGTGCGAATGCTTGGTCCCACCTAAAAGTGGTTTCCTGGGAATTGGTAAGAAGCCCGGCCTTTGGAAGATATCATGGAAAACCCCTACCCAAGTCAAACTGCGCTACAAACTGCCCGCCGAGGTGACCCTGACGTACTTAGCGCAAGCGGCGGCTCGAGAGGAAAAACCTCGCATGGTCGCCGAGGTCGTGCGGTGCTCGACCTGCTCCAACGAACTCGAACGGTTAGACGTGGGGATTGCGGAGAACATTCCTGACCTGCAACAGTGGCACGGAAACGTCTGCTTGCGCTGCCAGAGGGTCTATTGTTCGAAATGCCTCGAACTCGGCGGCCCTACTCCTTGCCCCCACTGCGGTGAACCGACCAAGCCCGCGCAACGCTTGCACCTGCACGCCATCAGCGCATTCAACAGACCCAGGCCTGACAAGGCGGCGGGGTCAGAGGCTGGACCGCGAGAATTCAAGCTACCCGCGATTGGACAGGAATTCCTGTCCTCTGATTTCTCGACGCCTGAGGAACCCGCGGGTGCCGGCGCGGCGTCGTTCCAGGAAGCGATTCAAGCGAGTAATCGACAAGAGTTCCAAAAGGCGGAGGAAGCCTTCAAACGCGCCGTGGTGGAGGGCCTGCCGCCCACCTGCGAGTCCTACGCGAATTGCCGACTCGGCATTCTGGCTCTGCGAAGGGGTCAACTCGACCCAGGCGTCGATTACCTGCTGCGGTGTCTGTGTGCGAAGGAAAAATCCGCCAATTCGGCATGGGAAGCGTCCGTGCGGCTGAAGATCATTTACGCAGAGGCAGGCCGGACCGAGGAGGCAAACACGCTTGCTGACCTGGCAACAACCGCCAATACACGTGGTCTCGAACTCGAACCGCAGGCCGAAGAGGAGCTGCGAAAGCTTGTCCGAGTTCAGCGAAAATGAGACCGCGGACTGAGGTCGGCCGAGCTATGGTTCCTGCTCTGGTTCACTATCCAACCCGCCCTTCCAGGCCCTCCTGCGCCTCATGAATTTCCCGCCGTGAAAGGACGGTGTAGGGTAGACAGTAGGCGGGACGCGGAGAAAAGCCAGCTGCAGCGTAAGATCCGCTCTACGACTCTGCAACTCTGCGAGTGGTTTTGGCACAAGCCGGAGCGCCGCAACCTTGTAGACAAAGCGCGAGTCACGTCTTCGCGTGTTCCCGATCAGGCGAGCCGACCAGCCCCCGATAAATCAATGACGCGATGATTCAGTCATTCAATCCTTCATTTCCTATTTGCCTTCCCGTGAGGGTTTCTGAATAATGCCCGCGCGGAGGAGCACGTGAGCCGAGCGAGTGGAGTTCTGATCCTCTTTGTGGGGCTGGCTATGTCCTTGCCAACTGTGAGCGGTGGTCAGAGTTCATCTCCGGGTCAAGCCGCAGCATCAGCAGGCAAGTTGCCTCGCGGCGCTGACCTGGTTCTGCTGCACGGGAAGATCTGGACCGGTGAGCCAGCCACCGAAGCCGGCACACAGAAGGGTCCTGCATCGCCAGTCGAGGCTGTGGCCGTCGCCAATGGGCGCTACTTGGCGGTGGGGACGGATGACGAGATTCGCGCCTACGTCGGGCCTGGCACCCGAGTTATCGACCTCCAGGGCCGCTTGGCGGTGCCGGGTTTGATCGACAGCCACGTGCATTTCGTTGACGGCGGTTTCCAGCTCCTGCGAATTGACCTGAAGGATGCGCGCAGCGAAGAGGAGTTCGTGCGTCGCATCGCCGGGAAGGCCAAGACTCTTCCCGCCGGCCGCTGGCTCCTGGGAGGCAACTGGGACGAGCAGGCTTGGCCCTCGGCCAAGCTGCCCACGCGTTGGCTGATTGACGGGTTGACACCGAACAACCCGGTCTTTATCAACCGCTATGACGGGCATGCGGTGCTGGCCAATTCCCTGGCGTTGAAGCTGGCCGGCGTCACGCGCGCGACGCCGGAACCGTCCGGGGGCGTCATTGTGCGCGACCCGCAATCTGGCGAGCCGACGGGCGTGCTGAAAGATGCCGCTGAGGAACTCGTCGCGCGAGTGATTCCGCGCCCCACTGAGGCGGAAATGGAAGAGGCGCTGAAGGCGGCTCTGGCCGAGGCACGGCGCGTCGGCGTCACCTCGTTACACAACATCACCACGGACAGCGACTCGCCGAGCGGCAGCTTCACGAGTGAAATCCAGCTCCTGCGGCGCGCCGAGCAGGAAGGCTGGCTGACCGTTCGTCTCAACAACATCATTCCCATTGCCCATTGGAAACGCTTGGCCGAGGCAGGCATTTCGCGCGGCATGGGAAGTGATTTCCTGAAGCTGGGCGCAGTGAAGGGCTTCGCGGACGGCTCGCTCGGCTCCGGGACGGCGTGGATGTTCGAGCCCTTCGACGATGAGCCGACCAACCGCGGCCTGCCGATGGATCTCCTGAATCCCCCATCCAATATGGAGGCGCTGCTCCGCGGCACGAGGGAAGCCCGCATCCAAGCCTGCATTCATGCTATCGGTGACCGGGCCGTGGCCGAGATGCTCGACCTTTATGGCCGCGTCGGTGGAGATAAGGCTGCGGCGTATCGCTTTCGCATCGAGCACGCGCAGCACGTGCGTCCGCAGGATTTTGCGCGCTTCGGAAAGCTTGGGGTTATTGCTTCCATGCAGCCCTATCACGCCATTGATGACGGCCGCTGGGCCGAGAAGCGCCTGGGGCCAGCGCGCGCCCGCTCAAGCTATGCCTGGCGCTCCATGCTCGACGCCGGCGCGCCCCTGGCGTTCGGCTCCGACTGGCCCGTGGCGCCGCTTGACCCGCTACTCGGCCTCTACGCGGCGGCGACGCGAGCTACGCTCGATGGAAGGCACTCAGATGGCTGGTTCCCCGAACAGAAGCTAACAGTCGTAGAGGCCTTGCGGGCCTACACGGCAGGCAGCGCCTTCGCAGCTTTCGAGGAGAATGAAAAGGGAACAATCTCACCCGGGAAACTTGGCGACCTGGTTGTCCTTTCCGATGATCTCTTCAGCATCCCACCTGAGAAAATCAAGGACGTGCGCGTCCTCCTGACGGTCGTGGGCGGCAAGGTGGTTTACGAAGCTAAGTAGCGGCGCCCCTCCGCGCGTGCATGACCTACTTCGCCTGACGTGACGGGCTCCTCGCCCGCAGGGGGATAATCGGCTGCCGCTCCAGAGTGCGAGGCGCAGCACTCCTTTATGAGATGACTACCTGAAGTGAGTCACCGACGTTGAGTGCGATGCCTTGGTCCGCTTCCAGGCGCACAATTCGGGCGATGAAGCTGGGCTTCAGCGAAATTGCCTTGCTGTTGAGCGTGGCTGAGGCTTTGGTGGGCTTTCCCTGGCAGGCGAATTCGAGCCTCCGGAGGCTGATACGTCCGTATCGCGCGGTGAGGGTCTGCACCTGGACGCTTTGAGAAATTCGCTGGTCGAAGGTTCCCCAGCCATCGGCGGTGATGAAGAAGCAGCGGAAGTCTTCGGGTGTGGTCTTGGGGGCGAAGGCCAGGAATCCCTCGGCGGCATGGTAGCGCTGGCCGGCGGCAGCTTCGAGCAGCGTCCAACTGCTCATGGCCCGGGCGTAGTGGTCGCCGCACTCGATGTCGTTCCAGGGGCTGCGCTCGCGGCCGTCGTAGCGGGTGCGCACTCCGCGAAGAATCTTCAAGGCATCCTCCACGCGGCCTTCATAAAGGAGTAACGCGGCCACCTCATATTCAATGCCTGTCCAGACTTCATCGGAATAGAGTGTGGGAATCTTGGGGCGACCCTCCTTCGGCCAAGTGCAGATCAGCAAGCCCTGGTCGCGGTCGGAAGCGAAAACCCGGGGTGCCTGTTTGAAGCCGACGAAGTTCTCCCGCCAGTTGTACTTTAGGAGGGAATCAAGAGTCTTGCGCACCTGTTCCTCGGGCAAGATGTAGCCAAGTTCCAACTGGTGAGCCCACCACTGGCCGAGCAACTGGTCGGCGTGGCAGCCGAGGCCATACTGGTGCTCGACATGTGCTTCGAGGTCAACCTTCTGGGTATAGTACTCACCGTTCCACACTTCGCGCGGCAGGTTGACACGTCCCTTCTCGTAAATCGCGTGATAACGCTGGGCGATCGCCGGTTCGCCGGCAAGGCGGGCCATCTCCTCGGCGGCCCGGAGCGCGGCCAAGTAGAGGCTGCCGATGAAGCTGTTTGGACCATAAATGGAGATGTCGTAGGTGTTGGGTTGCTCACCGTGGATGACACCATCGCCGTCGGCATCAAGCGTTTTGATGACATACTCCATTAGCTTTGCGACGCGCGGCCACAGCCGCTTCAGCCATTCCTGGCCGGCGCCCTGGCGGTACTCGCGATATGTCTTGAGCACCGTACCCAGCATGCCGTCGAGCGCGGGGTTTTCCGGCCCGCCGATTTTCCGGTCCCAGTTACGGGGCAGGTAGAAGGGCAGGATGGTGCGATGGGGGATGTAACCCGAGGGGTGCTGCTGGATTTCGAGATCCGTGTGGCGCATCGTCCGTTCCAGGTCGGGGAAGAGGCGGGAAAGCGTCTGCTCGTAGTTCCACACGTGCGTGCAGTTGAGCGGGCAACAGCCGGAGTTCCCGCAGTGCGTGGTGCTGGCGCCGCAACAGCCTTCGAAGCCGTGCAGGTTACCATCCTGGATCCAGATACAAGTAGGCGTGCGGATGATGGACGCTTGCGAGCTCACGCAGTCGAGCAGTTCAACCGGCAAAGTGGAATCGTACAAGCCGGTGCGAAAGCGGCGGGTCTCTTCCGACAAACGCAGGAAGTTGTCGCGAACATACTGGGCGACCTCCAAGGCGCTGTGGAACCAGTTGGCGTACATGGTCCCCAGCCAGAATTTCGTCTTCGTGTCCTGGATGGTGAAGGCCGGCTGATCCCAGTTGACATAGCGGTTGGGGAAAAACCAAGCGACAAGAAACACGACCCTTTTTGTTTCTCCTGCTTTGAGTTCCAGGGGTGCGGCCAATGCGCTATTCCAGGTGCGGCTGGCCGCACTCGGCTCTGCGCCTTCGCGATTGGCCAATGCGCCGTCTTCCGAGAAATCTCTCCACAGAAGTTCCAGGTTGTCCCACTGGGTGACGTAAGTGGCCTGTTCCGTCAGCGCTGCGAGCGCCAGCCGACCCTGAAAAGGGAAGTCGCCGGGCAAGCGCGGGTTCGAAAGCTCAATGGCTGTCAGACCTTTGGAGCGCGCCAGGGTGTTGCGGTTCGACCCATAGGCAAAATTCTCAACTCCTACAATGGGACTTTGTCCATCCCAGCCCACCAGGTTTTGGAGTGTGGCGAGAAGCGATGCCCGCAGTAGACCTGGGCCCGGATTCTTGACTTTGAATTCGAAGACGATGACCGGGAGCCCGGAGTCTTTTGCATTGAGCGGAATGAAGGGCGAATACGCTTCGAGAGAAACCTCGGCGGGGAGGGCAGGGTCGAGGTAGCGAATTTGCGCGATGGGATACTCGCCTGCGAACTCCAGCTCTTTCACTCCGGGAAGCTGTTGGAGGAGCTGGCGGGACTCGGTGGGGACCACATGGTCGTTGCTAGTGGCGGGCGGCACGAAGTTGCCCTGGTCATACAGCGCGGAGGATTGCAGGAGGCGCGCCACGCCCGATCCCTCCTCGGGCTTGGCCCAAAAGGCGAAGAAACTATGCGGCACGTGCGCGAGGTGATTGACGTTGTGCACAATCTGCCATTGCCGCAGGCCGCCATCACCCGCCAGCGCGAGGGAGCCGGTGCCGATGCCACCCAGCGGCATAGCCACGGCGCGTAGCCTCTCGCCGCGATAGACGGCGTGTTCCCCTCGGCGCGTAGGCGGCGCCGAAGTGGCCGCGCTCGGCGCCTGAGGCTCCCCGGGCTGTGCCGGGAGGAAAGAAGCGTTCGCCAGAGCTGCTGCCCCCGCGCTGACGTTCCGTAAGAACGCTCTTCGATCGATTCCGGCATCCTCTTCGTTCGCCATGATCACCTCCGAGTCGGTCCGGCGCGAATCTGTCCCTCATAGAGGCTGCGGGCTGAGGCAAAGCCGCACTGCCCGAAGCCCGTCTGGAAGATGTACGGGCGGAGGATAGCACGCCTGGCTGCTCACCACCAGGCGAGCAGGCTGCGTTGGCAGTTAGGGTGAGGGAAACATTTTCAATAACGGGTGATTGCGCTCGCTTCGTCTGCGCGCTAAGATGCCAGACGCAGGAGGCCAGGGGGAAAAAGGAGGATTGTGCCCACCCGGCCTTCGCGCAGGATGGAGCCTGTCATGTGGTGGGAGAAAAAACCGCGGTCGATCATGCCCCAGCAAGCGCAGCCGCTGTCAGCTCCACCTGCGACTCCCAAAATGGAAAAGCCTATGATTGAAGCCATGCCGAGGGTCTCTGACGCGTTGCCCTCCAGCCCCAACCAGACCCTACTGGGCCAGTCGGTGGTCCTGCGCGGGGATCTGTCGGGGAAAGAGGATCTCCTGATTGAGGGCCACTTCGAAGGAACCATCAATCTTCAGGAACACTGCGTGACGGTGGGTCCGCACGGCCAAGTGAAGGGTGAAATCCATGCCCGGCAGGTGATTGTCCAGGGAACGATGAACGGCAACGTCACGGCCCGGGAGAAGATCGAGATTCGCAAGGCCGGCGAGGTAGTCGGCGACTTGGTTGCGGCGGGCATCGCCATCGAAGACGGCGCTTACTTCAAGGGCAGCATCGACGTGCTGCGCGAGTCAGGCAAGGATGCATCCCGCTCCCTACCCCTGCCCAACGCCGTCAAGGCCGGCGCGTAGGGATGCGCGGCAGCGGTCAGCCGCCGGGGAAGAGGGGAGGCGGGAAGCGAATACCGCCTGGCGGCCAGGTACGATGATTCGCACCGATCCTGCGAATCCGCAAGGAGCAAGCCCGCCGGGGCGGGCAAGCTCGGCCCCAAGCGAGTGCTTTCGATGCCTCTCACTGCCGGCCAGCAAGGTGCAACCAAGACGAAACGTGCCGGGGCTGACCCGGCCAACGCCAGCGCCGCCCTCGAGTGGCTCTGGGCGCAACTTCACGACGTTCGTTCTCCCCACACTCTGGACTGTGGACCCATCTGCCAGGCTACAGTCGATGTTCTGCTGCGGCGCGGCGCGAAGCTTTATGTAAGCGACCTCGTGACCCCGGCGCTTCGCGGAGACGAGCTGTTCTGGGACCGGCGAGGGAAAATCCCGGCCTTTCGCCTCACTGATTTTCTTGCGCAGTTGCCCCCTATCCCGGCGGGGTCGCTTTCTATAATCTTCTGCTGGCACCTGTTGGATTTCCTTCCTCGGGACACGCTCCCGGGCCTCGCGGAGCGCTTGTTTTCCTACCTGCAGCCGGACGGTTTCCTGTTCTGCCTTCTCCGCGAGCCCTACCTGTCGGCGGGCGCTGACACGCCATGGTGGCTTGAGAGCTTGACTGTTTTGGCCACGGGCCGCGAGGGTCACAGGCCCTTTCCTTATCCGGCCCTCTCCAACCGCGAGATGGAACGGCTTGCCCCGTCCGGCAGCGTCAAGACCTTCCTCACGCGTTCCGGTCGCCGCGAAGTACTGGCTCTGAAGTAGGCGGGGGGCAAGGGCATAGAAGGCGGGCTGGGGAAGACGTACCCAGATTGAGCGCCGCTGCCCGCAACCTGCGGGGCAATTTGCTGCGAGCGCGGCCTCCGTGTAGCTCGGCGGGGTGACGGGGAGCGCTGGGCATTGACGGGCGGGCCCAGACCTGCCAAAGTTCTGGGGGCTGTTCCCCAGGCGCGGATCCTGGCCGGAGTTGAGCCCAGCCTTGAGTTTGCCTGGGTGACGCTGGAATTTGTGGAGGCGGAAGATGAGGAAGTGGAGTTTATGCTTTTGTGTGCTTGTGCTGGAAGCGCTGGTTCTGCCGTGGGCAGCTCAAGCCCAAACCCTGGTGAAGGAGTCTCTGGCGAGTTTTCCGCCGCCGACAATCCGCTTGGAGTATTCGCGACTGGCCAAACTGCGCACGCTGCCCAACTACGCACGCCTGCGGCAGCGTTATGTTGGCCCTCGGCTCCGCGAGTTGGAGGAATCGTTCTCACAACTCGGAGTGAAAGAGAGTCAGATCGATGAAGTCGTGCTGGGCTGGCAGCCTGGTTCGACAAAGATGGAGCTGGAGGGCCTTGTGGCCGGAAGTTTCACCGCCCAGGCGATTGCCGACCGCGCGGCGGCGCGTGGTATGTCGCCCACGACGATAGCCGATATGCCCGCCTATTGCCTGGGAACCGAGTCTGCTTCTATTTGCCTGGTGGTGCTGAAGGACTCACTGGGTGCTTTTGGCACAGAGAACTCTCTGGCAACCATGCTGGAAGCTCGTGAGGGTCAGACTCCAAGTCTCGCTTCGGAAGAGCGCTTCGTCAAGCTGGTGGGCGAAGCTAAGCCGGAAGCGCCCATCTGGGGCGTAGCCATTGGCGAGGCGGTCCCCGACTGGTTTCGGGCCTGGATGCCGGCCCAAGGTAATCTCCAGCTAGACTGGGGAAAAGCGTTTCAGTCTGTGGAGGCGCTGGTTTACAGCGTGGAGACTGCCGACGCGGTTCGCCTGGAAATCAAGATGGATTGTACGACGTCCCAATCCGCGGCAAGCACGCGGCAGGTCTTTGAAGGCCTCAAGATGTTTCAGCAGCTCGCCTGGCAAAACCTCAACCCTAACCTACCCAACCCGTTTGAGACGGTGGAGATTGGCCAGGATGACCGCCGCGTTTCCCTCAAGATGACAACGAGCTATGCGGACCTCGAAGTCCCCGGAGCACCAGGCGGCCCGGGCAACTGACGCGTTTTACAGTAACCCACGCAGTTTCAGGGGGATAGAGGCTGAGAACGCGCTCGTCTAACGTGGTTCCGCAGGGGCCGGCTCTTCTTCTCGGAACAACTCCAGGTGAACGGGATGCGCCTCAACGACTAGCGTGGCGCCCACCAGGTGTTTGTCTTCGATGCGGACGTCCTTGCCGACACCCGGGGAGTCGAACCATTGTTGCTTGGCGGAGCTGGCGGACTTCAGCCACTCTGCGATGCGCTCTGCCGGGAGCGGTGCGGATTCTTCCTTTGGATCCTCCAGAGCATCCGCGGCGTAGCTCTTGATCAACTTCGACCAGAGTTTCTTGAGCGTGGCCGGCTGGTCAAACAAGTCGGCGCCGGCAATCTTGCCATGAATCACGAAGACGACGCCATTGCTGTCCTCCGGCGCCGACAGGCTGGCGAGCATGGCATCCAGCTTACGTGCGTAGTCCGCGTACATATCGTGCAGCGCGCCGGAGGAGGAACTTGAACCCATCTTGTCCATCTTCCTCGCGATCTCATTCCAGACGGCCCCCTGGTCAGCCTGGGGTGAGCCCACTGCCCGGTAGCTTCCCGTCACATGCTTCGACATCATCATGCGTAGGTGGCCATGGGAGGAGCTGGCTCCGCTGCCGAATCTCCTGGACTTGTACCCCCACCGGCCCACTTCCACGCAGGTCACCGGGATGGGCGTCGCGGTCTTGGCGGGCACCATGATGCTGGAGTTGAGCACGCGGTTCTGCTTGCCACCTACCAGTTCTTCGCCGGCCATGAGGAAGACCATTTTGAGTGACTTGTTGACCACCTTGAGCGTCGGCACACTGCCGCCCTCGCTGACCTCGGTCACGTCGAGAAGCTGCTCCGCCAGCGCCTCGTCCAGGGTGGCATAGTCGTGAAGCTTTTCGGTCGGCCAGCGCAGGTTGAACACCTGCAACCCGGCCGCCTGCCGGACGCCGGTAACCTCTGCCCTCCCCAATGCTTCGAGCACGTTCGGCATCTGCGACGCCATGGTGGTCTCCCTTCGCCCGTGTCACCAAGTCTACGCTCTTACCCCCATCCGGTCAAACGCCCTCTGGAGTATGATGGGCGCAGGTCTGAGTACTTTGCTGCGGTGGGGAATTGCCTGAAGCGACCGGCCTAGCAACCGCCTGCTGCCGCGGGTTTGGGCTACTTCCGGCTTCACGGGCAGACGGGGCATCGCTATACTGATGACGATTTGGCGCACCGGCTGGAATGGGCGCGAGCGCGCGTGCCGTGTTATATCCTGTTTAACAATATCTCCATGCTGGAGGACGCGCGTCGTTTCCAGCAACTCGTCTCTCGATGGCCATCTGGCCATGCGGTCGTGTGATATACTCACGCTATTTTTGACCAGGTGTTGAGTCAGTGAAGAGTTGTCCTACCGGCTCGTTGGATGCTGCAGACAACCTGCCAAACGGCGGCGCGCGCTGCGGGATTTTGGGGAAGGATTGTCAAGCGCCGCAAGTTTCCAGGGGGAGGCTAGCTTTGCGATTCAGGTCACTGTTCTTCCTGATCTTGCTCCTGGGGGGCGCGGTGAGATTTGCTACCCCACAGGCACGGGCCGGGGCGCGGAGGCTCCTAGACAAAGTGGACGTGCTGGCGCTGCTGGCTGGTGGCGTCTCCAGCACGCGGGTGGCGATGCTGGTAAGAGAACGCGGAATCGATTTTGAGGTTACCGAGGACTATCTGGAGATACTGCGTGGCGCGGGCGCAGAGGAAGTGCTCATCGGAACTCTGCGCACCCAGGGGGAGGCAAGGGTATTAAAGCCTGATTTGGGTTTGGAGCGGAGGGAACAGTCGGTCGAACAGCATCTGGGCCGCGGGGCAGAACTTTCGCGCAGCAAAGCCTATCCAGAGGCGGAGCGAGAGTATCGTGCCGCTTTGCGGCTTGAACCTGAGAACGCTGCTCTGCATTTTGCGCTGGGTTATGTTCTGGGGGAGGGCGCGCAAGGGGACAAGGCCATCATTGAGTATCGGGAAGCGGTGCGCCTGGATCCGGATTTCGCCCAGGCACACTACAACCTCGGACTGGCCCTTCAGAACAAGGCTGATGTGAAAGGTGCTGTTGCTGAGTATCACGAGGTCCTACGCCTTCAGCCAGACTTTCCCGATGCCCATAAGAACCTTGGTAACGCGCTCCGCGACCAGGGTGACCTGGACGGGGCGGAAAAAGAGTACCGCGAGGCCCTGCGGCTGAAATCGGATGATGCCGACACCCACAACAACCTGGGCGTCGTGCTTCGTCAGAAGGGTGACGTGGACGGCGCCATCGGCGAGTACCGTGAGGTGCTGCGGCTCAAGCCTGAGTCTGCCCAAGTGCACAACAACCTGGGGTACGCCCTTTACGAAAAGCACGATCTGGAAGGCGCCATCGCGGAATATCACAAGGCCCTGGCCCTGGACCCAAAGTTGGTGGCCGCGCATTACAACCTTGGCATTTCTCTATTTGAAAAGGGTGAGGCCGCGGCAGCCCTCGAGGAACTGCGTGCCGCCTATCTGCTCGCGCCGGATAATCCCACCATTCGGGACACCTACGAAAAGTTCGTGAGGGAGTTGAAACGTTAACCGCCCGGTTACCTTGCGGGAGGATGGCTTCCCTTCTTCCCATCCAGGTGAGGTGCGAGGGCCGCCCCAGGCGACGGAGTGCAAGAAGTTGGCAATTGAGAACTTGTGCTTGACTTATCTCGCAGATTGCTGTAATTGAAATAGGAACGATGGCTCAATGCTAGCGGAGTTACAAGCCAGAGGAACATCCACACATGGAGGCAGAAGAGATGAGCAAGAAGTTCGCGTACATATTTGGGCTTGTCTTGGTAATTGTGGCGTTGTCGGCCGTCCCTGCGGCCGCGCAGGCCGAAAAAGGGGACAAGTCCGTCAGCTTTAATGGCATGGTGATGGTGTTCACCGGTGAAGGAGTGACATATGAAATGGGTGTGGTTACGGCGGGCCTAAGCTACTATGCTACCGAGAAAGTGGAGGTTGGCGTGGCACCGGTGATTACGATTGTCGGCGGAGCGGACACGGATACCGCGGCCACGTTCGGATTCACCACTTTCGGCCGGTACAACTTCGCGGCTAAAGGGAGGAAGGCCGTCCCCTACCTGAGTGCCGAGTACTGGCTGTACGACCATCACGACGTGAAGAACTTCTCGGCTCTTCGGTTCGCAGGAGGGGCGAAATACTACGTCAAGAGAAACATTGCGTTTGACTTCAATGCCGGCTATGCGCGGAACTTCTTCGCGGACGAAGCATGGCGGATCAACGTCATTGACTTCCGCTTCGGCATTGCTTATGTGTTTTAGTGGTTAGAGTAACAGGGCTGATTGCAGCGGGTGTTGGGTTGGGAGTTTGACTGTGCGAGGCGCGAGGGGTGGCATGCGCGGTAGACCCGTGCGCATGGCGGTGCTACTGTGTGTACTTCCCGCTTCCCTTGCCCTGGCGCAAACGGAACTTATTTCCTACCAGAACTACGCTTCCTTTCCTGCCTTCTCGCACAAGGTCCAGGCGCTTGCCTACAACTCTGACGGCACCCAGTTGGCGGTGGGTGGCGAAGACGCGAGTGTTGTGCTGTACGACGTCCAGCAGCGGCGAGTCATCACCACTCTGCCCCATGGCGGGAAGCGAGTTGTGGGGTTGGCCTTCCGCGGGGACGGCTCCTTCCTTGCTGCCGCCACAGAGTCCAGAACGGTTACGGTCTGGGACTTGAAGACCAACCAGGCAAGGCAGTTGACTGGCCACGCTGGGCCCGTATTGGCAGTGGCTTTCAGCCCTTCAGACGACCTGTTGGCCTCGGCGGGCGCCGACAGGGAAATCATCCTGTGGAGCCTCAACTTGGGCCGCGAAGTGGGACGGCTGCGAGGAGGTCATTCCAAGGAGATTACCTTTCTGGCTTTCTTGGGGCGTGGCGAGACCCTGGTGTCAGTTGGCAAAGACCGCCAAATCGTGCATTGGGACGTAAAGGCGAAGACCCGCCTGCGCCAGTTGCTCGAGCCGGACAGCTTCATCCCCTCGATAACGACCAGCCCAGGGGCTGAGCTGCTGATCCTGGGCACGGAAGAGACCACAGTGCCGGGCTACCGCGGTGGTCTTGGGGCCGGCCGGATGGGCCTGATCTACATCGACCGCCTCAAGCTGTACAACATGCAGACGGGGCTGGCGGAAAAAGTCATCGAGAACCTGATTGCAGAACCCGTGAGCGTTTCCCTGAGTGCTGACTACAATTACGTGGCCGTGGCGCAGCGCGACACAAAACGAACCTATGTGGGTCTGTGGGATGTCCAGCGCGCGGTGCAGGTGGCCAATGTGCCTGTTACCGGGAAGATCACGACTGTGCACTTCAGCCCCAACGGCAAGTGGCTCGCCTACGGGGACGAAAAGGGTGAAGTGAATGTCCTGGAGGTTAAAGGGGTTTATCCGAAGGCGACTTATACAGTGGAACTGCGAGGGCAGAAGTACGTGATCACCAGTCCGCGCGAGCCGCTGGTCAAGCCCTCGGCGCGGCTGCACTTTGCGTTGCTAGACCTCGACAATCTGGGGGTGGAAGCCGATGTCAGCCGCGCCATCTCCGATCAGCTCAACAACCGCTTGGCGACTAACCCGGCCGTGAATCTGGTCGAGCGCCGCAGAATCCAGGCCCTGCTTAAAGAACAGGAATTTCAGCACACGGGGCGCACGGATCCCAGCATGGCCGTGCAGCTTGCCAGAGTCCTGAACGTGCAGAAGTTGGTGATGGGCAGTCTTTCCAGACTGGGGACAACCATGACCATCACCACGTCTCTGGTCGATGTGGAGACAGGGCGAATAGACGGAGTGCGGGAAATCCAGTGTCGAAAATGCGAACTGGAGGATCTGACGGAATCAGTGGGAAGGCTCGCGGAGACCTTGGTAGCGCCGCCGGGCGCTGCACCGCTGGCCGCGCCGGCGGCGGCGCCGAAAGTTGAGATTCTTGAACTCGCTGACGGCGCCGAGGTGGCCACAGACAAATTGAGATTCAGGGCTGTCGCCCGGCACGCTCAGGGGTTGAAAGGAATCGAGCTTGTGGTGAACGGCAAACCGCTGCCCGCGACGGCTGGGGTGAATCTGGTGTCTGGAAGTAAGCTCACGCCCACACCCGGGGGGCGCACGGAATTTACTGTTGACCAACAAGTTGACTTGAAGCCGGGCAATAATGTCATCGCCGTGCGGGCGGTGGCGGAGGACGGAAGCGACGAGCAACGTTACGTCTTTGTCCGGCGTCCGAGCGAGGCGGGCGGGCCAGCCGGGGCCCGAGCCCTGGGCAAGAAGTGGGCCGTCATCGTCGGGGTCTCGAAATACAAAGATCCTGGCGTACCCGCCATGGATTTCGCCGACCGGGACGGACAGAGCTTGGCCGAATTCATCCAAACACCGCAGGGCGGTGGCTATGCCAGAGATAACGTTCTGCTGCTCACGAATGAGCAGGCCACTGCCGCGAATCTGAAAGGTGCGCTGCGTGGCTTTCTCCAGAAACCGGAAGCTGACGATGTGGTGATGCTTTACTTGGGTTTGCACGGCGTGCCCGACCCAAGTCAACTGGAGAATGTCTATTTCCTGCCCTATGATGCGGACACGAGCAACCTCCCCGGCAGCGCCATATCGATGCGCGATATCGAACTCACGCTGCGATACACGGTGCTGGCGCAGCGCGTAGTGATTCTGCTCGATGCCTGCCGCTGGCGGATGGAGGTTGCGGGACGGATCAACCAGGCATTCCAGGACGCTATCCGCAACGCCACCCCCGGCGTTGCCGTCTTTACCGCGGCCATGGCAGGCGAGACCTCTCAAAGTGGGCTACAGTGGGGTGGCGGGCACGGGGTCTTCGCCTGGCATCTGCTCGAGGGAATGCGCGGCCGGGCTGACCGGAATCAGGACGGGGTGGTTACACTGGAGGACGTCTTCGAATACGTGCGCGAGCATGTGAGGCGCGACACACAAGACCGTCAGCACCCCCAGGTCCTTTCGACGAGCCATGATCCCTCGCTCCGTCTGGCGGTCCTCCGCCCGCCGGCTCCCTGAAGCGCCCGCCTCCATAGAACCCGTGACTCCGTCCCGGCTTCGGTGTGGCCCTGAGGGTAGGCCTGAGATCCTCCCGAGTGGCCCGTTTCCGAAGTCAACGGGTTCGGACCCGACGCGCGAGCGTCAACTGCTCGGTGGAGGCAGCCCCAGGCAGTGAGAGCGGAGTCGAGGCGTTTCTCTTGGTCGATCATTCGCCTCCGTGCCTGGTCGGAAGAAACAGCGGGGCTCCGATTGTGAATATCTGGCTCCAAGCGGCGTGCGCGGCCGTGCTGATCCTGGCAGGGTCGGCGCTGCGTGGCCGCAATCCGCAAATTCCAGCCACGTCTCGCCAGAGCGACGCGCAGGTGGCCGAGGCCCTGACCCCGGAGGTAGCCGTCCCGCTGGAATTCTTTGTGGCGGTACCCGACGCCCAGCTTTGGGCGACGCCGGAGGCCATCCAATCGGTGCGGCCACTGCGCCGAGGAGAGAAGCTGGAATTCCTCGACGCCGTTGGTTCCTGGTTGAGGGTCCGCGCCAAAGACAGCGCAGTGGGGTACGTCAGCGGGCAGTCTGTGGCTCCTACAAAGAGCAGCCAGAAAAAGTGGGGAACCCCAGTATTCTGGAAATATCCGCGGCGGCGTTACCTGCGGCCCGACCAGATGTCGCGGACGGAATTGGTGGTCAGCGTCGTCTTCGAGCTTGATGGCCTGTATTACGATGGCGTAAGAGTAGACCCGCCCCTACTCATGTCCAAGGCCCTCTACTCCTACTATCAGCGGGATCTCATCACTGCCTCTTGCTACTTGGCGCTCGCCGTCGATCTGCTGCTCGGGTCTCAGCGTGCCGGACAGGCGCAGGCAGACCCGAAGCGGGTCTATGAGCTGCTGGAAGCCGCAAAGTTCGAGGTCTCCCCGCCCCTGTTTCGGGTCCAGGTTGACGGGCAATGGCACACCTTCGAGATTCGAGGGAACAAGATTCACGGCGTCAATTGAGAGTGAGTTGCCGGGCCGCCTAGGCGCTAGGGGGCAACTCGGTGCCCCAGAGGCTGCGACCCGGACGTCAGGGGTGTGCCATTTTGTTGAGCATGGGCTGTGATATACTGCAGGTATAACGTTTCGGGCGCGCACTCAGATGAAGAGTTGCCCCATCTGTGAAACAGCTTACCCAGACACCTTCGTGGTTTGTCCGCAGGATGGCTCTGCGCTTGTGGGAGCAGGCTTGTGGCCGGAAGGGACCTTGGTCCGCGGCAAATACCGCATCCTGAGCAAGATCGGGCAAGGCGGTATGGGCTCGGTGTACAAGGCGCTGCACGTGAGCTTCGACGAGCTGCGGGCGCTGAAGGTGATGAGTCCGGAGCTGTTGCGCGACGAGCTCTTTGTCAGGCGTTTCAAACACGAAGCGGTCATCACGCGGAGACTCCAGCACCCCAATGCGGTGCGGGTGGACGACATCGACGAGACGGAGGATGGCCGTCCGTTCATCGTCATGGAGTACATCGAGGGCGAGAGCCTGAAGAAACTGATCAAGCGCGAGGGGGCGCTGCCGGCTCCGCGGGTCTGCCCCGTCATCAAGCAGGTCGCGGCCGCGCTGGACGCTGCTCATCGGCTGGGCATGGTCCACCGGGATATCAAGCCTGACAACATTGTTCTGGTTCAGACACCTGAAGGCGTACAGGCCAAGGTGCTCGACTTCGGCATTGCCAAGGTGAAAGAGAGCCGGTTGGGCGGCACGGGTAGCATGACGCTGACGGGCACCGGGGTGGTGATCGGGACGCCCCAGTACATGTCGCCGGAGCAAGCCATGGGCAAGCGGGGCGAGCAACTTGATGGCCGCTCTGACCTCTATTCGCTCGGCGTGGTCATGTACGAAATGCTGGCCGGCGATTTGCCCTTTAAGGCCGACACCAGCATGGAGATGTTGCTCGCGCATCTGATGAAGGCGCCCACTCCCATTCGCACTCTGCGGCCGGAATTGCAGATCCCTGAGCCTGTCGCCGACCTGGTGATGCGTCTGCTGGAAAAGAAGGCGGAACTGCGTCCCGCGACAGGCCAGGCGCTGATTGCCGAAATCGAACAGGTGGAAAAGGACATGGTTGCTCCCTCTGCGACGCGGGTGGCCGGCGGCCTTTACTCGCCGAGCGCAGCAGAGGCCCTGCAAGCGGCTCTCCGCGCAACCTCCCCCGCCAGACCGAGCAGTGGTCCGCCGCCAGTGACCCCTGCTCCCGTGAAACCCGCCCCGCAAGCTCGTCCGGCCGCTGTGGCGCGTCCTGCGGTGGCTCCAGTTCCGCAACCGCGCGCCGTGCCCGCTCCACCTCCACCCCGGTCGTCGCAATGGGGGATATGGGTCTCGATGGGCATCTTGGTGGTTGGCCTTGGGGGAGGAGGATGGTACTACATCGGGCACCGCCCGCCGCCTCCGACGAAGCCTCCGACGGAAACGACAAGCCCGCCCAAGGCACCCGAAAAGCCTACCGTGCTGGAGAATCCTCCCGACTCAACGGGAGCCACGGAAGGCCGCGGCGGGCAGACGGACGGAGTTTCTGAGGGAAGAACAACTCCAACTTCGAGCTCTACAGAGACGACCGTGCGTCGCAAGGCCGGTCCCACCTCCAGCCAGCCCACGTCTCGGGCTCAGCCGCCGGCGCCGGTTGTTGATCTGAAAAAGGTCAGTGCGGCGATTAAGATGGGAGACTTCTATTTCGACCGCGGCGAATATGAAAACGCCATCAACGAATATCAGCAGGGTCTGAATGCCGATCGCACGAATCGCGAGCTCAACTCCAAGCTCGTCCGCGCCCGCCGCGCCAAATCTGCCGAAGAACGGCTCAACCAGTAATCTTCTACGTTGATTGCCCCTGCGTTCCTGCGGCTTGACTCTCCTGGACCCCAAAGCCATACTGCATTTTCGAGTAAGGGCGGGTTCTGCCCTCCCACAGCGGGAGAAGGCGGGTGGCGCACCGGTCTCCCGGCGAATACACACAGGTGGCTTGATGCGAGAGGCAAACTCCGGTCAGGCGCTGCTGGTGGACCTCTACGAGCTGACCATGGCGGCGGCCTACTTTGAGCACCGTGTTGACTGCCGCCAGCGTCAGGCTGGTGACCACGGCGGACGTCTGCGCGCTCGAGGCCCCTTGAGCACTGAGGTAGGGGAGGGCTTCTGTAGCCGTGCCGCCGTGCGGTTGTAGGAGCGCTGCCCAGATTACTTCCCCAGGCCGAGTCACCGCCTTTTACTCTCCAACCCATCAGATCTCAGCTTGAAACCCAGACGTGGCTGGCGTAGTGTTTCGCCGAGTGCAAAGACGGCAAGTGGAAAACATGTCCTCCTGGAGATGACTCATGAATTCTCACAAGGTGCGCTTCGGAATTCTCTGCGCATGCCTGCTGGCCTTGTTGGTGA